>Ga0209517_10003593_pt1 | contig 20913 bp, 17 predicted proteins | sample PeaSoiMetSII2010_FD_187695 | JGI IMG/M metagenome (GOLD analysis project Ga0209517, IMG submission 187695) | Peat soil microbial communities from Weissenstadt, Germany - SII-2010 (SPAdes) (version 2) | ecosystem: Environmental > Terrestrial > Soil > Wetlands > Peat | place: Germany...
AGGACCGGTGTCGGGGGCAAGCGCTCCCAAGGATTCTGCGCATACACGGGCGCAGCGACGCTGAACGTGACGAGGAAGACGAGAGCAAGATGAGAACAGCGCATCGAGATATCTCTACTTTAATGGAGTCTCGCAGCCGGACTTAGACAGTTCAAGGTTTTGATAGCGTTGGCAAATTCGGCCGGAATTGGGTAGCTCAAGTACGAGCGGAAAGCTCACGATGCCGCCCAACTTGGAAAAGGTCACATCGCGGAGTGCTCGCGGTGCTGTTCGTCCGTGGGTCGAGCGGTTCGAGGCCGGGCGCGCGCTGCGCAGCAGAGTCTCGCGCAAGAGCCATTCGGGCTGGAAGGCCGCGGGCGATCGGCCGGATCCGATCAGTCTGTTGATCGATTCCGACCAGGGGCGGATTCGGGCGCTGTTGCCGATTCGGTACGGCCGAATGCTGGAGTCGCCGTTCACATTCCTGCGCGGCGCGGCGGCCGTGATGGCGCACGATCTGGCGCCGACACCGAAGACCAGGATTCGCGTTCAGGCCGGCGGCGATTGCCACATCATGAACTTCGGCGCCTTCGCGACGCCCGAGCGCAACCTGATCTTTGACCTCAACGATTTTGACGAGACTCTCCCCGCGCCCTGGGAATGGGATCTCAAGCGGCTGGCCGCCAGCGTCGATGTGGCGGGCCGATCGGCGGGCTTCAAAGCGAAGGACCGCGAGGCGGCCGTCCATCGCGCCGCGCGCTCGTATCGCGAGCAGATGGCGCGCTACGCGAAAATGCCCGCGCTCGAAGTCTGGTACGCGCGAATCGATTTCGAGCCGCTGGTCAACAAAATCCTTCAAGGTGCGGAACGCCGGTACGCCAGAAAGCGAATCGCAAAAGCGCGTAACGAACACTTTCCGCTGCATATCACACCGCTGGTTGCCGGCCGCATTCGCCGGCCCGGGCGAATCGAAATCGAGGAAAACCGGCCGCTCATCTACCATCCCGCCGGCGCGCATCGGGCCGCATTTGCCGAGCAGGTAGCCAACGTCATCAAGCACTATCGCGAATCGCTGCCGGCGCATTTACGCGTGTTGTTGGACCGGTTCGAGTACTGCGACATGGCGATGAAGGTGGTGGGCGTCGGCAGCGTGGGGACCTTCTGCGCGGTGGCGCTGTTCGTCACCGGCGATCGGGAGCCGCTGTTTCTCCAACTCAAGGAAGCGCGCGCGTCGGTGCTCGAACGATATGCCGGCGCCAGCCGTTACCCGAATCATGGCGAGCGCGTGGTCGTGGGCCAACGCCTGCTGCAGGCGGCGAGCGACAGCTTTCTGGGATGGACGGAGGGACTCACCGGCGATCGTCATTTCTACATTCGCCAGCTCCGCGACATGAAGGTCTCGATGGTGATCGATACGATGAATGCGGCCGAGCTCGGCTATTACGCCGAGGCCTGCGCAAGTGCGCTGTCGTGCGCGCATGCCCGCTCGGGCGACGCGGCGCTGATCGCCGGTTATTTGGGATCTAGCCGGGCCTTCGACGAAGCGCTCGCGAGATTCGCGGCCGACTACGCGGATCAAACGGAGCGCGACCATGCAGCGCTCAAGAAGGCCGTCAAAGCCGGCCGCATCAAGGCCGAGAAGCCGGAATATTGAGCGGCAGGACCGCGTCGCTCTTCAGGAAATCTTTCCGCCTCTTCGGCAATCTGTAAAACTGGATGGAATGCCTCGCGTTAGCCTGGATGCTGGAGATCGCCGTGACGCGGCGCCGGCCATCCTGCATATCTGCAGCATCGCCTTCGGGCGCCGGCATCATCCCGCGTTCTGGCGCACCGTCGTCAGCCTCAATCGGCACTTCCGCAGCATCGTTCTGACCCGCGGCAGGCCGGGCTACTTCCTGCAAGATGACGATCCCGGCGACCCCCGCGTCAACGGGATCGAGATTCTCCCGCCGCAGGATCTCAGAGCCCTGAAGGAACCATCCGTGGCAGCCTCAGCCGCCCGGATGCTGACGCAGCGCCACGGCCGCATCGACGCGATAGTAGGCCATCTCCATTCGGCGTTGTGGGTCCTGCCTCTGGCGCGGCGCTTGTCGGTTCCGCTCATGATGATCTTTCATGGCGGGGACGCCAATCAGGAGCTCCGCGCTCCCAAGTACGCGGCCCGCTACGCGCGGCTGCGCGAGGCTCCGGCGGCCTTCTATGTCGGCGTGTCGCAGAACCTGGTCGATCGGTTGCTCGAGTACGGGATGGCGCCTGAGCGTACGTTTCTCTGTCATCTGGGGATCGACCTCGCAGCCTACCGGGTCCCAACCCGATTCGAGTCCCGACCGATCAGGATCGTGATGGCGGGCCGCTTCCTGCCCCTGAAGGGTCATAAAATGGCAATTCTGGGCTTCGCAAAATTGCTCGAGAAGTTTCCGGACGCGTCGCTGAGCCTGATCGGAGCCGGCAACGATCCGGAGCAGCAGAACTATCGTATGGAACTCGTCGCCCTGGCCGAGGGCATGGGACTCGGCCGCTCGATTCGGTTTTGCGATTCGATGCCGGTCGAAAAGCTGGCCGAGGAGTTTGCTCAATCCGACATTTGTCTGCAGACCAGCATCTTCACTCCCGAATACGGACCCTCCGAAGGGCTGCCCAACACCATTCTGGAAGCGATGGCGACGGGCCTGCCGGTGGTGGCCACTCGCTACAGCGGGATTCCCGAGGCGGTGGCGCACGAGCGAACCGGCTTGCTCGTGGAGCAGCACGATATCGACGGCCTGGCGCGCGCGCTCGCTCGCCTGGCGGCGGACCCGGAGCTCCGCCGCAGATATGGTCGGGAGGGGCGCAAACGCGTCGAGCAGGAATTCGATTACCTTCGCCAAGGAGAACGTCTCGCCGGCCTCATCCGCCAGATGACCTCAGCGTATGCATCCCTGAGTCCCGCCGAGTGCGCGGCAGCGTGGCAAGCGTCTGCCTCCAGCCCGGCATCTTCAGAGCCGGGAGAGGACAGATAGAGGGTGTTCCGAACACTCCGATCCGCGTTCACGACTGCGTTTACGGCCACGCCTTCATCAGGCGCGGGTCGATCTCATCGCTGCCAGAGTGTAAATTGACGAGTCAGCAGCAGAAAAATCGTTCAACATTCAATTTTGATGCTATGGCCTTTGCAATCAGCGCCGAACTCGCGACCGAGCCTGTTGCGCAGGCCCCAAGCAACACGGCCTCGTTCAATTTTTACGGGGTCGGCCTCGAAGTAACAAGTTCGGCGCCGATCGTGCTGGAGTATCTGGCGCGCGATTTCGAGTTCTTTGCCTGGCCCGCCGCCGGAGCGGGAGTCGAGCTCCGGGTTCATGCCGGCGCTCCGCCGTGGGAGCGGATTCCCGACCGGATCGCCGCGATGGTCACGCCCAAGGCGCTCAGCTACGACGACGGCCCGGTCCGTTACAACGACTACCATCGCCAGGCGCTGGCGATTTACGACTTCGAGCGCGAGCAGGGCGAGATCTGGGCGCTGACCGAAGATCTCCTCTATGAGCTCACCTATCTCACCGCGCTTTCACGAATCGGCGAGCTCCACGACCTGCGTGGAATCCATCGCGTGCACGCACTCGGCGTGGCGGTCGGCGGCCAGGGCGCGCTGGTGTTGCTTCCCGAGGCCGGGGGCAAGACCACGCTCGCGCTCGAGTTGCTGAAGTATCCCGAGGTGCAGCTGCTGTCCGACGACACCCCGCTGGTCCAGCGCGGGATGCTGCGGGCGTTTCCGACGCGGCTCGGAATTCGAAGCGACTGCGTCTCCGGTATCGATCCGCGCCACATCCGGATCATGAATCGGCGCCAGGGAGGCCCCAAGACGCTGGTGGATTTCAGCCATTTCCGGGACCGCGTCGCGGCCGAGGCGCGTCCACGGGCGTTGATTGTCGGTCTTCGGAGCAGCGGGGCGGCTTCGCGGATCGAGCCGATCGCCCGAATCCGCGGACTGCCCGCGCTCACCGCGAACCTGGTCTTTGGCCTCGGATTGCCGCAGGTAGTCGAGTTCTTCCTGAGGGGTGGCGTGTTCGAGCTTTTCCGCAAGGCGTCGATCGTCGGATCGCGCGTGGCCGCGAGCCTGCGGCTGTCCGCGCAAACGAAGTGTTACCGGCTCGTGCTCGGGCGGGATATCGAGGCCGCGGCGCGAGCCGTCCGCTCCGTGCTATGAAGCCCGCGAACCGGCTTCAGGGTGCGGTTATCCGCACCGGTCCGTACCAGCCGTTTCGGACGGTCTATGCCATGTCGTACGGTGTGGCGCTGCGATGGCTGATGGGGCGGCTCAAACGCGAGCCCGAGATTCAGAGCGTCGATCTATGCCAACCTCGCGGGCGGCGATGCTTCGGCAGCAGCGACCTCGACCTCCGCGCGCAAACCATCCCGCTTTCCGCGCCGGCCTACTTCGCCCTGGCGGACCGGTTCTCCGACGTTCTGCTCGCCGAGCGGTCGTGGCTCAGAATCTTCGATCTTCACTTGGGCACGCCGGCCGAGCTCGAGTTGCATCGCCAGCTTGCCTCGCAGTGGTATGACCGCGGCGATCGATGGTCGCGGCTGCATGGGGCCGGAAAGCCCGCCGCAGATGCACCCGGGCCACGCGATGCCTACCTCGGCCGAGTCATGCACGATTACGGCTATATCTGCCGCGACCTGTTCGAGCGGACGCTCGACCTCGGCGCAGTCCGGCTCATCTATAAGAAGGTGATGCAGATTCATCAGGAGACCGAAGGCCGGCTTACCGCGCGATCGGCGACCGCGGCGTTATCCTCGCCGATACTCGAGACCGCCGCCGCTGCGGCGCTTGAAGGACGCGTGCGGCCCGCTGGCTTCGACGACTTGGCCCGCGCGCAAGCCTTCGCTCTGGGCGAGGTAACGTCGCTCTGCCGCGAATCGCGCGACGAAACCTATCCGGAGGAGGGCGAGCCGGCTCTGGTGGACGAGACGCTCGCGCCCGAGACTCTCCAGGCGGCGGTGGATTCGTGCCGGCCGGCGATCGCCGCGTTTTGCGCATCGCTCGGCGGATCGGTGCGGAGCGCGATCCTCGGCGCGGTGCCCGGATGTAGCTACGAGTACCGCATCTATCTTATCGTCCCGGACGATCTGGACGGCGCCCGCCAGCTCGATCTTTGCCGCGGCATACGCGAGCTTTTCACCAGCCGCAGAGCCTACCAACGCATTCCTTCCAGCTACTTCCGGCTTCGCTACCCGACTCTGCTGACGCACTCGGCATGGCGCGCCAGATCGCGCTGGTACGATTCGTTGCGGCCGGTGGAAGAATGCTACTACATCGAGCGTCACGGCGTGGTCCTGTGGGGCGAGGACTTGCGCCATGACGGGCCGCGGCCGGTGCGGCAGGCGGTACTCCGGAGCGCGGCGGTGGCAGTGGCGGACCTGCGCAACCGGCTCTGGTCGGCGCTCTATCTCGATCAGCCGGTGCGGCTGGCGGACCTGATCGCCGGCCGAATTCCGGCCCTATGGCTCGCGCTGGAGAACCTGCGGATCGCGACTTCGGCCGCCGAGGCGCTCAGCGCGTGCGGCTCGAACGGATTCCCGCACTGGGAGAAGCTGGCCACGCTACGCCGGCGGATCGCCGGGCTCGCGCCCCGGGACCTGCCGCCGGTGCGCGACTCGAGCTGGCAGCCTTGCGTCGAGTCGCTTTCCGACTGGCTCGACGGCCTCAACGCGATGGCCTTGCGGGCGTCGGCGAGGGAAGCAGGATGAAGACTCGAATCAGCGCCTGGTTGGAGCCCTACGACCTGCTGCGCAATCTGGTCTGGGCCGAACTGACCGCCCGCTACAAGACCGCACTGCTCGGGATTCTGTGGTTCGTGATCAATCCCCTGCTGATGATGGTGATGTTGATCGTCGTCTTCCGCCGTGTAATACATTTGGACATAGAAAACTACCCAGTGTTTGTACTTTCGGCCCTGCTGCCGTGGACCTTCTTTTCGATGGCGCTTACCAACGCGACCGGCTCGCTCGCGCGCTCGCCGAGCCTGGTCAAACGGGTGCGAATTCCCCGCGCCTACGTGCCGTGCTCGGCGATCGGGGCGAGCCTGATCCACTTTCTGATCTCGCTTTCGATTCTGTTCCTCGTCATGCTGTTTTCCGCCTCGCGGTTCTCGTTCCTGATTCTGCTGCTGCCGCTGATAATTTGTCTCCAGGTGATGTTCCTGACCGGCGCCTCGCTCCTGACCTCGAGCCTCAACGTGTTTTACCGCGACGTCGAGCATGTGCTGGGCCCGTTGATCCAGGCGCTGTTCTATCTGACGCCGAGTTTTTATCCGCTCTCGTACGTGCCCAAGCGCTGGCTGGGATGGTATCTGCTGAACCCGATGGCCGGGATCATCGAGATTTACCGGGACGCGCTGACTTTGGGCATGCTTCCGGCGCGCTCGGTGCTGGGGATGGCTGTGCTGACCTCGGCGATCACTTTGGCCGCGGGCGTGGTAGTCTTCCGCCGCCTGGAACCCTATTTCGATGACTACATATAGTTCCGATGCGGTCGAGGCGGCTTCGCCGCGCGATGATTCGCGCCCGCTGCGCGTCGCGTGCGTTTACACCCGCACTCGCCCGCCCAGCATGGCGGCGATGGACGGAATACGCTTCGTCCGGATGGCGGAAGCGCTGGCCCGGCGCGGTCATGAAGTAGACATTTTCCTGAACCGCGCGCCGGATCCGAAAGCTCTCGCGCCGCGCTTGCGCGAGCTGTCGTTGGGGCACGCGCGCTGGGACGATTACGATATCGTGAAGACCTTCTTCCACTCCGGATTCGAGACGCTGGTCGCGCACGGCGGCGGCGAGCATCCTTTTATCGTCAGCAAGCTCGGATCGGTGGTCGGCCGTGAGCAGACCGAAGGTGTGTATTTTTTCGGGGCGACGCGGGAAAGGTGCTTCGGAGTGCAGCGCGAGATCGCGCGCCGCAGCCGGGTGGTCACGGTGCTCACCAATCAAAGCGCCGCGCTCTGGTGGAAGGAGCACGGTTGCGCGACGCAACTGATGCAGGTCCCGACCGGAGTGGACGCGGAAATTCCCCCGCTCGGTCCCAATCCCTACCCGGGGTTGGGAATCACGGAGCCGGTCGCGATCTATGCGGGCAACCTGTACGGCCGCCACTCTCAGCCTGAGATCAACCGCCTGTGGCAAGCGCAGCTCAATCTGATCGGCGCCCGGCTGAGGTGCCGCGGAATCCGACTGGTCGCGATGGGCGACGGAGTCACTGACCTGCTCGATCCGGAGGCGGTGAAGCACGTCGGCCGGATTGAGACCTCCGCTTTCTGGAATTGGCAGCGCCATGCCCGGGTCGGGATAGTGCTCGCGCAGGGACCGGTTCAGGACAACGAGAGCAGCAAGCTCTACTATTACCTGCGGACCGGACTTCCGGTCGTATGCGAGCGACCGGTGCCCAACGCCTGGCTGATCGAGACCACCGGGCTGGGCACGGTCGTGGACTTTGGCGATGCCGAGCAGCTCGCCGAATCGGCCGCCGCCCTGGCATCGATGCGGCCGAAGATCGACGGAGTCGTGCAGCACATGATCCGCTATCACTCGTGGGACGCTCGCGCAGCGCTTTACGACCGGACGTTTGCCGAAGCCGCCGCCTTGCGAGGCTCGGCCGCATGACCGCAACGGCTCACATTCCGGGCGCCGCGATGAAGATCGTGCTCTTCAGCCCAGGCCTCGACGAGCAGAGCGTTTGGGGCGAGAAGATTCTGGTAACCGGCCAGGCGGCCTCCCTGCGCAACGAGTTCCCCGGCGCAGAGGTGTTCACCTTCGGCCTCGGCGATATCGACAAGATCGCCGCGATGCGAGTCGACCTTCTGATCTCCTACTACACGGGCCCGCGACCTCCCTGGCGGGTCGACGATATCGCCGACCTGGTCGATGGAATCACCATACTGACAGTCTGGAACCATGGCGACCTGCTCGACGAGTTCGCCCGGATCCGGGTCGACGGCTTCGCGACCAACAGCAAATCCGCCACGCAGATCCTCGGGAGGCATCGCCCGACGCTCTATCTCCCAACCGCGATCGCTGACGATTACGGTCCGCTCGATCCCGATCCGCGCTATCGCGCCGACGTCGTGTATCTGGGCGGCGGAGGGCGCGGCAACAAGCGCCCCGAGACCACCCGGCGCTACCTCGAGCCGGCGATGAAGTTCGACTTTGCGCTCTGGGGCTCGCATTGGGAGCGCGAATACTGGGCCGGCGTCTACGCGGATAATCCGGACGCGAACCGGTGGCATCGCTTCTGGCGCGGCCAGTTGCCGCTCGACGATATCGCGCGGCTCTACAGCTCGGCGAAGATCGTGCTCAACTATCACGAGGACTCGCAGCGCGAATGGGGCATGTGGAACAACCGGGTGTTCGAAGCGCTCGGCTGCGGAGCGCTGATGATCTGCGACGAGGCGTTGGGACTTCGCGAGGAATTCGGCGACGCGATCGTATACACCTCAGGCGGCTCGGAAACCGAAGAGCTGATCGCGTACTACCTGGCGCATCCCGAAGAGCGCCGCCGGCGCGGCGCGCTCGGCCGCCGCCTCGTGGATCAAAAGTACACCTTCAGCCGCGGCGCACGGACGCTGCGCGAATTCTACCAGCGCCTCGCGCGCGACCGGCGGCTCGCATCGGGCGGCAATCGCAACGGCAAGAGCGATAGCGGCGGCGGCAGCGGATCGCTCGCCAACGGGCGCGCGCTCGCCGCTCCCAGGTTCACGGTCATGATTCCGGTCTACGACCGGGTGCTCGGCCTGCGTGAGGCGATCGAAAGCGTGCTCGGACAATCCTGCCATGACTTCGAGTTGATTCTCGCCGATGACGGCAGCACCCGGCCGGAAGTCGCCGCAACGATCGACGCCTATCGCGCCGAGCCGAGGATGCGCGTGCTCCGCATGGGCCATCGCGGTCAGGGCGCGGCGCTGAACAGCGCAGCCCGCGTCGCGCGCGGCAGCTATCTCTGCCGGCTCGATTCGGACGATCTGCTCGTGCCGGAAGCGCTCGAGGTCATGAACCAGTATGTCGAACGCTATCCCGAAGTATCGTACTTCTATTCCTCCCGATTCGTCATCGATGAGGACGGCGAGATCCTCGAGAGCCATCACAAGACCAGGCCCTTTGATCCAGCCCGGCTGCTCGAAGCGTACTCGACCAATCCTTTTCTATGCTGGAAGCGGGACGACTTTCTGGCGGTGGGCGGCTTTCGCGAGCACATCCGCTTTGCCGAGGACTACGATCTGGCGCTGCGGATGGCTTGTCGATTCAAGTTCCAGAATGTCGATGAATTCCTGTATAAGATTCGCTATCATTCGGCGAGCCGGATCACGACCACGTTCTCCGAGGAGGAACGTCGAAGGGAGGAAGATCAGGTGCGCGCCACCTCCGGCGCGGCGCTGCGGGAAAAGTTGACGAGCAGCGGGAGCATAGACCGTGGATAGCCCGAAGAACGACATCATCGTCGTCGACGGAGTATCCAAGTACTATTACCTCCGGCAGGGCAAGCAGGCCCTGATCGAGCAGGCCTACAAGTGGCTGACCGGTACGCTCCCCAAACCGCGCGAGATCTGTGCCCTGCGCGACGTCACGTTCCGCGTCAAGCGCGGGGAATCGATCGGAGTGATCGGCAGGAACGGCGCGGGCAAGAGCACGCTGGTGAAGATCCTTGCCGGGATCGCAACCCCCTCCTGCGGCAAAGTGCAGGTCGCAGCGCGGATATCGACGCAGATCGCGCTGGGCTCGGGCTTCCATCCGTTTCTGACCGGCCGCGAAAATATTTTCCTCCAGGGGAGCATCCTCGGGATGAGCAACCGGGAAGTACGCAGCCTGTTGCCTGAGATCGTAGACTTCGCCGGTCTGGACGGCGCGATCGATCGGCAGCTATGGACCTACTCGAACGGGATGGTGGCGCGGCTGGGATTTTCCGTCGCAGCCCATGCCAAATTCGAAGTGTTGCTCCTCGATGAGGCGTTGAGCGCTGGCGATTTGGGATTCCGCGATCGATGCGAGGACACGCTGCGCCGGTTCCGCGCCTCGGGCGCTACCCTGGTGATCGTCTCGCACGGGTCCGAGAGCATCTACGAGCTCTGCGACCGCGCGATCTGGCTCGACAACGGCAAGATCAAGGCGATGGGAACGCCGCCCGAAGTGATCGAGCAGTACGAGCTGTCGGTTGGCCGCGCCGGACGCCGGCAAGAGAAAAGCGCGTAGTCTTCGATGATTCGCGTCGGCTTCGTCTGCGACCAGCTCGAGATCGGCGGCCAGGAGCTCGGTTGTATCGAGCTGATGAGGCGGCTCGACCGGGCTCGCTTCTCACCGTACCTCTATGCATTCCGGCCCGGGTTTCTGCTCGCGCAGGCTCAGTCGCTCGGGATACCGATCATGCTTGGGCACGACAAGCCGGGCGCGGATCAGAGCTGGACGCAGGCGGACACGGCCGCGCGCGTCCGCTACCGCGATATGCTGGCGCGGCAATTGCGCGCCGACGCGATCGACGTATGCCTGCTGTACGCGTGGTGGGACGGGGTCGCAGCCGCGCAGGACGCCGGCATCAAGGCGATCGTCGAACGCCTCGACGGTCCGACACTGGCGAACCGGATTTCCGACAAGTCGCCGTGCCGGCGAGTCATTTGCGAATCGAGGGGAATCCGCGATCTGATTCTCGCGCAGCGCGAGCTGCTTCGATGCCGGCCGGAGCAACTGGTCGTGATTCCCAATGGAATCGATCTCGATCGCTTCGATCCCGGCCGCTACGACCGCGCGCAGTGCCGCCAGGCGCTCGGCCTCGCGGCCGACGATTTCGTGATCGGCTCTGCCGCCCGCCTGGCACCTGAGAAGAATCTCGGTCATTTGCTGCGGGCGGCAAAACTGCTCATCGACTCGACCGGAGCGCCCGCTCAGCATCGGCGCCGGATACAGGTGGTCGTAGCCGGACCCGATCAGGGTTGCCGCGCCGCTCTGGAGTCCGAGGCCGCCGAATTGGCGATCGCCGATCGGGTCCGCTTTCTGGGCGCGCGCTCCGACGTTCCCGAAGTCCTGGCCGCGCTCGATGTCTTCACTCTGACGTCGATCTACGAGGGCAGTCCGTTCGCCCTGTTGGAGGCGATGGCGATGGGACTGCCGGTGGTGGCGACGCACGTCGGAGCCGTGACCGAAGTGGTCGACGAAAACGGCTATCTGGTGGGACCGCTTAATCCGGAGCAGACCGGTCGCGCGCTCCGCGAGCTTCTGCTAGGCGATGAACTTCGCGCGCGCCTCGGATCGCGCAGCCGCGAAGTTTCGCAGCGCTACGACGTCAGGCAGATGGTCAAGTCCTACGAAGCGATCCTGCTCGAGGCGCTCGCCGAATCGAGCGCAGAGTCCGCGATTGCGAGGGCCTCGTGAAGATCCTCTCAGTAAGCGAGGCGAGCGCAGCACCACGTCGCGGCTCTCGGAAACGGTTCGGCGCTGCGATAGCGCTGGGCTTCATGGCCCTTGCGTGTTCGTTGTGGTTCCTCACATCGGCGCACGCCGATGAAACCACAGCTCTGGTAGACAACGCCCGCTCTGGCTGGGATCCCAACGAAGCCGGTCTCAGTCCAGCCCGGCTGAAATCCGGGCGCTTCGGCAAACTGTTCGACACGCAAATCGAGGGGCAGGCATACGCGCAGCCGTTGGTGTTCCGCAAAGAAGTCATTGTCGCGACCGAAGCGAACGAAGTGTACGGAATCGACGCGAGCAGCGGCATCATCCGATGGCAAACGAAGCTGGGAACGCCAACCCCTTCTGACTGCTATGCGGCTTCGCCCCTGCTTGGAATCCACTCGACTCCGGTAATAGACCCCAAAAGCGGCACGCTCTACATCCTGAGCCGAAGCCTGGACGGAGCCGACCCGAAATACCTCCTGAATGCGCTCGATGCTCTTAGTGGTCATCTTCGGGACGGATGGCCGGTTGAAATCGCGGGCCACGCGGCCAACGATCCTGCCGTGCGGCTCGACCCGGTCCGCGTACTGCAAAGGCCCGCGCTGCTTTTTCTTGACGGAGCAGTCTACGCGGGCTTCGGAGGATATTGCGGCGGCTATCCCTTCCGTGGCTGGGTTGCGGGCATCAATGTGGCAACGAAGACGGTGACGCTCTGGACGGACGAAGCGAAGGTTCTCGAAAAGAGCCCGCAGGCGGGAATCTGGGGCGCCGGCGGGCTCGTGTCCGATCGGCCCGGAGCGATATTGATCGCGACCGGTGATGGAATCTTGCCGCCGCCCGGCGACGGCAAGCTGCCGGCCGGGGCGTTGGGTAATTCGGTCGTCAATCTCCAGGTCCAGAGTGACGGCTCGTTGACCGCGACCGACTATTTTGCGCCTTCGGACTCGCAGTCGCTTAACGACCGCGACCTGGATCTGGGCGCTTCTGCGCCGCTGGTGCTGCCTGATGCGTTCGCGGTTGACGGACATCCGCATCTGCTGTTTCAGGCCGGCAAAGACGGCGGGCTGTTCCTGCTCGATCGTGACGGTCTGGGCGGGTTTTGCCATGGGCCGAATCGCACCGATGCCGCCGTGGCGGAGGCCGGACCGTTCGGAGCGGTCTATTCCCATCCGGTCGCGTGGCCCGGCGACGGCGGATACATCTACGTTGCGGAGCAGAAAGAGGGAAGCTTCTATGGAACGGTGCGTGCCTTTCGAATCGAAAGCGACGGCTCGCGCCCGCCTCGACTGAGCCTCGCCGGCACTGCTTTGTACGAACTCGGCTACGGCACGGGCTCTCCGATCGTCACCTCTTCGGGCACGGCCTCGGGCAGTGCGATCGTTTGGCTGATCCGGCATTCTGGGGGAGTCGGCCAGTTGCAAGCGTACTCGGCGGTCCCTGCTGATGGCGGAGTTCTCGCGCTGCTTTGGAGCGGCCCGATTGGGCATCCGACCAAATTCTCGGTTCCGGCTACTGATGCTGGACGAGTGTTTGTCGCCACCGCTGACGGGCATCTGCTCGCCTTTGGCGATGAAAGCTTACGTCCGCCGCGCGCAAGCGGACCGCGCAGCAGATCATTTCGCACACTCTGGCTGATGGCGATCGCGGCCTCTGTGGGGATTTTCGCGATGCGCGCGATCAAACGCCGCTCGGCTACTCTATGGCGCAATTGATGAATGCAACCACTACCCCGCCACCGGCGCGAGCGAGCGCGGAGTCCGCGATCGCGAGGGCCTCGTGAAGATCCTCCGCAAGAACTATCGCCGCGGACTTGGGAGGCGCAATTGCGCGTAGCCGGCGCCGGCCTGAATCTCGAAGCCGATGCGTCGGTCTGCCGCCCGGCCGCGGACGCGGAAGCCGCGCCGCTGACCGTCATCGTCCCGACTCACAGGCGTCTGACCGATCTCAAAAGATGTCTCGCAAGTATCGTGACCCCGGAGCTTCCCGCCAACGCCGAATTGGTCGTCGTATGCAACGGGCCCGACGCGGAGAGCGAAGGCTTTCTCGATCAGTTCGCGGCGCGCGAGCCCCGGCTGATCGTGATGCGGCTGGCGAAACGGCAGCCGGGCGCGGCCCGCAACGCTGCGCTCGATCGGGCGCGCGGCGAGATCATCTTTTTCCTCGATGACGACGTGACGGTCAGGCCCGGATTTTTCTCCAGGGTGATGCGATTGTTCGCGGAGCGCCCGGAACTCGACGTCCTCGGCGGTCCGAACCTGACGCCACTCGAGTCGGGAAGATTCGAGCACTGCGTGGGACGCGTGCTGGCCTCTCCCTTCGGCTCGGCCACGACTCGTCACAGATTTCGTAGCGCCGGCCGGTTGCGGTCCGCCGACGACCGATCTCTGATTCTGTGCAACCTGATCGTGCGCAGAAGAGCGCTCGAGGGCCTCAACGCCCGGTTTCGCGACCACCTGATCAGCAACGAGGAAAACGTCCTGCTGGCGGAGCTGGCCTTCGAGCACAAGGTGATGCTCCACGATCCCGAGCTGATCGTCTACCACAGCCGCCGGTCCAACTTGCGCGGGTTCTTCAACCAGGTCTTTCGCTATGGAGGGGGACGATGGCAGAACACCGAGGAGTTGCCGTCTTCCCTCTCGCCGTTCTTTCTGATCCCTCTGCTCTTCCTGCTTTATTTGCTTTCGATCCCCCTGCTTTATCTGCTTTCCATCGCGATGGTCCGCAACCCGCTCTACCTTGTCCCGCTGCTGGCGTATCTCGCGCTGGCAGTTCTGTTTTCGCTGGTTGAGACGTTCCAGGCCGGCGACCCGCGCGCGTTCCCGACGATGCTCGTGCTCTTTCCGTGCTGTCACATCGGATACGCGATGGGCTTCGGCTGGCAATTGGTCAGATCGATGGCCTCGCGATGGTTCGGTGCAGGCACTATGCGTTAGCTTTGGCCTCGTCTCAGGGGCGCGGGCGGCGCGAGCGCGATCCAGCCCCACAGCGTGATTCCGACCAGCGCGAGCACCAGCGCTACGATGCTCCACAGGCGGCCCTTGGGCGGCGCGAACGGCCTGGGATCGGCGCCGCGGAATGATTCGGCGGGTCGGTCGGAGGTCGAGGCAAGATCGAACTGGGTGGCGCCGGGCGGCGGAGCACCCGCGACGGGAATCAGGCTTATGTTACGAAACGACGCGCTGCCGCCGCCTTCCAACTGGCAAACGATCTGGACGTCTTGCCGGTCGCCGCTGATCTTGAAGTACAGCGCGCCCGCCGTCCACGAGTTGCCGCCGGCGCCTGCGCGTGGACGCAATCCGAACTCGCGCTCGTGGAAGTGGACTCCGATCATGGCCATGTCAGACCAGTCACCAGTCGCTTTGAGCTCCCCGGTCAGGTAGTACCAGCCGGGCGGCAGACTGAGCGTCTGAGTCCAGTCCGCGATATTGGGTTTGTGGTTGATCAGGCGGAGTTCGCCGGCGCTCCCCGGCTGATGGTCCCACGAAAAGGTGTCGCTGGAGATGACTTGCCGTTGACTCGCGGTCTGCCAGACGCCGGGAACCTTGCCTGACCCCTCGTTCAGATCGCCGTTGCGAATCAGATTTTCAGCGGCCAGCGTGCCGGATGGCCGGCAAAATCCCAGACTGACTATTATCAGAGTGGCTGCGAGACGATACCAGTTCATTAGTGTGATCGCCGATAACTGCCTATTGCGAAACTTACCCTATTACCAAAGTTACCCAAACACGAAGGTTACCAGTGATGGTCAGAACCAGTTGGCCAGCCCGGGACCATGGAACCACAAACGCGCCTGCAATGCGGCCGGACTGATCGACGTCCCCGTCCAGAGCGGGAGGAAGTAGAAGAACGCGACGAGCGTCGCGGCGGCGTAGCACGCGCATACAAAGCGCCCGCCGTTGCGGCCGCTGCTGCGCAAGGCGAGCACATAACCCCCCGCGGTTGCGGCTGCGGCGATCAGGCCAGGACCGGTACCCAGGCCGAGGATCATCGACGGCGCCATCGCCGCGAGCAGCGCGACCTGCGCAAAGCTCCGGGCCTCGCCCTCCCAGCATTCGGCGAGCAGCACCGCGAGCGACAGGACGCCGAGATAGAGTGCGGGCATATAGTAATAGATAAATTTGTACCGGCTGATTGGAATCCACATCGCCAGATAGGCGACATAGCCGAGGACCAGAAATGCTCGCGGCATGCTCTTGCGGACGATCGCCTCTGCGGCGACGATCGGAACCGCCACGACCACGGCCCACCAGACTATCGGGTTGCCGATGCCACGAATCGAGGAGACGTCCGCGCCGGGCAGCGCGAGGGTATCCTCCTGTGTCCAGTACCGAATCGGCCGGAGCATCAGCGGCCAGCTCCACCACGGCGAACTCTGCCCTAGCGTCGTTGGCAGCCTGGTCTGCGCCCTCCACTGCAACTTGTAATACGCGATCTGATCGCTGATGCCGTGCCAGAATCCGAGGTAGTAGTTCGGCACGTACAGAGCCAGGTAGACCAACGCGCTCAAGCCTCCCACCAGCGCGAAGGCCGCCGCGATTTGCCGCATCGGGAGGCGAGCCGATTCGCGGCTGCCGGCGGGCGCAGGCCGCATCATGACGAACGCCACTGCGCCCATCACCAGCGCGCCGGTCACGACCGGGATGCCGAGCTTCGACCCCAGCGACAGGCCCAGCGCGAGTCCCATCCAGGCGAGCGATCTTCTGCGCGCTAACGGGTCCGCGCTTTGCGCGAACCGGAAGACCATCAGATACGCCCACGCGCCGAAGGTGAGATAGAAGATCTCCCAATGCGCGGTGCGCGAGTCGATCAGAAATTGACCGTCGCAAAGAATGAAGATCGGCGCAATTGCTGCCGCGATCCGTGAATCGAACATCCGGCGCATCAGCAGGTAGGTAATCGCCACCAGCACCGTGCCCAGCACCGCGCTGGCAAGCCGCCAGCTCCACGGATAGTCGCCGACGAGCGCGACCGACATCGCGATCAATTCTGCAGCCAGCGGCGGATGGGTCTCGCGGTTCGGCAGAAAACGCAGGTACCGCCGGGCTGCCGTGACCGTGAACCATTCGTCGAACACGATCGTGCCTGGATAACCCAGGCCGGGAAAGCGGGTCGCCAAAGAGGCAGCCACCAGCGCACTCAGGATGTACGCATCGATCCGCGACCAGAGCGGCGCCTGGAACCCCTCCGGGCTAGCGACAGCGGCGGGCGCGCCGGGTGCGTCTGCGATTCTAGCTAGTGACATGTGTCATGCGTCAGGACGATCGGCGGCCGCCACGCTCGTCCGCAAAGGTCATCTTACGCGTCGAGTCCATCGTGGCGCGATGGGCGGGTTGGCTCGAAGGTGCAACAGGCTCGGTGGTTTTGCTGGAGCCATCGCGATGCTAGCGTCAGACTGGAAGCGTCGCTTTTCGGTGCGACTTCCGGGAGGAACGCGTGTACCAGGTCGGGCAAGAAGAGATCGACGCGATCACCCGCGTGATCCGCGCCAAGGCGCTGTTTCGATATGGCGTCGGCCATGAATGCGAAAGATTCGAGACGCGCTACGCGAAGCATCTCGGCGTCAAGCATTTCGCGCTCGCCGCGAGTGGAAGCAATGCGCTCGCTGCGGCGATGACGGCCGTCGGCCTGGGACCCGGCGACGAAGTCATCATCCCGTCGCACACCTATATGGCGACTGCGACTTCGGTGCTCACGGTCGGCGCGATCCCGCTCATCGTCGACATCGACGAAACCATAACGATCGATCCCAAGGCGATCGAGGCCGCTATCGGGCCGCGTACGCGAGCCGTGGTGGCAGTTCATATGTGGGGCGCCGCGTGCGACATGAACGCCATCATGGCGATCGCGCAGCGCCACAATCTGATCGTCATAGAAGACGCCTGCCAGGGCGTCGGCGGCGGCTACGAAGGCCGCAAACTCGGCTCAATCGGGCACATCGGCGCTTTCAGCTTCAACTACTACAAGAACATGACCTGTGGCGAAGGCGGCGGCGTCGCGGTCAATGACGACGTGCTTGCCGAGCGGGCGCGATGCGCGATCGATCCCTGCCATTTTTACTGGCAGGGCCGGAACGACGCCGTCAAACCTTTCTCCGGCAACGGCGCCCGCGCGTCCGAATTGATGGGCGCCATGCTCAACGTGCAACTCGACCGGCTAGACGGCATGGTCCAGGCGATGCGCGCCGAGAAGAAGACGATCCTTGAAGCGACGAGCTCGCTGGGCAATCTCGGGCTGAAGGCGACGCCGATGAATAGCCCCGATCACGATTGCGCCACGCAGGTCATGTACACCCTGCCCTCGGCCGACGCAGCCAGACGCTTCGTCGCGCTGTTCCCGAGCGTGATCATCGGCAAGACCGGCCGTCACACCTACACGGAATGGGACCAGGTGCTGATGGGCGCGGGCGCCGCGCATCCCGCCATGAACCCGTTCAACATGCCGGCTAACGCCGAATGCCGGAAGACTTACTCGAGGGACATGTGCGCGAAGTCGCTCGAGATCCTCGACCGCACGGTCATGGTCGCAACTCACCCGGAACACACCGCCGGGGAGATCGCCGACCTCATTCACAATATCGGCGTGGCGGCACGCGTGGCGCTCGGGGCGACGCCGATCGAGGAAGCCGATCTTCGCAATGCGAAGCCGGTTGACGTGCAGAAGTTCGACCTCAAGCTGGATGCTTGAGGCGAGCGCCCAGCGCAGACATCGCGGCGCCGGGGCGGGCGGTCAAAGCCCCGAAGACGACCCGGAAAGAGTGGAAGCCGATCTGCCGGTATTGCGGCTCCAAAGATCTGGCCCCGAGCTTCATCAAACGCCACGATGCACGCTGCCGAAGATGCTTCAGCGATCGGTACGGATCGGCCGTGAGGGGCAAGAAGGTGAAGCGGGCGAAGAAGTGACCGGGCGCGATCGCGGATCACGGGGCCGGAGACCCGCGGGTCTCCGGCCCTCCTTTATTTCGGGCGCGCACCCGCCGCCAAGCGACGAAGGGCGCGCCGGAGGATGTGAGAAAGAAGGGTCCCACCTAGACCCCCCCCACCGGGGTAATCGTGCCGAAAGTCGGGGCAGTACCATTGCCCGCGACTGTGTTGTTTCCACGGGTGTCGAACGTACCGGAGGTCTGCTCGTAGAAGCCATAGGTAGCGTTGTTAGTCACCGTCGAGTTCGAGACTAGGACGGTCCCGCCGTCTTCAGCTAAGATGCCCGCGCCGATGTCAGGTGATATGATATTGCCGTTGTTCGCTACCAGACAGCTCTCGACGTTGAGGTCTGCGCCAAAGGCCACTATGATTCCGGGGAGGGCGTTGCCCGAGATGACGCTATTGCTAATCGAGGCCACTGCTCCAACAGTGAGGATAAGTCCGTTCCCGCCGTTCTCCAACCATACATGGCTTAGAGACGCGTGCGCTCCCGTGGCCTTAAGAGACACACCATCGCCGGAGCCACTGATGACTGTGTCCTTGACCGAGAGTTTGCCGCTGCTGGTCTGCGCAATCCCATTGGATACTCCGCCCACTCCGTTGATGGCGCAGTTTTCTACGGACAGGGCAGCGCCGCCGTTGAAGTCGATCCCATCTCCACCACTGCCGCCGGAGATGGTAAGCCCGCGCAATATTACGGTCCCGCCGTTTACGGTCACGCCTGCGCCGGGGGATGCCGGAGGCGTAATTCCGGCATACACTCCCCGTGCCGCTTCGATCGTAACCGAATTGGTGATCGTAACCGGCCCAAAGTTACCCGAGTCAACCGCGATCACCTCGCCGCCGACACTGGTCTGGCTGAGGGCGTATTGGAAGGTCAGGCACGGATTCTGACAGCCACCCTGGTCTCTTCCACTGATCGAGACAAAGGTGCGCGGTGACCCTGACGGCACCGGAAACGCCCACGCCGACGACGATATCAACCCCACGAGCATCGCGAGGGCAATCAGATTGAGCTTTTTCACGTTCTCCTCCTCGTGAGCCGAAAGTCGGCTTCTGTCGCAACGAGGATGCACTCCGATGAGAGAAAATGGAAGCCGCACAACTGATCCGCCGCGCCTGACGGAGGTTCCTGGTCCGGGAGCCGCCCTTTATTTCCGGCGCAGCGGAGGGCAGAATCGCATCAGATGAGAAGGAGGAGGACGAGATATGATCGACATCCCCGAATGGTACCGTAGCCTTGTGAAAGAACGCATTGCGAAATATGTGGCGAGGGGGCAGGACAAGCCGGAATCGATCATAAAATCGACACGGACAATCGTGGCTAGGGGCAATGTGAACCCGGAAGACTTGGCAAGAATTCTAGAAGAGGTCCAGATCGAGTCGGTTCAGCCCTTTCTCGGACCGCCGCGGAACCAGCCAGAGAGAGTTGGAGGGTTTGGGCATCTCAAGTCCGGCCTGTCGGCTTAACAGACCGGAACCCGTCATTTGGAATGGGACCCCTGCAATCTTCTCTGCGCCGGCCGCCGCGCGGCCGATAGGGGGGCCGGTCGAGCAAAACAGTGAACCCGGATGGGGGCCGTGTTTACGGGGAATTCAGGATAGAGGGGCACTCTTTCTTTCGGGCGCGGCGAGGGGGAGGATCGGGGAGGTAGGAGATGTTGAAGGTGAAGCTCCGCCACGCCGCCGCGCTCGCGCTTGCGGGCTGGTATGCACTTAGTCCGCCGCTCTCATGGGCGCAGAGTGATACGAAAGTCTTCACCGATCCGGACGGTGCGTTTAGCTTTCGCTACCCGAACCGGCTCATTCGTTGCAAGAAGAACCCGCAAGGAAATTATGTTTGGGACCCTCCCGAAAATTGCTCTGCCTACCATCCGACATGTGATGAGCTCGCCGACCCCGGCCAAACTTCCATCGCCTGCTTCGCATATCCCAGGAACAAATTCACCGATACTCTCGCTTTTGAAGCTGCGACCTTTTCGGTCGAAGTAGTTCACGGCTGCACAACGGCGAAGAGCTGTCTCGCGGGGCCAGCAGAAGCGGACAAGGATGGTACCACGAGAATCCATGGAGTTTCGTTTGCGGTCTTCGGGGTCGGCGAAGGGGGTATGAGTCAAGAGGTCGATGGAGATGTGTATCGCACATTCCACAAAGGAAAGTGCTACCAGCTAGGAATCAACGTAGAGACAGCCGACGTAGCAACCTTCGATCCCCCGGCTAGAGCTCTCACTGACGCCGACCGGCACGAGGTGACTGGCACGCTCGAACAGGCTCGCAAATCGTTTCGCTTTCTGAAATAGGGAGCAACTTCAGTTTATCCCGACAAATTAAGGCACTTGCGGATTCAAATTCAGACACTCAGCCCCGAACTAAGCCAGTACGCGGCTCCGGCGGACTCTGGTGCGGTGTGGGGCCGAGGAATAAACCATAACGGCCCCGGATAGGGGCCAGACGGCCCGGAAGCGGCCGAGCCGGGGCGGAGAATCGGCGGCCCCGGAGCCCGGATCGGGGCGCTCCTATCTTAGCCGGGATACTCGGGTTTGGCTTGCGGGCTTGGCTTTCTTAGGCTGCCGATGCGCGGGAAACCCTGTAAAATGGGCCTAAAGGAGCG
>Ga0209517_10003594_pt1 | contig 20906 bp, 15 predicted proteins | sample PeaSoiMetSII2010_FD_187695 | JGI IMG/M metagenome (GOLD analysis project Ga0209517, IMG submission 187695) | Peat soil microbial communities from Weissenstadt, Germany - SII-2010 (SPAdes) (version 2) | ecosystem: Environmental > Terrestrial > Soil > Wetlands > Peat | place: Germany...
GCCCTCGTCCAGGGCGCACCCGGCTGGTGCAAGGGGAATCTGGAAAGCCCTAAGGCGGATTGCCCCCCGCCACAACTCCAGATTCCCCATGCGCCACTGGTGGGCATTGCTCGCCTCGCTGCGCAATCGCCCGCGGCGGAAACCAAGCGCCAGTCGGCGGAGAAGCCGGAATATTTTCTGTTGCCGGTGAAATCCATCCTGAACCGCTGCGATTCCAACCGCGTGCCTTTTGAATGGACCATCAATCCCTACCGGGGATGCGAGTTTGCCTGCAAATACTGCTACGCGCGGTACACCCACGAATACATGGAAATAGATGGCGGGGACTTCGAGAAAAAAATTTTCGTGAAGCAGGATGCTGCTGCACTGCTGGCGCGCGACGTCTCGAAGAAATATTCCTACGAGTCGAAAGCTTCTGGCTACACGAAAGCCGAGCACATCGCCATCGGCACAGCCACCGACCCCTACCAGCCTGCCGAGCGCGAATACGGCGTCACACGCGCCTGCCTGGAAGAACTGGCCAAGCGCGAAGACCTGAGCCTCTCCATCATCACCAAGTCCAACCAGATCGTTCGTGACATCGACATTCTGAAGGTCATTGCCGCAAAGTCAGCTTTGACAATCAACATCACCGTCACGACGCTGAAGCCACGTCTGGCGCGTCTGCTGGAGCCACGCGCCCCGCGACCCGATTTGCGGCTGAGCGCGATGAATGAATTGCGCGAGGCAGGATTGCATGTCGGGATCTCGGCTTCACCGGTGCTGCCGGGGATCACCGACGGCGAAGGGGAATTGGAGCGTGTGGCGGAAGCGGCAAAGGCGGCAGGCGCGGAGTGGTTCTTTTCCGGTGTGCTGTTCCTGATGCCCGCGTCGGCGAAGCAGTTCCTGCCGTTCGTGCGCGAAAAATTCCCACGGCTGGCCAGGCAATATGGCGATTGGTACCGCCGCAACGGCTATGCGCCTGAAGAGTACCGGCGCATGGTTTCCGAGCGCATGTTGCGCATCCGGCAAAAATTTGGCTTCGCGGCGCGACCCTGGGAGGGCATACGTCCCACGGCAGCGCGCGCGCAGTTAACACTCGGCTGGGATGCCGCGGCGATTAGCTCGGAACTGAGTCGCACGCGATCGTGTGCCGCCGGGTAAGCCACACGTCAAGGGCCACCCTCAACTCGGAGATGCGTCGAGTCCAAATTCGCGGTGGGCCGTCAACAGTGCCGTTCTCACCGCTTTTTCTTCAATCACAAAGGAAATGTTGGATTCCGACGAACCTTGTGCGATGGCAATGATATTTACATTTTGGCTGCCCAGCACGCTGAAAGTTTTTCCCGCGATGCCGGGGATACCGCGCATGTTTTCGCCGACAACCGCCACAATGGCGATGGTGGGATCCACGTTGATGTGTTCCACCTTTTGGTGAGCCAGGTCTTGTGAGAACTCCTTGCGCAGCGCTTCCACGGTGCGTTGTGCGTCGGCGGAGGAGACGATGAAGCAAATATCGTTTTGCGAGGACGATTGCGAAATCAGCAGCACGTTGGCGCGCACATCCGCGGTCGTCGAGAATGTGCGCCCCACCACGTCCGGCAAGCCAACTATTCCGGGCCCGCCAAGACTGATCAGCGTCACATCGCGGATTGCGGTCAGCGCCTTCACGCCACCGCCCGTGCTTTGCCCCTCCGGCGTAATTTTTGTCCCCAGGCGCTCGGGGGCGAAGCTGTTGCGGATCCACACGGGGATCGCGGCTTGCACAACCGGCTTCAAGGTTTTCGGATGCAAGACTTTCGCGCCGAAATAAGCGAGTTCCGCGGCTTCGCGATAGGAAATGACCGGAATGGTGCGGGCCTGCGGCACCAGGCGCGGGTCGGCCGTCAGCACGCCGTCCACGTCGGTCCAGATAATCACTTCTTCCGCGTCCAGGGCCGCGCCGAGAATCGTCGCGGAATAGTCGGAGCCGCCGCGGCCTAGCGTGGTGAGCTGCCCGGCGGACGTGGCGCCGATGAAACCGGTGACGATGGGGACGACGCCGGCGTCCAGCAGAGGGCGCAAGCGGGTTTGTGAAGCCTCGCGCGTCAACCCCATGTCCGGCTCGGCGCCGCCGTGGAACCCGTCGGTGATGATCAATTGTGTGGCTTCCACGGCCTCGCTCTGCAAGCCCAGTTCGCGAACGGCGCCCGCCACCATGGGGGCCGAAAGGCGCTCGCCGAGACTCGAGATGGCGTCCAGCGCGCGCGGCGTGAGTTCGCGGAGCAGGGCCGTGCCCTCGCAGAGGCGGCGTCCCTCGGCAAAAACCTCTTCCATGCGCTGGCGAATGGGAAGCCGCCGCTCTTCGTTAGGAATAAGCGCGGTGAGGGCAGCGTCGTGCTGCGCTCGAAGTTGATCGAACACAGCAAAGGCGGCGCCTTGGTCTCCTGACTGCGCGGCTTTGGCGGCTTCGATGAGGCGGTTGGTCACGCCGCTCATGGCCGAAACGACGGCGACGCACGGGGTATTGCGGGCGGCTGCTGCGACGATATGCGCCGCTCTGGCCATGCACGAGGCGTCGCCCACCGAGGTACCGCCAAATTTCATGACCTGTAAAGGCGATTTCATGACACTCCGTCCGGCCGCCGATGGATTGAGTAATCTTCAGGAAGACGCCCGGCCTTTCATTGTAAGGCTTTGCACCTGCTGGCGTGCAGAGAGGCACACCCGCCGCAGCGTATCTGCAAAGAGTGGAAACGCTCAAGGAACGATGATGCGGGACTCCTCGTGCTTCAATTCCTGCGCGCCGGGGAATTGCCCGCGGAGAAATTCAATGAAGCGGCGCGAACGGGAACGCCCGTTGGTGCGCAGAATCCCCATGCGGCACAGAAACACGAGCAATTGGAAGATGTCGCCGTCCTTGATGGAACCAGAAGAAGTTTGCTCGGGTTTCTGCTTCGCTTCGGCGAGAAACGCGGCAAGCGATTCGTAAAGTCCGCGCTGCAGAGCCGGAACGGGAGGCTGCTCGTAAACGATGCCGGCGATGAGCGTTTTGTACGATTCGGCGAGGGCCTGCAGCGCGGCGAGGACGTCAGGGTCTGTGGTGGCAGGCTGCGCCGAACAGAATTTGGCGATGGTAAAGGCCACCGCGGAAAGAAGCTGCGGGTGCCGGTGCACTACGTCCGAGGAAAGCCGGACGTCGGAGAGCGGCATGTTCGTGGGCAGCGAGCGCGGATGCTGCTCCTCGTAGCGGTGCGCGGAAACCAAGTGGGCGCAATCGGCGGGGCAGTCGATGGTGACCTCCCGCTCCGTGCCGCAACACACCGCGCAGATTTTTTCCCCTTTGGCCGGGCAAAAGCGCTCCGCTTTGCGTTTTTGACAAATTGGACAAGACACGACTGATCCCCTGGAGTAAGGAAGTCAGGATATCACGCCATGATGATTTTGTTGTGGAAGCGGCGGGCCGCAATGATCAGCAGGGCCGCACCCATCAGGAAAAGGATCACGGCGTCCGACCAGAGATGCACCCATCCGGCCCCGCGCAGGATGATGCCGCGTGTGATGTTGATGTAATAAGCGGCGGGCACAAAATAACTGAGGTAGTAGAAAAACGTGGGCATCGTCTCGCGGGGAAAGATGTAACCGGAGAAAAAGATGCTCGGAAGGATGGTAAGAAACGCAAGCTGCATGGCGTGAGCCTGGGACGTCGCCTTGCTGGAAATCAGGATGCCCAGGGACAACGAAACGAAAATGTACGGCAGCGAGAGAAACGCGAGTAACAGGACACTGCCATGAATGGGCACGCCAAAGAGGAATCGCATCGCTACCAGCAGCATGCTGAGCTCAAAGAAACCTATCACGAGATACGGAAGCAGTTTCCCGAGCAACAGCCCCATGGGGCGGACGGGAGTAACGAAGAGCTGTTCCAGCGTGCCGCGTTCCTTTTCCCGCACGATGGAAAACGCGGTGAGAAAGGTGGTCACGTTCAGTAGCAGAACCGCCACCAATCCGGGCAAAAAGAAATTGGGCGAGCGCGAATCCGGATTGAAGAGAATCTTCGGGCGCATCTCCACCGGGAAAGCGGCATCGCTGTTGGCTAGGACGCGACGCAGCGATTCGTCGAGCCCGATCGCGGTGGTGACGTTGATCGCTTGGCCCGCCACCGACGAATCGGAGCCGTCAATCAGCACGAGGACCTGTGCACCTGTCTGGTGCAACAGCCGGTCGGAGTAATCCACGGGAATCTTGACACCCACGCGGCACTTGCCGGAAATGATTGCGTCATTGAGGTCCCGGTCGCTGTTGACATAACGGACGAGGTGAAAGGTGTCGGAATTCTTCAGCCGATCAAGCAGTTCGCGGCTTTCACGGCGGCCGTCGGCATTGTAGATGACCGTGTTGATCTGACGGACGTTCGTGTCGATGGCATAGCCGAGGAGAAACATCTGCAGAATCGGAATGATCAGAGAGAAGAACAGCGTGGAGAAATCGCGGCGAATATGCAGGGATTCCTTGTAAAAGACGGCGCTGAAACCGCGGAAAACGTTATTCACGCGGGGCCTCCTGCCGCGCTTGGTGCTGGCTGGTGAGCTCCACGAACACATCTTCCAAGCTCGGAGCAAGCGGGCGAATCTCTGCGACGACGATGTTTCTCTTCAGGAGTTCTTCGCGTAGCCCATTCAGATCGTAGTGATCGTCAACCAGGGCGTGGATGGATTGCCCGAAAATCGTGGCGTTGCGCACGCCGGGAATCTCCCGTGCAATTCGCAGCGCCCGCGTCACCTGTGGCGTGGTGATCTCAATGCGCAGGGTGCCGGCGGGTTGCACATCGGGAAGCTCACGAAGCGAATCGGGCGTCCCGTCGGCGATGAGCTGGCCGAAATAAATGTAGGCAACGTGGCTGCAGCGCTCGGCTTCATCCATGTAATGCGTGGTGACGAAAAAAGTGATGCCATGCCCGGACAGGTCGAAAAGCAGGTCCCAAAGCTGGCGGCGCGCCACCGGGTCAATGCCCGCCGTGGGCTCATCCAGAAATACCAGCTTGGGCTCGTGCAGCATGGCGCAGCCCAGAGCGAGGCGCTGTTTCCATCCGCCGGAAAGCTGCGAAGCCAGCCGATGGATATACGGGCCGAGGCCGTTGATCTGAATGATTTCGTCCATGCGCCTGCGCAGGTGGTCATTGGATAGGCCGTAGATGCGGCCGTAAAAGGTAAGATTTTCGGAAACAGTGAGGTCGGTGTAGAGGCTGAAATTCTGGGACATGTAGCCGATGTTTTCGCGGACGGCTTCCGCATCTTTGGTGACATCGAATCCCTCGACTTCGGCGTGGCCTCCGCTCAGGGGCAACAGCCCGGTGAGCATCTTGATGACCGTGGTTTTGCCGCTGCCATTGGGGCCCAGAAACCCGAAGATTTCTCCTTTTTCCACGCGAAAGCTCACGTCGTTCACGGCGGTGAAGTGGCCGAAACGCCGGACCAGATGCTGCGCGGAAATGGAGGCTTTCGTTGAGGAGGTCACAATTCAGCTCGCAGCCGAGAGTTTCACGTCCGCGGCCATGCCGGCGCGGACACGGTGAGAAGAATCGTCGATGCGCACCTTCACGCCGAAAACCTGGTGAACGCGCTCTTCAACGGTCTGCACATTACGCGGCAGGAACTCGGCCTGTTGGTTGATCTGCTCGACCACGCCGGGAAATGACTGATTGGGGAAGGAATCCACGTGGATTTCCGCTTTCTGACCGAGTTGTACGCGGCCGATCTGCGTTTCCGGGATGTAGATGCGTACGTATATCTGATCTCGTTCGAGGAGCGTGGCGATGGGAGTGTTGGGGGCGATCAGATCGCCCGGGCGAACGTCCAGCACTTCGACCGAGGCGGCAGACGGAGCGAGAACCTGGCGCTCGCGGAAACGCGCTTCATCGTAAGCGAAGACTGCGCGCGCGGCGGCAACATCTTCGCGCCGATTGCCGCGTTCGAATTTTTCGAGCGTGGCTTGGGTCTGATGATAACGGGCTTCCGTGGCTGCAATCTCTTCAGGGCGGTAGCCGCGCTTTAGTTCACCGAGCTTCTGCTGGGCGCTTTCCTTTTGGGCCAGGGCCATTTTCCAATTGGCTTCGGAAGTATCGCGTTGCTGCCTGGAGACGAGATCTTTCGCGGCTAGTGCGTCGTAGCGCTGAAAATCGAGGTGCGTGCGGATCTCGTCCGCGGTGGCGCGGTCGAGGTCGGCTTGCGCGGCGTCAATGTCCTCCTGGCGGTAGCCGTTCCTGCGCTGGTCATACTCGGCTTTCGCCTGAGCGGCTGCGGCTCGTGCTTCGGCAATTTCCTCGGGACGGAAACCACGCTCCGCTTTTTCCGCATTGGCTCGCGACTGCGCAAGCGAAGCTTCTAACTCGCGATCGTCAAACGTAATCAGCACCTGGCCCGCTTCCACGGAATCACCTTCCAGTACGAGGACCTTGTCAATACGCCCGCCGACCTTCGAACCGACGCGGATGTTGCGCGCCTCGACCGTGCCGGAGCCCTGCAATTGCGTCTGGTGATGGAACCACCCCGCGGAATAGGCGGCCGCGGCCGCGAGCGCGGCTACCACCACTACGATGATCAAAATACGCTTGCGATTCATAAGTCCAATCCCCTTACCTGGATACTGGAGGTACGGCGTCCGAACTCGAAAGGTTACTTGGCGCACGCGGTGATAGCCCCGACCAGATAATTTCAAACGCGGAATCCATGCGCGCTTGCAGCGACGAATCACCATAGAGCGACCAGATGAGCAACGTGCCAAATATCGTTTGGCGAAATACCAGGGCAATGTCCGCGGCAGGAAGGTCTGCGCGAATCTCGCCGCGTTCCTGGCCGAGCTGAATCATCTCTGTGTGGAAGGCCAGGACGCGAGCCTGGAGATCGAGCATGGCCTCGCGAACCTGGGAATTGGAGAGAAAGGCCAGGAGCAGAAGGCGAATGATGTCAGGATTGCGCACCGGTTCTTGCGTCATGAGCGCCGCAAGCGAACGCATGAATTGCGGCATGGGTTGTGCGGTGCGACGAGCATCATCGACAGCGAGGCGAAGCTTTGCGAGTTGCATTTCGGCAAAGGCCAGGAGGATGTGGTCCTTGCTGGGGAAATAATTGAAGAAGGTACCTTTGCCCACGTCGGCGGCGTCGGTGATATCTTCCACTGTGGTTTCGGCAAAACCCTGCTTGGCGAACAGGTCGAGAGCGGCGCGAAAGATACGTTCGCGAAGCTCGATGCTGCGGCGTTCGCGGCGGTTGGAGGGGTGGGAGAGGGGAAGCGTGGGCATAATGACCTCTATTCATAAGTGACCATAGGTCATTTTACAAGGAATGTCAACACCAAAAAGCCCTGCAGACACCTACGGCACGATGGCGCATCCTTAATGATATGAAGGGGTTAGATTTCCTTGCCGGATGAACGGTTCTTGGGAGACTTTTGGTTCAGGTAAGAAATCATTTTCTGTGCGGCAGGCGGCACTGGTTCGGCACCCTTAAAGATGAGGTCGCCGGGGTCGACTCTCTTGTGATAAAGGCTGTCGTTGGCGCTATTGTCCGGGCGGACCGTCGAGCCGGCCAGGGAGATGCCGGCAAAGAGGCCGCGGGCACGGGAGTAGGAGAGAATCTCCGCGCGCAGGGTGACGTCGGTGGAGGCTTCGGCGTTGCGCCCCTTGGGGCCTGCCGCGGCGGAAGCGTCGGCACCGAGTTTTACCTTGCTGCTGAGAATGGACTTCGCGCCTCGCTCGTTCATAACCAGGAGCACGAAATCAGTGGCTTGCGCTCCTATCTGCAGACCAAAACTCCCGCCTTCCAGGGCCATCATCGTGGGTGCACTCCATGGGCCGGTGAAATTCTCGCCCGTGCGACAGACCATGGCGCCGCGGCCATAACTGCCGCCAAAGACGAACGCGGCTTTGACGACAGACGGGTAAACGATGATGCAGTCGGCTTTGTCAATCAGGTCCTGAGGGATATTGTCCGGGATATCCATGATCTCCTGCACGACCGTGCCGCAGTTTTCCAGCCGCTCTTTTTCCTTCTTGTCATCGGCCTGCAGCGGGAGGGCAATGAGCGAATAAGCCAAGAGAATGGGAAAGATCTTTTTCATGTGTTGCCACCTTCTTTGCTGATAGGTTCTCATAGTTTATGACGAAATGGCCTGGGCGGCGGAATCGGCGAGTTGAGGGCAGCTTGAAGGAACACTGCCTGCTCCGCTGTCGTGCAACTTCGCCGTAGGGAGCTCCCGCAGGCTTTCGAATATACTTTCATGCGGTGGCTTTTGCCAATAGAGGAATTATGCAACGAAAGGCCGGTGTGGTGAGGCGATTGACGTTCTGTTTCCTGATGCTGCTCGTAGCGTCGAGCGTTGCGCGCGAAGCGCGTCCGCAAAGTTTGCACGCGATGCAGCAAGCCGGTGTGAAAAACGGGGTGGCGCCGGAGAAGAAGTCGGGAGAGCGGTTCGCGGAGAGAGCCGAGAGCCTGGTGAGCGCGGCACCGGTGAACAAAGGGGAGTGGGGTTTGCTGGTGATTGACGCGGCTACAAGGGAAACGCTCTACGAGAAAAACGCGGACAGATACTTTACCCCGGCTTCCAACATGAAACTGCTCACGACCGCCCTGGCCCTCGATAAGCTGGGGCCCGACTACCGGTTCCGCACCACGGTGGAAACGCATGGGGCAATTGCGCAGGGAGTCCTTTCGGGAGACTTGATTCTCGTTGGGAGGGGCGACCCCAATCTCTCCAATCGCAAATTTCCCTTTGACACGAAGGAAGAGTTTGACGGGCCGCCGGAGAAAGTCCTAAGCGAGCTGGCTGATCAAGTGGTGGCTCGCGGAGTAATGGAAATTTCCGGCGACATCGTGGGGGATGACAGCTACTTTCCCCGCGATCGCTATCCCGATGGCTGGGAAATTGACGACATGGTGTGGGAATACGGCGCGGCCATTTCCGCGATTGTGTTGGACGACAATACGGTCACCTTGACGCTTACACCTGGAGAGAAGGCCGGGGATCGCGTCGTGGCAGTGGTGGAGCCCGTGACGCCCGATTTTGCGATTAGGAATGAGGTGACAACTTCAGAGAAGGCCGAGAAGGCGGACCTGACGCTGGTGCGCGAGCCGGGCTCGAATATGGTCGTGCTGAGCGGCACGCTGCCAGCAAAAAGCCAGCCGCATAAGCTGGTGCTGGCGATTCAGGAGCCCGCGCAACATGCCGCAAGCACGCTGGCACGACTACTGGCGGAGCGCGGGGTGAAATTCTGGGGAACGCTACGTGCGAGCCACGAGCCCGACCCGGCGGAAGCTTCGCGCACGGTGCTGGCGGAGCATGTGTCGCTGCCGCTGGGAGACACGCTGAAGCTGGTGAACAAAATCAGCCAGAATCTGCACGCCGAAATATTGTTGCGCACGGCGGCGCGGCAGCAGGGGCGGTGGGTCAAGCCGGAAGATCTACTGAAATTTCCGGAGGAGTTCTATGCAAGGGTTGGGATTGCGCCGGGAGATGTGGTGCAGGAGGATGGGTCAGGAATGTCGCGGCACGACTTGGTGACGCCGCGAGCCCTGGTGGCGGTGCTGCTGTACGCGCAAAAGCAATCCTGGTTTCCAGTCTACTTTGGCTCGATGCCGGTCGCGGGAATCGATGGGACGCTCAGCGATCGGATGAAGAAGGCCGGGATGATGGGGAGGATTCACGCGAAAACCGGCTCGGTCGAGCATGTGCAAACACTTTCCGGGTATGCCGATACGCTAGGCGGGAGGCGTCTGGTTTTCTCGTTCTTGAGCAACAACGAAAGCGTGCAGAATCATGAGGTGCACGACGCGCTTGACGGATTATGCATGGCCATGGTGGAAGAATTTGACGCAAAGAATTGAAAAAGCAAAGAAGCAAAGAAGCAGAGAAGCAGAGAAGCAGAGAAGCAGAGAAGCAGAGAAGCAGAGACGGCCGCAGACAGGAAAGGCATGAACGACGAACGGATCATCACGGTATTTGGCAGTTCGCGTCCGGGCGAAGGTGACGCGGATTACGCGCAGGCGCGCGAGTTGGGGTGCCGCTTGGCGGAGCGGGGCTTCGCGGTGTGCAGCGGCGGTTATGGCGGCGTGATGGAGGCGGCGTCGCGCGGTGCTAAGGAAGCCAGGGGGAAGACATACGGCGTAACCGCAGAATTCTTCGGGCGCAAGGTAAACCAGTGGGTGGACGTGGAAGTAAGGAAGAAAACCTGGGAAGAGCGGCTGTTTGAATTGATCCGGCTAGCGGACGGATTCGTGGCTTGCAAGGGCGGTACGGGTACGCTGGTGGAGTTCGCAGTAGTCTGGGAGATGCTGAACAAATCGGTGATGGTGAGGAAACCCTTTGCCGTGCTGGGGAACTTTTGGCAGCCAATTCTGGAGCGAGTCCGGGAAGTGGAGCAGGAGCCGCGGACCTCAGGCGCACCGCGTGTTTGGGGCGAAGCCAACGGGAATCTGGTGCACACTGTGGCCACACCGGAAGAAGCGGCCAACTATCTGCTCGAGGAAATGAAGCGAGGCAAGTAGAGAGAATGTCGCGATCGGCGCAAGTAGTGCTCGAATTTGACAAGCTGCGGGAATTGCTGCGGTTGAGGACGACTTGCGCGCCTGGGAAGCGTCACGTCGGGGAACTCGAGCCGGGAACGGATCGGGCCGCGCTTGAAAGCGCCTTCGCTTTGATCCGTGAAGGGCGAGAGTGGCTGCGCGCGGAACGCGAACTAGGATTCGGAGCATTAGCCGATCCGGCGCCATGGCTGGAGAAGCTGCACGCGCCAGGAGTGGTGTTGGAGCCGGCGGAATTTCTGGACGCCGGTTCGTTGCTGGAAGCATCGGCGTGGCTGCGGCAGCAGTTTCGCGAAGAAGCGGCTAAATTCCCGCTGCTTGCAGCACGTTGCGCGACGCTGGCGGATTTCCGGGATTTGCAGGCCGCCATCAAACGATGCGTCCTGCCGAATGGCGAAATCAGCGATGATGCGTCGAGCACCTTGCGCCGGATTCGCGCCAGCATCGTGCAGACGCGCGAGTCCATCCAACGCACACTAAAACAGATTCTGCGGGCCAGGCAGGCGGAGGCAGGAGAAGACTACGTCACACTCCGCAACGACCGCTTTGTGATCCCCGTGCGCGCGGAGCACCGGCGCAGCGTGCAGGGCGTGGTGCATGGCGCCAGCGGCACGGGGCAGACCGTGTTTGTCGAGCCCTTCGAAACAGTGGAGACGAACAATCAACTGGTGCAACTCGCCGAGGACGAAGCGGCGGAGATTTTCCGGATACTGAAGGAACTTACGGATCGCTTACGGGAGATGCACGAGCCGTTGCAGGCCACGGAGGAAACGATAGCACAGCTCGATAGCGTATTCGCGCGGGCGCGGTTTGCGCGGGATTTCGATGCGTGCGTGCCGGAGTTTTCTGCCGTCGCGGAATTGCGCTTGGACGCCGCGCGGCACCCGGTACTGGAAGACAAGCTGCGAAAAGAGAATCGCGCCATTGTGCCGATTTCGCTGGCCTTGAGCGGGGAAGAGCGATTGCTGGTGATCAGCGGACCAAACACCGGTGGAAAAACCGTGGCGCTGAAGACCACCGGAGTGGCGGCGATGTCCGCGCAGGCGGGGATTCCCGTTGCGGCGCAGCGCGTAGTGCTGCCGCTATTCGACCGCGTGCTGGTGGACATAGGAGACGAGCAATCCATCGCGGCGGACCTTTCCACGTTTTCGGCGCACATGCTGAATCTGAAATCCATTCTCGAGGAAGCCACGCCGAAATCGCTGGTGCTGGCCGATGAAATGGGAACGGGCACGGCGCCGGAAGAGGGCGCGGCATTGGCGGTGGCGTTGCTGGACGAATTTCACAAGAAAAACTGCTTCGTGCTGGCGACCACGCACCACGACCGCTTGAAAACGTACGCCTCCACGACGCCGGGCGTGGTGAATGCCGCGGTGGAATTTGACGACGTGAATCTGAGGCCCACCTTCCGACTGATGGTCGGCGTGCCCGGCGGTTCCAGCGGCATTGCGATCGCCCAGCGGTTGGGGCTGGCGGATTCGATCATTGAACAGGCGCGCTCGCTCCTGACGCCGGAATCGCGCGAAGCCGCGGACCTGATCGCGTATTTGCATCGCAGCCGGGACGAGCTCGACACCATGCAAAGGCAGATGGTGGACGAACGCCACGCGCTGGAGCAAGAGCGGCAGAAGCTGCGCGTGGAGTGGGTGGTGCGGCAGAAGCAGCGGATCGCGGAACTGGAACGGAAATTCGCCGAGATGCAAAAACGCTTCGAGGAAAATGTGGCGCGAGTTGTGGATGCTGTAAAAGAGCGTGAGTTGCGCGCGCAACTCGATAAAACCGCCCGGCGCAAAATGCAGGATGTGCGCAGTGATGCAAAGGAAGAGCTGAACGCCGCCGTTGTACAGACGATTTCAGAGTCGCAGCAGGATCTGGGAGTGAAACCCGAGTCGCTCGAAGCGGTCAGCCTCGAGAAGCTGCAGCCAGGAGTGAAGGTGCGCGTGCGCGGCTTCACCAAGGCCGTGATTCTTCGGCGCGTGGAGGGCTCATCCGCGGAAATTGAAGCGGGCCCGCTGCGCATGAAGGTGGCCGTGGAAGAGATCATCGGCATCGAAAGCGCGCCGGCAGGAAAAGCGGTGGCGCCGCTCGCGAAGCGGGAAAACATCACGGTGAGCGCGCAGTCGAGCGAAGGTGGCGCAACAGGCGAGATCAACGTGATCGGCATGACGGTCGAGCAGGCCACCGAGCGGGTAGACAAATTCCTCGACGAAGCGACACTGGCGAACCGCCTGAAGGTGCGCATCATCCATGGGCACGGAACAGGAGCGTTGCGGCGAGGACTGGGCGAGTTTCTGAAAACTCATCCGCTCGTGGAGAAAGCGGAGTTCGAGAGCGAAGAGCACGGTGGCAAAGCGATCACCGTCGTGGATTTGAGACCATAGAGCGGACACATGGCGGAAGCGGGATCATTTGCGGATAAGGTGAAGCAACAGGCGGACATCGTTCGCGTGGTGGGCGAGTACGTGCGCCTGAAGAAGAGCGGGCAGAATTTCACGGGGCTGTGCCCATTCCACGGAGAAAAGACACCCTCATTTGCCGTGCATCCCGTAAAGCAGATTTTCCACTGCTTTGGCTGTGGCAAGGGCGGCGACGTTTTCAGTTTCGTGATGGAGATGGAGAAGTGCCAGTTTCCGGACGCGGTGCGCATCGTCGCGGAGAAGTGCGGCATCGCAATTCCGCGCCCAAAGGAGCGTTCGCCGGAAGAACGCAAAGAGAATCAACAGCGGGGAGCCCTGGTGGAGATGCACCGCGAAGCACAAGCGTTCTTCGTGAAGCAACTCGAATCCACGGCGGAGGGAAAAGCGGCGCGCGCATACCTGGAGGATCGTGGCCTGGATGCCGAGGCCATCGCGCGATTCGGCATCGGCTATGCCCCAAGCGGCGGGGATGCGCTGCTGCGCTACCTGAAGCAAAAATATGCGGAGAAACTGCTAGTCGAATCGGGGCTGATTTCGCGCGACCAGAGCGGGCGGCTGTTCGACAGGTTTCGCCGGCGCATTACGTTTGCCATCGCGAACGAGTCGGGAAAAGTGGTGGCGTTCGGTTGCCGCGCCCTGGGCGACGACCTGCCAAAATACCTGAACTCGCCGGAAACGCCCATCTACTCGAAAAGCAACGTGCTCTATTACATGGACCGCGCTAAGGACGCCATCCGGCGACAGGATTTCGCGGTCCTCGTAGAAGGCTACATGGACGCGATCGCGGTGGCGCGCGCGGGAATCAACAACGTGGTGGCGAGTTGCGGCACCAGCCTGGCTGAGCCGCAAATCAAATTGCTGGGGCGGTTCACGAAGCGCGTGATCGTGAACTATGACCCCGACGCGGCGGGGCAAGCGGCGACGGAGCGCTCCATCTCGCTGCTCCTGGAGCAGGATTTCGAGGTGCGCGTGTTGGCGCTCCCGGCGATTGGCGACAAGAAGGCCGATCCGGATTTGTTCATTCGAGAAAAAGGTGCGGAAGCCTACATCAAGGCGTTGAAAGAGTCGCCGCCCTACGTGGATTACCTGATTGCGCGGGCGCGCCAAATGGATCTGACCACGGGCGAAGGAAAGCTGCGCGCCTTGAATTTCCTGATGCCCTATTTGCAGAAGATTCCCAACCGCCTGCTGCGTTCGGAATGGGCCACGCGGATTTCGCAGCAACTTCGCATCGATGAGCCGGTGCTGCGCGCGGCGCTGAGCAAAGCCGCGGCCGAGCGGCGCAGCGAGGTGAAGACGCAGCCCGAGCTGGTGGGAAAGAGCGCCAAGCCGATCGAACGGCGTTTGATTCGCATGCTCATGGAAGCGGAGGGATTCCGCCGGGAGCTGGCGCAGCGGCTCCAGCAAGGAGGATTGTACCGGGACCTGGAAACGGAAAAAGTCTTTGCCGCTCTCATCGTGGCCGCGCTCTCCGATCAGCCCATGCAAGCCACGGAAATCGGGGCGCTGCTGGAGGATCGCGACCGCCGGATGCTGTTCGAGATACTCTTCGAACCCGCCCAAGAAGGCACCTGGGAGGAAGCCGAGAGCTGCCTGGAGGCGCTGCAACACCGCCTGATCGAGCAGGAACTTGCCGAGGTGCAACGGAGCATCGAAGCCAACGCTGCAGAGCCATCCTTGCGCGAACTGCTGACGCGCAAGCAGGAATTGATGAAGCGACTGACCGCGGGACGCTGAGCTGATTGCGGCAGAAAGCGCGGCCAGACCGCTTCGATTGTTGGCAAGGAAATGGTTGACTTGGCTGGACTTAAACGTGTAGCGTAAAAGGGTTATGCGGATAACGGTTTCGCTCCCTCAGGCATCCATATATTAGTTTGGGTTGCCTAGGAACTGTTTAGGGATCGGTTCGGCAGGCGGGCTAAGCGTGCGGCAGCAGCAGGCAAAGGGCGCGGCGTACAGGGCTTCACTGAAAAAATTAAGAGCTTCGCGGAGGATTGCACCCCTCCCCTTCGATATCTTGAGCCGTGCGTTCGTGCTCGGTACGAGGAGTGTGCAGGCTTGCCCGCCTGATGCCGACAACGGAGTATTCGGATAGTTGTGCGGGAGGAGTGTTGTGGCGGCTACGGGATTGGAAGAAAAATATGATGCGGTAAAGCAGCTCATTGCCGTCGGCAAGGAGCGCGGCTATCTGTTGTATGACGAGGTCAACGACTCGCTCCCCGCGGAAGTGCATTCATCGGAAGAAATCGACGACCTGCTGACAACTTTCGAGCGCAATGGAATCGAGATTTATGAGGATGCCGCATCGGCCAAAGCGGCGCGCGCCGTGGAAGTGTCCATCGAGCAGGGCGACCACGACACCGTGGCCAAGGACGATGCCCACGCGGAAGAGAGCGGCGACCTGGACCTGACCCCCGGCTCGCTCGAAAAAACGAACGACCCGGTGCGCATGTACCTGCGGGAAATGGGCACGGTACCGTTGCTCACGCGCGAAGGCGAAGTGACCATCGCCAAGCGCATCGAACGCGGCCAATTGGTGGTGATGAAGGCCATCACGCGCTCGCCCATCGTGATCAAGGAGCTGATCGCGGTGGGGGACGACCTGCGGAAGGGCGCGCGCTCCATCAAGGAAATCGTCCAGTTTGACGACGAAGAACTCACCGAAGAGAAGATCGCCAACAAGACCAAGCAGACGCTAAAGCACATCGACAAGATCGCGAAGCTCTACGAACTGGCGCTCAAGCAGGCGGTCAAGCTCGACAACACCGCGAAATCCAAAAAGCGGCCGTACGTGCGCGCGAAGTGGGCGGTGGCCCGGACGCGCGTGGAAATTTCCCTGGAAATTCGCGGCATCGACTTCAACCCGTTCGAGAAAAAGCGCCTGGTGGACAAGATGCGCGGCACGGTTGAGCGGCTGCAGTCGCTCGAGCGCGAAGCGGGCCGCCTGGAGCGCCGCGCGGACGTCTCCAAGGGCGAGAACGCCGCGGAAGCGCGCCGCGAGTTGCGCACGCGGCGCTCTGAGCTGAAGGACATCGAGGACGCCAGCGAGGTGGGGCTCACCGAATTGAAGCGCACCTTGACGATTATTCAGCGTGGCGAAGCGGAAGCCGAACAGGCCAAGAAGGAATTGATCGAAGCGAACCTGCGGCTCGTCGTTTCCATCGCCAAGAAATATACCAACCGTGGGCTGCAGTTTCTGGACCTCATTCAGGAAGGCAACATCGGCCTGATGAAGGCGGTCGATAAGTTCGAGTGGCGCCGCGGCTACAAGTTTTCAACTTATGCCACCTGGTGGATTCGCCAGGCCATTACGCGCGCCATCGCCGATCAGGCGCGCACCATCCGTATTCCCGTGCACATGATCGAGACCATCAACAAGCTGGTGCGTACCAGTCGGCAACTGGTGCAGGAACTTGGCCGCGAGCCCACCAGCGAGGAAATTGCCAAGCGCATGGACATCCCCGTGTCCAAGGTGCGCAAGATTCTGAAGATCGCGCAGGAACCCATTTCGCTGGAAACTCCGATCGGTGAGGAAGAGGATTCGCATCTTGGGGATTTCATCGAGGACAAGGCCGTGGTGTCGCCCTCGGATGCGGTCATCAACCTGAATTTGAAGGAGCAGACGTCCTCGGTGTTGAAGACGCTGACGCCCCGAGAAGAAAAAGTCATCAAGATGCGCTTTGGCTTGGACGACGGCAGCGAGCACACGCTCGAGGAAGTGGGCCAGTCCTTTGCCGTAACGCGCGAGCGCATCCGTCAAATCGAAGCCAAGGCGCTGCGGAAGTTGCGGCATCCCTCGCGCTCGCGAAAGTTGCGGGCGTTTCTGGAAGGGCCTTCGCGCGATTATCTATAGGATCAGGCGAACCAAGAAGAATCGAAAACCATGCAGAAACGCCCGGTGAATGCCGGGCGTTCCTGCTTTTGGTCAGGGAAGAAGTTCCATGTAAGCAGAATAGGTATGCGGCTCGGGAACGGCCTGGCCTTCCTGACGCAAGTCATTCAGGTGCAGCGCGAGCGCGGCGCGCAGGTTGCGCTCCACCTCGTTGCGGGTGCGGCCCGACGAAACACAGCCGGGCAAATCCGGGGAATAGGCGGCATAACCCGCGCCCGTTTCTTCGATCACGATGAGATATTTTTTCATGGCCTCCATCCTGAGAACTGGAGAAAGCAAAGAAGTCTTCAACGTGCCAACTCGTCTGCCGCATTGCCGGGAAGAATAAAGGGCCGGATGTTAACGGACGTGAATCTTGCGATGGCGACTCCCGCATTGTGCGGGAACCTGTAGTCGCTCCGCATCGGACGAATGACACCCCCGACTTCTAGTTCGATACGCTAGTCCCTTGTAGTGCGCGAGTCAATGAAGATTCGCGCGAAGTGCGAGCAATGAATTAGGGTGAGATGCAAAAACGCCAACTTGCTTCAGCGACGGGCAGAGGAATCCGTCGGCAGCCGGTAAAAGTGGCGGAGGAAATGAACGGTCCAAAGAGCCATCAAAAGGAAAAATACGGCCAGCACCTTGAGCATGTTGCCGTTGTCGAAACGCCCGTCCCGGGAAAGATTGGCCTGAATAGCGAGAAAGGTGCCAAAAAGAATAACGAACAGGATGCCGCAGCCGGACCAAGCCATCTGCGCGGCGATAAAACGCAGAGTTTCCTCGCGGCGCGCCGGTGCCAGCCAATAGTCTTTGTGCGGGAGATTGATCCCCTTCTCAAGGCGAGCGGCAATGAACCGCGGCACAAGGAAAGCGAAGAGGAGTGTGAAGCCCACCACCAGCAGTATGACTAGAAAAAATCCGTCCTTAGGCTGCCAGCCATTCGGCATGCCGTCATAGCTGAAATGTGATGCCATTCTCTCCGGCAGCCGTGGATAGAAATGCACCCACTGAAACAGGCCCGCGACGACCATTAGAAAATAAATGATTTTGGGATAGCGCGCATCGTCCATGGATTGGCTCCGGCTCCAGATTAGGGCCGGGCAAAGTGGCCCGCAAAGTATTTGCCGGTCGCTGTGTCCAGGAAGTTCTTGCGTTTGCCAAAGCAATCTTGGAGAGTGGAGAACATCCCGGCGCATACACAGAGAATTTCGGCTATTGGAGCAGCGCTTTTCCTATGAGAAGAACACAGCAAATTGCCGCGATCATCATCGCCGTACTTCTCGGCCTGACGTTTTACGGGTTGTGGCGCACCGCGCAGCTGTCCACAACAGCAACCACAAGCGGCAAAAACCAAGGCAACCCTGCACGCGCGCCGGAGCCTGCGCTGGTGGATCAGGGGCCGCTGAAGACCGCGCAACAGCTCGCGCAGCTTGCAACTTTACAGGAAGAGAAGGCCTACGCCCAGGAAGCCTTGCGGCTGGGTGACTACGAAGTGGACCTGGCCTTCGATGCGGCTCTTTCCGACGCGCGAAATCATCCGCCGCCGCTTTCGCCGGAAGCGAAAGAGGCACAGCAGCGGCGGCAGAAGGCGCAAAAGCAGTTGGATGTGGACAACGAGCACGTCACGCAACTCGCGGAACAATTGGGAAAAGCCACTGGGAACAGAGCAGATACGCTACAACTGGACCTGGCCCAGGCCCAGGCCGCCATGGATCTCGATCGCGATGAACTGGACGATGCCAAGCAGGACCTGTTTCGCGCCGGCGGTGACTTGGCGGGCCGCATCCAGGTTGCCAAGGCGGAGCACGAAAATACTTCGCATCGCAGTGATTCGGCGATTCCCACGGCAGCGCTGCCCGCGGAGCAAGTTGGCCTTGTCCACCGCGTGCAGCAGTGGCTTGCGCTGCACCAGCAGCAATTGCAATTGTGGCAGGCCAAAGCCCAGGCAGAATCCTCGGCCGGAATGTTGGCCGCCCAACACAACACTCTGGACGCCAAGCTCGAAGCGCAAAAAGAAAACATGCCCGAGCTAGCTCACCACGCCAAGAAGAGCAAAGCCGAGGCGGCGGTCAATCAAGTTTCAGCGGCGGACAAAAGCCACGAAGAGGCAGCGGCACTCCTTAAGAAAACGCAACAGATTGCCGATGATCAAAAGACGCTTGCCTCCCTGGACAAGCGCGTGGAGACACAGAACGAACTCGCCGGGGTGTATGCGCAATGGATCGCCTTTGTGGCGGGCCAACAGAGTCGCGTGATCCATCGCGGCTTGCAGGGGCTGCTGATCATCCTGCTCATCATGCTGGTGGGACTCTTCTTCAGTTCGTGGATGGACAAGTTGGTGGGCCGGCTGACCATGGACCGGCGGCAGATTCAGTCGCTACACACGGTCGCGCGCGTGTCGCTGCAATTCATCGCGCTCTTGCTGATCCTGCTGGTCGTTTTCGGGCCACCCGGTCAACTCGGAACCTTCCTGGGTCTTGCCGGCGCCGGGCTCACCGTAGCTCTGAAAGATTTCATCGTGGGCTTCATCGGATGGTTTGTCCTGATGGGGAAGAATGGCATTCGGCTGGGAGACTGGGTGGAAATTAACGGAGTGACCGGAGAGGTGGTGCAGATCGGGCCGTTTCACACGGTGCTCCTTGAAACGGGCAACTGGACCGATTCCGGCCATCCCACGGGGCGCCGCGTCACCTTCACCAACAGTTTTGCAATCGAGGGTCACTACTTCAATTTTTCCACCACTGGCCAGTGGCTCTGGGATGAGTTGCAGGTCGCACTGCCCACGGGACAAGATCCTTATCCGATGGTGGCTTTGATCCAAAAGAAAGTGATCGAGGCGACTCGGGAAAGCACGCAGGAAGCCGAGGCGGAATGGCGAAAGGCCACAAATTCCCGCGAGATGAGCGGCTTCTCCGCCGCGCCGGCCATGAGCGTGAAGCCGGTGCTGGGTGGCATTGAAGTGAGCGTGCGCTACATCACGCGGGCCAACGAACGCTACCAATTGCGCGCAAAACTCAATCAGGCCGCCGTTGAACTGCTCGGCGGAAAGAGCGCGCCGGATGCGTTCTTTGCCCCGGCTGTTCAGGCTAAGCAGGATTAGCGCCACGAAAACGTTGCAGCTACGCCGCCTGTTTCAGCATAAGCAGACGCGCGCGCGAAGCCGTCCAGGTGGCGCCGGCATACATCGCTGCAAGCAGAAAAAATCCGGTAGCGATGCTGAAACGCTGCGCGATCCAGCCGAGCGAAAAGCTCATGGCAAGCTGCAGCACCGTGGCGAAAATCGCAAACGCGGATTGCGTGCGCCCCATGAAATGCCTCGGCACAATGCCCATCAGCGCCGATTGCGCCACGATCCCGCCCAACGCCCGGAAAAACCCGAAACATCCCTGCAGAATCGCGGCGCCCAGCAGGAACCCTACGAAAGGCACTGCCACGTGCCCGAGCGCCATCGCGCCGATCACCGTGACGTACAGCGGCAGGCGCACCCGCTGCGGCAACTGGCTGGTGACAATGCCGCCGATAATCGCGCCAATGGCCCAGCCCGCTTCGATAAAGCCGAAGCCGCGCGCGCCGGAATGCAGGATGTCGTTGGCCAGCGCCACCAGCACGACGTTGGAACTCACGATGCTCGCCATCAGCATCGCGTGCGTGACACCCAGCGCGAGCACCACAGGCTGCTGGCGCAAATAGCCGAAGCCCGCTTTCATGTCCGCGTAAATGGCCAGCGAGAGACCTGCTTCAGCCACCTCGGGATTCTCGCCGCTCTCCAGCGCCTGCGCCGTGGCTTCGCTGGCCTCTGAGTATTCCCGCGGATACTGGCGGTGCTCGCGGGGCGAAACGTAGCCGCTGCGCAGCAGGTACAAGCAGGAAGCGGAGACGAAGTAAGTAAGCCCGTCGATCAGCAGGATTCCTGCGATGCCCACGTGGTCATAGAAAAACCCCACGAACGTGCCGGCGAGCAGCATGCCGCTTTGCACGCCGACCAGCACAGCGGCGTTGGCGCCCGTGAATTGGCTCGGCGGGATGACTTCCTGCACCAGGGCATTGACGTTGGCCCAATACATCGCCGAGCCCGTGCCG
>Ga0209517_10003595_pt1 | contig 20904 bp, 16 predicted proteins | sample PeaSoiMetSII2010_FD_187695 | JGI IMG/M metagenome (GOLD analysis project Ga0209517, IMG submission 187695) | Peat soil microbial communities from Weissenstadt, Germany - SII-2010 (SPAdes) (version 2) | ecosystem: Environmental > Terrestrial > Soil > Wetlands > Peat | place: Germany...
TGTTTTACCGATCCGTTCCCGAGTAGGAAAGATTGAAACTCTTGTTGATCACGGGGAAGTCGGCAATGATGTTTCCCTGAACTGCCTCGACCAACGCGGGCCAGTTATTGAGCGAGGGATCTTTGATCTTGCAACGTTCCAGATGATTGTTGGAGCCCGTGCGAATCCAGTGGATAATCTCGCCGCGCCATCCCTCCACAGCGCTCAACGCGCAGCGGTTCGGGGGTATTGGCGGAACCGGAACACGAAACTCGCCGCCGAAACCATGATCGGCGGCCTTTCGGATCATGCTTATCGATTCCTGTACTTCGTCGGCACGCACCTGCAGGCGGTGCCAGACGTCGCCGGCCTGATAAATCGGAACGTTGAATGAAAAGCGGGGATAAGCCGCATAGGGATGATCGCGCCGCACGTCCAGATTGACCCCCGAAGCGCGTCCTGCAACTCCTACGATACCCAAGTCCTTCGCGATCTCAGGTCTGAGAATCCCGGTGTGCTCCAGGCGATCACGGGTGGACTCGGAGGAATGAATCAGAGCGATCAGGTCTTGAAACTCTCGGGAGAAAGCCTCGACCGTGAAACGAAGAGTCTCGACTTGCCAAGCGTTCCACGCTCTTCGGATACCGCCGACACAGACCAGTCCTCTCAAAAGACGATTTCCGGCCAACTGTTCGTTGGCGGTGAGTAGCATCTCTTTCAGGCGGCTGGCATGCGCATTCGCCACGACGAAGCCGACATCTGTAGCGATCGCTCCAATGTCGGCAACATGATTGCAGATTCGCTCTAGCTCCAGCAGAACGGTGCGCATGATCAGGGCATCTAGCGGGACTTCGATCTCGGCAGCTCGTTCGATGGCCTGACAGAAAGCAGTGCCATGAGAGAAGCTTGAATCGCCGGATATGCTCTCTGCAAGGAATACGGCCTTGTGAATCGGCAGTTTCTCGAACAGCTTTTCGGTGCCTTTATGGGTGTAGAACATTCGAAGCTGCAGGTACAGTATTGGCTCGCCCGCGACCGCGAAACTGAAATGGCCGGGCTCAATGATGCCCGCGTGGACCGGCCCCACGGGAACCTGGAGGACGCCCTCCCCTAAAGCCGGCCGGTAGATGTGACGTTCGCCTTCGAAGGGCGGCAACACGGTGTCAATCGGGAAGTCCTTGCGTAAGGGATGTACATCGGGCCAATTGTCATGCAAGGCTACCCTGCGGGGATTCGGGTGTCCCACAGCGGTCAGCCCAAACCAATCCTGGATCTCACGTTCCTGCCAGTTGACCGCCGGCAGTTCGGCCGAGAGCGATGGAAATTGGGGATCGGCCGCGGACACTGGCGCCCTCACGATCAGGTATCGCGCATCGCCCCGCTGTTCGAATACGTAGTAGTTGAAGAAAACGCCTTCCTCGGAACGCCGGTCTTCGGCGAAGACCGAAACCAGCCTGGCTTGGAGTTCGCCTCGCAGGTATTCCGTGATCGCTCGGATATCCGGATCGCGAAAGAAAACATAGGCTTGATCTTCGTGTTCAGCATACATCGATTGAATCTGCGTGCCGAACTTCTGCTGAAGTGTCTCGAACAGGGTAGCCAGACTCATGGTGCGCTCATCACGATACCCGCTGCGCCTTGGATCAGGCGGAACAGCGGGGCGGGGATCCAAAAACCCAGGACGATAATTACCGAAGCCAAACTCAGAATAGAGTATTTCTTCCAACGGCAGGTTTCACCGTTGGGAAGCCCGGGGTCCGGACCAAGAACAAGATTGGCGATGTGCACCAGAAACCCGGAGAAAATCGCGACCAGAAAGGCAACGAAAAGAATGGCTGAAAAAACGTAGCCTCCCCCGAAGGCCCCGCGCAGGATTGTGAACTCGCTCTGGAACAGGCTGAAGGGTGGCGACCCGGTAACCGCCAATGTCCCCATAAGAAATGCGGCTCCGCTCCAGGGCATCGAGTGGATCAGTCCACCCTTCGCCTTGCGGAACAGATCGGTATTCAGGTGTTGCTGGATGTTGCCTGCACAGAAGAACATCAGGGGTTTGGTAATCGCGTGAAAAGTCATGTGCAGAAACATCCCCAGGACGCCGAGCGGCCCGCCGAAACCGAGCGCAAGCACCATGATCCCGCAGTGGTCAATGCTCGAATACGCCAGCAGGCGCCGGAAGCTCCTCTGGACGAGGACGAACGGAACTGCGACTCCCATCGAGAGCAGACCGAAAACAATCAAGAGTTGAGAGGCGAACTGGGGGCCCAGGCTCTTCGAAGTCAGAATGTAGAATCTCACCAGGCCGTAGAGCGCGCAGTTGAGGACTCCGGCCGCGAGCATCGCCGCTACCGGGACAGGCGCTTCACTGTAGGCGTCAGGCTTCCACGTGTGCATGGGAGCGATCCCCGCTTTTGTTCCGAAGCCGAGCAAAATCAGGATGAAAGCTAACCGCATGGTCGGTTTGTCAAGCTGAGCGGCGTTCACGACGAGGACTGACCAGTTCAGGCCGGCAAGCGTATCGGTCCCCATGATCTGATGAGCGGCGTAGTAAGTGAGAATCGTGCCGAATAGCGCCATGGAGAGACCAACGCCCCCGATGATGGCGTACTTCCATGCAGCTTCGAGAGAAGTTTCGCGCCCGTAAAACGTGACGAGAAATACGGACGCCAGCGTGGTTCCTTCGATGGCAACCCAGAGCACTCCGAGGTTGTTAGCAAGCGCGACCAGCAGCATGGCAAAAACAAACAGCGGAGTCAGGGAGTAGTATTTCCGCAGTTTGTAGGCCGCCATCTCGCCCAGCACATCCTCCGCCTCGACGAAGACGGTGTTTTGCTCATCGTGCCGGAAATAGCCGACAGCATAGATGGAGCATGCGAGCGCCACGAAAGCCGTTAGCAAGACGATCAACGAACTCAGAGCGTCCGCATAGAGGAATCCGTCCCAGTACGAAACCGGGCCGCTTCGCAGCACCTGCCCCACGAGCGTGGCTGCGAGGGCGAGCACGACGGCAAAGGCGGCCACATTCGTCGCCTCCATGGCAGGCCGTTTTCGTAAAAAGAAAGCCAGTGGGCCCGCCAGCAGAGGGACAAGAAGAAGCCAGAGGAGAACCATGCCTAGCCGCGCAGCCTCCGCAGCTTACTGACGTCCATCGAGTCGAACGTCTCGCCGATCCGGTAGACGAGAATGCCGAGAACCATCGCCGCGACGAGGACATCGAAGAATATGCCGATCTCAACCACCAAAGGCATCCCGTAGGTTAACGAGATCGCCGCCAGGAAGAGGCCATTCTCCATGGAGAGCAGGCCCAGAACCTGGGTCAAAGCCTTCCGGCGGTTCAATATCATGAAGAAACCGATCAGAAACAGAGCGATCGCGATGGCCAGAGTGTTGTGTCCCAGCGCCGCTGGAGCGGACGTTTCTTCGGGATGGTAAAAAGACTCAGCGACGATGTAGCCGACCAGCGTCAAACCGCCCGAGATGAGAACCGAAAGCGGAACGTTGATGAGGGGCTCGATTTCCTGCTGGATCCCGATTCTAGCGACGATCCGTTCCAGGAGCAATGGAAGCACCAACGTTTTGAGGACCAGAGTAAGCGCTGCGGCGATGTAGATGTGATTCGAATGATTGAAGAAGGCAATGGTGCCGGCGATCGCAGCCAGCAGAAACGATTGCAGCCCAAACATACGAATGTTCGTAATCAGCCATCTCTGACCCACCATGGCGATTTGCAGCACCAAGACCAGCGCCGCCATCAGCGTGATCATTCTGTCGCCGAATTGTGGATCGTGAGCAAATGACATGTGGACCTCAGAATAGGAACGTTGAAATCAGCGCAAGTGCTCCCAGGATGAACGCGACTGCAAGCAGCTCTGGAACCCGAAACAGACGCAGCTTGGCGTTTGTCGTTTCGACCAGAACGATGCAACAAGCCAGCAGAAACAGTTTCAAAAGGTAAACAGCAAGACCCAGACTGAGACCGGGAACCGTCCAGCTGGAACTCAATCCGAACGGGAAAAACGTGTTGACCAATAGCGTCATCAGGACGAGTTGCTTGATCGAGGCGCCCCATTCAATTAACGCCAGATACGGCCCTGAATACTCCAGGAGCATGGCTTCGTGAATCATTGTCAGCTCAAGGTGAGTGGCCGGATTATCGACAGGGATGCGGCCCGTTTCCGCGATCAACACAATGAACAGCCCCGAAAATGCGAGCATCTGCGAGGGTGCCAAGAACATCCAGCTTTGACGCACCGCGGATCTGGCCATCTCGCTCAGGTTTGTAGAGTTGGCGCTAAGAGCCACGGTGAAGATCGCAAGCATCATGGCCGGCTCCGCGATTGCTGAGATGGTCATTTCCCGGCTGCTGCCGAGGCCTCCGAACGAGCTTCCCGTATCGAGGCCGCCCAGGGCCAGAAAAAAACGTCCCAGCGCCAACAGATAGACCACCGCGAGAACGCCGCCGAATAGGCTTAGCGGCGCGTCAGTAGCCGTCATGGGGATCATCAGTCCGACCAGAGCGGCCGTCCCGAAAACGATGTAGGGTGTCGCCGAGAAAATCCACGATGCCGTGTTCGGGATCACCATTCCTTTACGGAGCAATTTGAAGAGATCGCGGTAGGGCTGCACGATGGCAGGGCCGCGGCGCGTCTGGAGCCGGGCTTTCAGAGTTCTGATGATGCCGGTGATGAGAGGAGCAACCAGTAATAAGAGGATCAGTTGAATAACTGACTTGACAAGAATCTCGATCATGAGCGCACTCCAAAGAGCAAGAGCACGACCAGAGTGATAAAGATGTACGTCAAGTAGGCGTGAATACTGCCGGCTTGAATCGTTCGAAGGCGGCCGGCGCGAGCGAGGATCCGCTCTTTGAGCGGAGTATACAAATGAGTCTCAAAAGCTGGCTCGACCCCGCTTTCAAACCGGATGGAGGTTGGGTAGTAGGCCGACACTTCAAACTCGGTCTGGATCTCGCGGCGCGGTTGATAGAACGCCGCAAAAATCATTCGTAACGGTTTTGAGAAGGCTGTCGCCGTGTATTCGTTATCTTCCGTCAACCCCGGCAATCCACAATCCCAGGTCGGGCCGGAAACTGTGCGACGGCGCCGCCGCCAAAATGCCACCAAAATCCCCGGCAGCAGCGTGAGCAAGACCAGGAGGCTCGCAAGCGCCGCCGGGGCTACGGTCCCGCCCTTGGGGGAGCCCGAGGAGAGTACAAGGCCGCCTGCGAGGACAAGGTTGCCGCTCACTTTAGTGTTCACGAGTTGGAGGACCAGCGGGTCCAGAATAGGTAGCCACAACGTCGCTCCAAGTCCAAGGGCGATGCACAGCGCGGCTAAGGCGGCCATGCCTGCCAACATGAAGGGATGAGCCTCGTGTGCATGGGTTGCCTGGGAACTGCGTGGCAATGCAAGGAAGCCAATTCCAAACGCACGCACAAAGCATGCGGCGGCGAGCGCGCCCGTCAGCGCCAGTAGCGAACCGGCCACTGGGAAGACGATTCGCGTCAAGCTCAGGGTGCTCCCAAAACCGCCCAACAGAGCTTGGCAACTCAGCCATTCACTCACAAAGCCGTTGAGGGGTGGAAGGCCCGATATCGCGATAGCACCCACCAGAAAACACAACGCCGTCAGCGGCATGCGGCGGATGAGTCCTCCCATGCGCTCCATGTTACGCGTTTCCGTCGCGTGTACCACGGCGCCGGCACTAAGGAAAAGGAGGGACTTGAAGACGGCGTGATTGAAAATGTGGAACAGACACGCCGCCATCGCAATAGCCGCGAGCACCGGGCGGTCATAAGACCGAAAGACCATGGCGCCGCCGAGTGTCATGAGGATGATACCGGCATTCTCGATCGTCGAATACGCCAACATCCGTTTAAGATCGGGCTCGATCAGTGCATAAAGAACACCTAAAATAGCGGAGACAGTTCCGGCGGCGAGCACCAGCAGGCCCCACCACAACGGTGGGATTCCCAGGAAATCGAAAGAGATCCGTATGATGCCGTAGATTCCGGTCTTGATGAGAATCGCCGACATCAGCGCCGATACGTTGCTGGGTGCCGCGGGATGCGCCGCGGGGAGCCATACATGAACGGGAATCATGCCGGCTTTCACGCCGAACCCCAGAAAGAACAAAAGAAACAGCGAGCCGCGCTGTAAGGGCGTCAGGGCCGGGCCCGCCACATGGAAAGCCGAGAAATCAAAGCTTCCTGCCCAAGTCCCCAATAGAAGGAATGCCACCAGAAGGGCCCCGGTGCCGGCGTGCGACATGATGAAGAACAGAATCCCGGCTCTTCGGGTTTCATCCTTTTCGTGGTCGAAGCTTACAAGGAAGTAGGCTGCAAGAGCCATCAATTCCCAAGCGACAAGAAATAGAACCGCATTGGCTGCAGTGAATACAGCAGTCAAGCTGATGAGCAGCAAGGAGTAGAAAAAACAGAAGACCCCTACAGGCTTTTTGGAATCAAAGCCCTTCAGGTATCCGAACGAATAGATCGAGATTGCCAAGCCCACAACGGCCAGCGCGAGATTGAAGTAGCACGATAGCGGGTCCAGGCGGAATGGGTACGAAAGAAAAAAAGCCCCAGAAGGAATCGAAATGATGGTCTCATGCGCATCCTTGATCACCGCGAACGAAGCCGCACCCTCCAGTACAGCGCCCAGAGCGGCCAATGCGCACGCCACGATTCGGACCGTGTTCCGCCAGCGGGCACCAATCAATCCGACTAGTCCAGCGGCGGCGTACAGGATCAAGCCGCCTAAGAAAGCTTGGGATATGGGAATTTGGTTCACGCCTCGCTCTCCCGATCATACGGGAGAAACGAGGCGGGCAGTGCTTCATCGATCGTATCCATGAATACAGTCAAATCGAGAGCACATCAAGGTCCACAGGTGCGATATCCATTCAACCGGCGGCCGCCACACAACTTGAGCCATGCGCTCTACCAGACACGGGAGAGTCGCTGCAAAGATTGCAGAGACCGCTTACTGACGGGCGACCAAAAGAAGCAGCACGACCAAAGTGATGAAGATATACGCCAAATACAGGTGAACGCTGCCGGCCTGAACGGCTCGCATCCTGGTGGACAACCATAAAATGAGATCTTGAATGGGCGCATACAGTCTTTTCTCGAAAGTCGGCTCTATCTCGCTCTCGAAATGGATTTCCTTTGGATAATAGGGGGACACATCGAATACTGCTTGAATCTCACGGCGCGGCTGGTACAGGGCCGAGAAGATCATCCGTAATGCCTTTGAGAATGCGGTCGCTGTGTATTCGTTATCGTCCGAGAGCCCGGGCAACCCGCAGTCCCAGGTTGGCCCGTGCGTCCGCACAAATCGCCGCGCGCCGCGCGAAACCAGAAATGCCGTCGGAACCAGCAGAATCAAGAGTCCAACGCCAATAATCGCGGTGGAGACGGTACCTCCGTGAGGAACGCCGACCGATAGAACCAGACCGTTAGTGGTAATAAGATTGGCGCCAGTTCTCAGACCGAGCAGTTGCTCGGTCATGGCATCAAATACTGGGAGGAACCACGTAGCTCCCAATCCGAGGACTGCGCACGCTAGTGTCAGCCAGCCCATGCCTACCAGCATCGAGCGGGGAGCCTCGTGCACGCGGCTGGATTCGGCGCCGCGCGGCAGAGCCAGAAAAGTGATGGCGAATGCCTTCACGAAGCAAGCTGCAGCGAGCGCTCCGGTCAGCGCTAGCATCGACCCGGCGATCGGAAACAGGATGCGTGTCAGACCTCCGGTCGCGCCAAATCCTGCCAGAAGGCTTTGGTACGTCAGCCATTCACTGACAAATCCGTTCAACGGGGGAAGACCCGAGATCGCGACCGCTCCGATCAGGAAACAGAACGCCGTGACCGGCATCGGACGGATCAAACCACCGAGCTTATCCATGTTTCGTGTCCCGGTCGAATGGAGCACGGACCCGGCTCCCAGGAACAGGAGACATTTGAAGATCGCGTGATTCATCGTGTGAAACATCGCGGCGATCAGCGCTACTGCCGCGAGTTGTGGATGTCCCGTCACGCGAAAAATCAGAGCGGAGCCAAGGCCCATGAGGATGATCCCAATGTTCTCGATACTGTGGTACGCCAGTAGCCGCTTGAGATCATGCTCCATCAAGGCGTATAAGACGCCGAGAACGGCGGACACGACTCCCAGGATGAGTACGAACACTCCGGCCCAAGCCGGCAGAACTCCCAAGGCATCGAAAAAGATGCGGGCCATGCCGTAGACACCGGTCTTGATCACGATGCCGGAAAGCAGGGCCGAAATGTTGCTCGGGGCGACCGGGTGAGCCGCCGGTAGCCAGATGTGAAACGGGATGACACCGGCCTTAATACTGAACCCCAGGAAGAACAGCACAAATGCTGCGGCTTGCTGGCTGCTGGACAATCGCGCGGCCGCCGCGTGGAAGCTTGCGAACTCGGCGCTGCCACTGGCCTGAGTCAACAGAGCAAAACCAAGCAGCAGGCAGCCGGCATCGACGTGAGCCATGATGATGTACAGCAGTCCAGCCCGTCTGGCCTCCGGGTCTTCGTGATAAAAGGTCACCAGCCCATAGGCTGCGAGCGCCATGACCTCCCACGCGATCAGGAACAGGAAGGCATTCGCGCTCGTGAAGACGATCGTCAAGCTGAGAAGCAAGAGATGGAACAGCAGGCCGAAAATGCCGATGTTCCTCCGGCCCTCGAATTCTTTCAGATAGCTGAACGAGTAGATGGCGACCGCCGCCACAAGGATGGCCAGGGTCAGATTTAGGAAGCCAGCCAGAGCATCGTAGGAGAAGCTGTATGCGAATAGAGGAACCCCGGAGGGGATCGACCATCGGACTGGCGTGCCCTGCAACAGGCCGAGAATCGCCGCGCAACCTTCCAGGACAGCGCCCGCCAATGCCGATCCACAACCCAGATAGCGGGCCAACTTGGGTCTGCGCCAGCTAACGAGAGAAGCGAGAGCGCCCACTGCATAGGCCAAGAGACCGAGGGCAAAGGATTCGCCGACCGGAAGGGAGTTCATGCCTTGTCGAAGAACTCTACCACGGCAGACAGCAAGCTTGGTTCCATGGCTCTTTTTGGGCCGGAAGGGATCAACTTTGAGAGCCTTGTTCTCAGGCCCAGAGCTGATTCTGCAATTCTTGCAGGGCCTCGAACAAGACGAACTTCAAGCAGCGGGCGGTGGCGTATCGTCCTCGATGATTCCATAGCGGCGCAGTTTGTAGTGCAGAGCCCTGGGGCTGATTCCGAGAATGCGAGCTGCTCTTTCCCGGTGCGATGTAACCTCGCTGAGCGTCTTTCGGATGATCATTTCCTCGACCTCCTCCAACGGCTGGCCGATGGGGATTTCCATCATGTGCCGCGACGTCTTGGCGGGACGATACTCCTCGGGCAGATCTTCCGTGCCAACGATCGCATCACTGACTGTCACCGTCAGTCGCTCCATCAGGTTTCTGAGCTCGCGGACGTTGCCAGGCCACGGAAGCCGCATCAGGAGCTCGGCCACTTCCCGAGAGAGGCGTTTCCGCGGCTTTTGGTATCTTGCGGCGAACTCCTGAAGAAACCGCTCCGCAAGCAAGGGTACATCTTCTCGCCGTTCGCGGAGTGGGGGGACGAAGATCGGCACCACATTGAGGCGGTAAAAGAGATCCTCCCGGAATCTTCCCGCAGCCACTTCGTCGCTGAGTTTCTTGTTCGTGGCAGCCACCACGCGGAGATCCACCGAGATCAGTTTGGATCCACCAAGCCGGCGGAGCTCTTTGGTCTCTATGACGCGTAATAGTTCAATCTGCGTTTTAGAGTCCATTTCCCCGACTTCGTCCAGGAACAGCGTACCCTTGTCCGACATCTCGATCTTGCCCTGGCGCGCTGTATCGGCGCCCGTGAACGCACCTTTTTCGAACCCGAAAAGCTCACTTTCGAGCAAGCTTTCGGGTATCGCACCGCAATTGAGCGAAATCAGGGGACCCTGACACCGGGGGCTCCGTTGATGGATGGCCCGCGCAATCAGTTCTTTGCCTACCCCGCTCTCCCCTTGGATCAGCACCGTTGCGCCAGTAGGAGCGACCATCTCGATGAACTGATAGATGCCGGCCATCTTCTCGGTTCTGCCAATCAGGCCGCCAAATTCGTCTTGTATCTTTACCGTTTCCCGCAAACGCGAATTGTCGTCGGCAAGTGCCTGCTTCTCTAGCACGCGATCGATCAGGATCGGAAGGCGCTCCTGGTTGACCGGCTTCTCGATGTAATCATAGGCTCCCTCCCGCATCGCTTCGACGGCGGTGTCTACCGTCCCGTAAGCGGTCATGACGATAACCTCGATCGAACGATCCACCGACTTAATCTGACGGAGCAATGACAGCCCGTCAGTACCGGGCATCCTTAGGTCTGTAAGTACCACGCGATACCTGCCTGGCTGGAGCAGTCGAAGCGCTTCCTGAGCTGTCCCAGCAGACTCAACGCTGTGGCCAAACTTCGAGAGCAGTTTGGCAAGAGCGCTCCGAATGTTGGCTTCGTCATCAACTACCAGGATCCGCCCCTTCATGCGACGGGCTCCTTCGCTCCACGAGCATCCTCATCAGCCATGGGCAGGCAAACCTTCACCACGGTTCCTCTTCCGACCGTACTCTCCACTAGAATCTTGCCGCCATGGTCAGTCACGATCCGGTCTGCAATCGCAAGTCCGAGGCCCGTCCCGTCGGAACGCGTCGTGAAGTATGGGTCGAACAACCGAGGCAGATTCTCAGGTGCGATGCCGACGCCCTGGTCGGCAAACGCAAGATTAACGAATTTGCGCCCGTCGGACCAGTCGATGCGCGAGGCAACGTTTATGACTCCCCCAGTGGGCATTGCTTGCATGGCATTGATAAGAATGTTCAGGCAGACTTGCTCAAGCTTCGTGGAGTCTCCAAGTACTTCTGGGTCACCGCTTACCAAATCAAGGACCAGCGAGATGTTTTTTTCCTCAGCCTCCCGATGGACCAGCCGTGCCACCTGACTCACCGGCTGATGAACGGCAACCCGAACCCTGGTAAGCGGCTCGGCCCGCGAGAGCTGAAGGAAGTTGGACGTAATACGATTCAGCCGGCGTGTTTCCGCGGATAGAATCTCGAAGTATCCGTCGATGTCGCTACCGGCGTCGCCGCCAACTCTACCAAGACCCGTAACCTCATCTCGAAGGAGTCGCAGATTCAGTTCGAGCGCGCTTAGAGGATTTCGAATCTCATGGGCCACGCCGGCAGCCAGCGTGCCTGCCGCAGCTAACCGGTCCCGTTTGCGCAGTTCGCTCTCCATTGTCACCAAGTTCGAGACATCCTTCACCAGGACGACAATTCCCACTCGCTCGCCCGTTTCATCAACCTGCTCGGAAATGCTAGTACGAAGCACGATCTGTTGATTCCTTGAATTCACGAATACAGAATCCTGATCTTGCACATACTGACGGGCGTCCAGCGCCTTGCGGATCAACCCAACCAGTGGACGATACTTCTCAGGCAGCTCGTCGAGGTCTGGGTAAGGCGGGGCAGAGTCTATCTCCAGAATTTGACATGCGGCCCTATTGATGATTGTCACGCCACCATCGGTGTCCAACGTGAGCACGCCACCGACCAGACTCTCCAGGATCGCCCTTGCTGTGGTCTGAACCTTCGCCAGCTTTTCCTTTGTAGCGAAGTACGAGTACGCCGTCACGGCGGCCGCAGTTGCCGTGATGCCAAGGAGCGCGAAGATAATGAGCGCCAGAAGCCCTTGTGTGCGCGGAAAGTTGAGGATCAAAAGGATGATCAGGACGGCGGCTGCGATCGCCAAACCTACGAAGATGGCCCCGTATCGCTGGCCGAAGAGCCGCATCTCCTGCTGAGATCTGAGCATCGCTTCCGATCCGAGTGTAGCGCGCTAGCTGCGGATCGCTTGCCAATCCGCTACCGGGCGATCTAACGATCAACCCTGAAGCGTGTGCGCCGATTCAAGCAGCTTCCGCGCCTCCAAGTGATTGGGGAACATGGCGATTACTGCACGGATCTCCAGGATTGCCTCGTCGACTTGCCGGCAATCCAAGAGTTTTCTCGCGAAGAGTAAGCGCGTGTCCGGGTCGGCGGGCACTGCCCCCGCCCGACGGCGCAGGCGCTCCAACTCGTCTTGAATTGTTCGTGCAGGATCGGCGCCGGATTTGGATGGATCCGCCATAGAACCTTTACTTGGGCGTGCGCCTGGTAGCCTGCGTCTCGGCGAGAATTCGACCGACGTCTTTGAGGGAGTATGGCGGCTCATCGGCGAGGAGAACCGCCGAGATCTGCTGAGGAGTCAGCTTCAAAACGTTCTGGAGGTGAAGGATAAATTTGGCCTTGTATTCGTGGTGCCCTCGGATGAAGTGCAGGCCGTTCTTCTCCACGATCGAGATCCATCCGAAACTCTGCAATTCCCAGAGCTTTTCAGGGGTCACGTTCAGCCGCTCTGCGACGTTGTCGATTGGGATGTGTGCTGGCATGGCTTTCAGTACGTCCTCAGCACGACGACTGCCACCTCGGAACGCCAATCAGACCTATGCGTTTGTCCATCTCCCAACGGCAGCAGTGTTGAACGCTGCAATACTTGCAGTACGTCCGATTGCTCCGCATATCCCTGTACCCAGCCCGTTGCGCCCGTGCGCGCCAGGCTGTATGCTCCCTAGTGCGAAAAACATGCCGACCACCGGTTGGTCGCCAGCCGGTTGGTCGCCAGAAGGAGCCACTTGAAATGAGACCTGAAACCGATCAACAGCCCCGAGTCGGAGACATCGTAATGACTTGTGCCCACTCGCACGTCACGAACGCAACATCGCGCCGGGGGCAGTTAATTAAACTTCAAGGCGGACCCCGAGTGTTCGCCAATTTGGACGACCGGTTCTTCTCGGAGTGGCTATATTTCTGCGATGATTGCCATGCAAAAGCCCGCGCCGACTCGCGCGAAGTTGCGGGCCTGATTCATGGGCCGATGGAGTGGATTGGCGATCGAGAAGAAATGCTCGACGGCGCTCGTGACGAAGGACGAAGAGCGCTTCCTGCTTGGTTCCATCGGTAACGCGGGTTACTAAAGACTTACTTGCTCTCTCCGATGCGGTGCAGTTTGATCAGATTGGTGCTGCCTTTTCGGCCGATCGGCTGCCCGGCCACAAAGACGACGTTATCGCCCGGCTTCAGGCAACCGGAATTGACCAGAATATGCTCCATTTGTAGCAACATCTGATCCGTCGATTTCACGTCCGGCGCAAGAATTGGCTCCACCGCGAAGGAGATGCTCAACTGCCGTGCGATACATTCGTTCTGGGTAAAAGCATAAATCGGCACCGGAGGCCGGAACCGCGAGATCAACCGCGCGCTTGCTCCGCTGGTGGTAAAGACTACGATTGCCGCCACTCCAGCGGACCGGGCGGCGTGGTACGCGGCATCCGCGATAATCTCCGCATTCGACGGCGTGAGCGGCGGCAAGGGTTCGGGGAACCCTTGGGGGCGCAGCCAACCCTCCGTTTCCTCGGCGATGCGAGCCATCATGGCGGCGGCTAGCTCCGGGTAGCGTCCGGTAGAGGTTTCCGCCGACAGCATCACCGCGTCCGTGCCGTCGCAGATTGCATTGGCGACATCGCTAACTTCCGCACGCGTGGGCGACGAATGCTCGATCATCGATTCCAGCATTTGAGTCGCGGTAATAACGAATTTCCCCTTTGCCCTCGCCAGTTCGATGATTCGCTTCTGAATGAAGGGGACCTTCTCCAAGGCCAGCTCCACGCCGAGATCGCCGCGAGCCACCATGACGCCTTCGCTTTCATCCAGAATCTGCTCCAGGTTCTTCCAGCCCTCCGGTTTCTCTATCTTGGCGATGACCGGAACCTGTGCGTCCTTCTCCTCCAGGTAAAGTTTCAGCCTTTGCACATCGCTCGGCCTTCGCACGAAGGAGAGCGCCACAAAATCGATGCCCGCTTGAAGGCCGCGCTGCAGGTCCTCCATGTCTTTGCGGGTGAGCGACGGCGTGCTCAGTTCCACACCCGGCAGGTTGATCCCCTTGTGGTCGCTTAGGCATCCGCCGATGACAACCTCGCACCGCGCTGTTACAGCGTCGGTGTCGAGCACCCTGAGTTCGACGCTTCCGTCAGCCAAGAACACCTTATCGCCGGGCTTCACATCCTTGGCGAACTGGGAGTAGCTGGTGGATGCCAACGCAGGAGTGCCCTGTACTTTCTCTGTTGTGATGCTGAAGATCTTGCCCGTTTGCAACTCGCATTGACCGTCCTGGAAGGTCCCCAGGCGAATCTTGGGGCCTTGCAGGTCCAGCAGGATTCCCGCTTGGATACCCAACTCAGTCGCGGCGGCACGCACGCTCGCGATGCGCGTCAGATGATCGTCCCACGTGCCGTGGCTCGTATTCAGGCGAAACACGTTCACGCCCGCCTCAAACATGCTCTTCAGGGAGGAAGCCCCGCTAATCGCGGGTCCGAGCGTCGCTACAATTTTTGTTCTCGGCATGATGGCGCCTGCCTCAGGCACATCAGCTACTTACATCGGCAGGAGTGGGCGCTTAGGCCAGTGGAGAAGCACGAAAAACGCCAGCCGATTTCATGAGAGCCGACGGAGCCTGTTTTCTACGGAGACGGAGAGCCTGCAACGGCCTAGTGCAGCAGTAAAGCAAGCATACCCCACTCAATCCGAACCCTGCAAACGGTAATGCGCTAAATCTTTGCCCCTTGGCAGTTCCCGATACCACCGGTAAGGCGCTAGTCTGGACTTGTCGCGCTGAATTGTTGTAGGATTGACCCACTCTTTATCAGTATGGAGCCAATATTTCTTCCCGGCGTCGAGAACCATCCTCAGCCGAGTCCGTATACCGACCTGATTCGCAGCATGCAGGCCGCGGGCTCCGAGTACATGCAAATCTGGCACCTGTTCGCGTTCAAGCCGGAGATGACGGCTCATCTGGCGCGTTTCAGTCAGGCAGCTTTGCGCGATCCTGCGCCGATCAGCCCTGCCATTCGCGAACTAATTGCCGCGTACACTTCGGCGCTGAATCGCTGCCTGTTTTGCACGAAAGCTCACATCGGATTCGCGGCGGCTCTTCTCGAAAAAGAGCGCGGAATCAATGGTGAGGAATTCGCTGAAGCAGTCGTTCGCGATCTGGAGAAGTCCGCTCTCACCGAGAAGGAAAAAACGCTTTTTCGTTTCACCGGGAAAGTGACTCACCATGCGCAGCAAATTAAGGCCGAAGACATGCAGCCGATGTACGCCGCCGGGTGGGACGACGAGGCGATCTATTACGCGATCACCATCTGCGCGCTGTTCAATTTCTACAATCGGTGGGTGGGCGCCAGCGGCGTCCACGTACTTTCGGACGAAGCGCACCGGCTGGCGGGAAAGCGGTCGGCCGAAACGGGTTACGTAAGGAAGTGAGGGATTCATATGCCGCACATCATCCTGCCGGACGGAGTTCCGGGGATTCGCGGACTGTTTGAGTTTCGTCCGGACACCGCCAAGCCCCTCTGCGAGCTTGCGAATATCCTGTTGCATGCGCCGAACACCCTGACGCCCGGAGAACGCGAACTGATCGCCACGTATGTTTCGTCGCGGAACGATTGTGCGTATTGCCAGGACAGTCACGGCGCCATCGCGGCGCATCATCTTGATGGCAATGACGAGCTGGTTCTACAGGTCAAGCGCAATTTTGAGCAGGCCGCGATTTCCGCCAAATTGAAGGCGCTGCTGGCCATCGCCGGCAAAGTGCAGAGCGGCGGAAAGCGCGTTCTCCCGGAAGACATCAGCCGCGCGCGGCAGCAGGGAGCAACCGATGCTGAAATCCACGATACGGTATTGATCGCAGCAGCCTTCTGCATGTACAACCGCTACGTCGACGGGCTGGCGACTCTGTTACCCGAGAATCCGTCGGTCTACAAGGATCGCGCGGGGATGATCGCTCGCAATGGGTACATGCGGGGCTAAAGCCCCGCGCAGGTCTGGAGACCCGCCCTACGATGCCGGCTGCCATCCGCCGCACAAGTCCTCAAGTCGTCCGGCGATCCGAAGCGCTACGTCTTCGCGCCAGGGGTGCGCCGCGATTTGCACGCCGATCGGCAGGCCCGTCTCTGTCTGCCCGCAGCGAACCACCGCGGCCGGCCATCCGGTAAGGTTGTGCGTCATTGTGTAGCTGAATCCCTGGAACGTGCCTTCGTCGATCGAAGTGCCATGCAGCAGCGCCGCGTGAGCGCAGACCGGCGACAAGATCGCGTCGTAATGCTCCAGGAACGCGAGCATCCGAGCTCTGAATCGATCCAGTTCCATCCAGTACTGGGCGAACCCCGCCAAGGTCGTGCGGTAGGGTTCGAGCTTCGCCAGCCACCCATCGAGTAAACGATGCGTGCGCGTACTCCCGATAGCCTCCAGATATGCACACAGACCATCGCCGCCATCCGGACCGATCAAGCGCATCTCGTGCTCGTAACTTTCCTCGATGCCCGGTGGACGCCGCTCGTCCATCACCTGGACTTCGTTCGCGATTGCGGCAGCGGCTCGCTGAACGATGGCAACCGTTTCAGGATCGGCCGGCACGATTCCGTTGTCGGTGAATACGGCGATCCGCAGGTCGCCGATGCGCACCGCTTCAGGATTACCATTCGGCATCCCGATCACCGTGAAATCCAGTCCGTCCGTGTAGGCGAGAAGCGGAATGATCGTGCACAAATCCTCGACGCAACGCGCCATGGGGCCGATCTGCCACAGCGTTTCGATCCACCCGCCAGCGGGAGGCACGTGGCCCGTGCGAGGCAGGCGTCCCGAGGTCGGCTTGATGCTCGCGATGCCGCAGAAATGCGCGGGGAGCCGGACGCTCCCGGCCGCGTCGCTACCCAGCCCGAAGGGAGATCCGCACGCTGCGATCAGCGCGGCCTCGCCTCCGCTCGACCCGCCGGAGGTGCGCGCCAGGTCGTAAGGATTGTTGGTGCGACCGTGGATCAGGTTGTCGCTTTCGAAGGCGAACAAGAGGTCCGGCAGATTCGTTCGGGCAATCGGAATGGCGCCGGCGGCCCGCAAACGCGCCACGAGAGTCGCATCCCGTGTCGAGGCTGGGGCCGATTTCAGGCCGAGCGTTCCGGCGGTGCACACGGTGCCTGCGACTTCAATCGAATCCTTGATCGAGAAGGGAACGCCTGCGAGTGGACCTAGGGCGGTACCTTGTGCACGCTGCCGGTCCACGCTTTCGGCTGTTTTCCGTGCTGATTTCGCAAGCACCTCCACCACCGCATTCAGGCCCGGGTTTACCTGTTCGATGCGCTTGAGGTGCGCGTCCACTAACTCCGCCGACGACACCTCACCGTTTCGGATCAGCCGAGCTTGCGCGGTTCCGGATAATTCCAAGAGGTTGTTCATTGCTGTTTGATGACCAGATGCTGTCCCGCGGGCACATCCTTTAAAACTTGCTGTGCGCCGCCCGGCCATTGGACTTCCACACTAGTCGCCTTCTCATCGCGGCCCAATCCGAAGGTGAGAGCCAGGTCGCTGGCGGAACAGAAGCTCGAACCGCTATGCACAGCCTGCCACTGCGTCCCTCCCGCGCTAGTCACGCGCACTACCGCGCCGATCCCGTCGCGGTTGCAGCGGGTGCCCTCCAGTTTCACGCTGAGCCAGTGATTGCCGTTCCCGCCATCGTTGCGATAAAGATGAGCCGGGCCGTTATTCGTGGCGATCAACACGTCCAGATCTCCGTCGCGGTCGTAATCGCCGTACGCCATTCCGCGCGCGACTAAGGGAGCTGGAAAAGCGTCGTTCACCTCCTGGAACATTCCGTTGCCCTGGTTCCTCAACAACAACGGTGTCTGCTGGTAACGAACCTTGGGCTGCACTCGCTCGATCTCTTCGTCCAGGTGGCCGTTGGCTGCCAGGATGTCGGGATACCCGTCCAGGTCGTAATCGAAGAAGAACAGCCCGAAGGTCAGTTTCAGAAGGCTCGCCCGCCCCACCGCGGATTTCGGCGCCTCGTCCACGAACAAGCCGTTGCCTTCGTTGTGATACAGACCCAGCATCTGATTGGAGAAGTTGCCGACGATCAGATGCGGCCTGCCCGAGCGATCATAGTCGGCCGCATCCGCGCCCATGGCGGCGCGCGCCACGCCGTCCTCGCCGAAGGCGACTCCAGCGGACAGCCCCACTTCCTGAAACTTCCCGTTTTTCAGGTTGTGGTAGAGCTTGTTGGGCTGAGTATCGTTGGCCACGAACAGATCAGTAAAGCCGTCGCCGTCATAATCGAAGGCGGCTACGCCGAGCGACTTGGCTGTGGGATCACCCAGGCCGGCCTGCTCGGTCACGTCGGCGAACTTTCCGCCACCCAGATTTCGATACAGCTTGGACGACGTGCCTTTGTACGACTCGGGCGTGCAGTACGATTTGGTCAGTCCGTCCATGGAGCAATACAGATCGGCTTCCGGCGACCACTGGACATAGTTCGCTACAAAAAGATCCAGCTTGCCGTCCTGGTCATAATCCAGCCAGGCGGCGCTGGTTCCGAAGTTGGCATTGTGGATGCCCGCCTCGGCGGTGACATCGCGAAACCGGCCGCCGCCTTCGTTGTGGAACAGACGATCGCCCTCCAGCGCGGTGATGTAGACGTCATCGCGCCCGTCGTTATCGAAGTCGCCGATGGCGACGCCCATGCCGTGAGCCTCGAAATCCAGACCGCTGCCGGCGGTGATGTCGGTGAAGTGTCCGTGCTGATCGTTTTTATAAAGCGCCGCCGTCGTGCGAGGGCCGTGGCCTGTCCAGGATTTTCCATTCACGATCAGAATGTCGAGCCAGCCATCGCCATCGGCATCGAAGAACGCGCAGCCCGGCCCCAGCGTCTCGGGCAGCCACTTCTTTCCTTCGCTACCGGAGTTGTGCTGAAAGTGGATGTTCGCTTCCGCGGTCACGTCGGTGAACCGCACCGGCAGTGTCTCGTGCAATTGGTTTGACGGTGTGCGCACCGTCCCGCAAGCCGTAAGAAACCCCAGGCTCAGGAGCGTGATCGTGAATCGGCTGTCTCTCATTGTTATCCTCGGGACTCAACTGTCGGGGGCGAGCCGTCAACTGCTGGGAAGCCTCATCCGCCTTGAAGCGCCGGAATAGGGTCTCCTCGCGCTCGGCCTTGTCGGTCTGCCCCAGCCCCCGGTAGCAGAGCATCAAGTTGTAGTGTGCCTGAAGATCCTCGGAATCCACGGCCAGCGCCTGTTCCAGCGCACGGATGGCTTCCTTGTAGCGCCGCTGGAGGAACAGAATGCGACCGGTTTGATTCAGCGCGACACGATCGCGGGGGTACTGATCTTCGACCTGCGCCAGGCTCTTGAGCGCGCCGTCATAATCGCCATCCGCTTTCTGGATCATGGCCCGGAAGAAGTGCGCCCTCGCGAGCTTGGGACTCAGTTGCAACGCCTTATCCGCAAAGGGACGTGCCGCATCGGTTTCGCCTTCCTGGATCAGCACTCGGGCGACGTTTACCCATCCGTCCGGATAGCCAGGTTCGATCTCGGTCACGCGGCGGAAGGCGTATTCGGCGCCTTTAAGATCGCCTTGCAACAGCAGGCCAATACCCCAGTCGTTCCAGCGCTCGCGGTCCTGCTTGCGCGGAACCGGTTCCCAGGTTGGCTCGCCCACGGCGACGACGGCCTTAGCTTGGGCCAGCGTGACGATCGGCAACTCCGGAACCGGCTTGGAATCGAAAGTATAGGTGCGGCTGTCGAAATCGAGGCCGGCGCGACCGGACTGCGCGACGCCTGCGAACGCGTACTTGGTGTAATACTCGCTGAACTTGCGATAGTTCAGCCGCGTTTCAAGCGTGATGGGACCTTCCACGTCCTTGGGAATCGGCAAGCGGAAATGCACCGTATCGGCCGCGCCGGGCGGGATCAGCCGCACGTACAGTACGCTGCGCGTCTGCCAGGCGTTGCGCTTGTTGATCGGGTTTCCTTCCGCGTCGAGCTGCAAGGAGCGGTAGAAGTGCGCGCCCTTCTCGACGGGCCCGCGGCCATTGTCCTCAACACGGCCACTCCACGCCAGCACGCGACCACGAGCGTCGGTCGCCTTGAATTCCAGCCACACATCGAATGCGTCCACGGTACCGGCGGGAAAGAAATGTCCGATCTTCCGGGTACGGACGACGGCGTCAATGGTCACAGTGGACCCGGGCCGCAATCGTACGTCGGGTGCATCCAAGGGTGCGGCGATCTTGCCGACCTCGCGGATCACCGCGGGACCGGTTTGCTCGGCTTCTTCGCCGACCGCGAAGGTGGACGCGATGACGGGGGTGTCCGTCGCGCGCCGCAGCATCTCGGTTTGCCGCGGCGTGGAAGTAACTTCGGTGGCCGCGAACAGATCCGCGGTGATGAAGCCCGATTGGAGGAAGTCTTCGGTGGCCTTGAGCTGAACTGCGTCGTTGTTTACGGACGCGACAGCAGTGTTCGCGGCGGCGAAGCGATGTGAGTGCACCATGCCTCCGTGGTTACCCGGATCCTGTGAGGCCACCATCGGCATGTGGCACTTACTACAGGTCGCGGATTCGGCTGGATAGTAGAACGACCGAGCGCCTTCTCCCGAGACTCCGCTGGCCTGCCAGTTATCGTATTCGTTGAAACCGCGGAACCAGCGGTAATTGTTTACAGGCTGGTCCAGATGCACCTTGTGGCAGGCCGCGCAGAACTCGGACGAATCCTGGCGCATGAAGGGCTTCATGAACGTGCGGCGATGAGGTTCGGGATTGAGGTAGGTGATGAATTCGTTGGCCTTCTTGATCCACGGATTCTTGCTGGATGCCAAGTTGTGCAGCGGCGGATATCCAATGGTAAAGCCGCCGTTTCCCACTGAGCCATTGACATGCACGATGGAGTGGCACGAGAGGCAACCCAGACCGTTCTGCGCCTCGGGCGTGTCCATCTGCTCCTT
>Ga0209517_10003596_pt1 | contig 20903 bp, 20 predicted proteins | sample PeaSoiMetSII2010_FD_187695 | JGI IMG/M metagenome (GOLD analysis project Ga0209517, IMG submission 187695) | Peat soil microbial communities from Weissenstadt, Germany - SII-2010 (SPAdes) (version 2) | ecosystem: Environmental > Terrestrial > Soil > Wetlands > Peat | place: Germany...
TCTGCGTGACGTTGACGGTATAGGGAACGCCAGCGGCTATTCCTACGCCCGAGAGGGACATGTTCTTGGTCCCAAAGCCCATGTGATCATACTCGACCCAGAGATCCCATTTCGGGGCGCAGCAGCAGCGTATTGAATGCCGGCGGCGGCAAGCTTTCCGCTGAAAGAATTGAAGCCGCCCTGATGTCGTTCAAGGGCGTGAGCGAGGCCGCAGTCTTCATGGCGCCCGGTCCGCTTGGCGTCGAAGAAGTTTGGGCCGGCGTCGTGTGCAGCGAGAAGGTCGACAGCGAGCGGTTACGGACACACTGTCGTCAGCACATGCCAGCAATCTTTGTTCCAGCACACATCGTGACGCTCGACGCGCTGCCAATCAACGCCACCGGCAAGGTCGACCGGGCGCGTGTGAAAGAAACAGTCTTACGCGCCGCACGATCCTGACCGGCGGCGCTATCGCATGCTCAGTTTTGAAAGATCTGATTCGTCGGCCGCGGCAGGCCGAGCTTTTCGCGCCTTGCTATTTGCTGCGAAATAGGCCGCGGCACTGCAATTCGTTCAATCGATCGGCGCGTATGATTCATTGCCGAGAATCGTCGGGGCAAGCAAACGAAATAATTTGCGCAGCCAAACGTATACGGAGATTATATTTTACAACCTCACTGAGCTATTAGCCACACTTAGAGCCACTTGTAGAAAGCTTGCGCCAACAGCGATGGCGCGCCAAAGTCCATTCGCCCGAGAGCAACGGGCAAACGCGAGCCACCGACATGACAGAGACTTTCGTTGACGGCCTCCAAGTCGTCGTCGCAACCAAGGGGCGGGAACGCCAGTTCTGGGTTGCCGTAACCACCCGCAAAAGGGCCGCCACGGTCGTGCAGAAGCGTCTAGAAGACGGTTGGAAAGCCAACCTCACCGATAAGAAAATCACTGTCCGTCAGGCCCATAAACTGAAGCTTCGCCTGAACGATGCCTGCCAATGGGACCCCGATATCTAAGTCACGCAATCGTCCAAGTGACCGCCGCGATCGTCCTCTGCGCCGATGGTTGCCTGTGGCGTCATGGGACCTGCGGCGCATCATGTTCGCCGTGCCACTTTGACGCGACAATCGGGTTGTGCAACCCTACGATCCCATTTGGTGAATGAAAGGCGTCTGATATGGCGAAGGCGACCAACATCAGAACGGCAACCGCGGTAGATGTCCATGTCGGGCAAAAAATACGCGCCCGCCGTGTTTTTTTGCGGATGAGCCAAACCGAGGTTGCCAACGCACTTGGCATCACATTCCAGCAAATTCAGAAATACGAGGGAGGAATGAACCGCGTCGGGGCATCGCGCCTGCAACAAATCAGTGACGCGCTGGGCGTCTCGCCGTATTATTTTTTTGAAAATGCACCAACCGTCGGAAAGAAGATTCCCGCGCCAATCGAAGGCCAGCTGCCGGAGCAAGCAATCATATCGTTCCTTGGCACCCGTGAGGGCGCTGCTCTCGTGCGCGGATTTCTCGCTATCAAACAAAAACCAATTCGCCGGGCGGTTATCGAATTCATCCGTACCATTGCATAGTACGAATAAACGTGCCGCTCACTCGCGTTGGCGAGTTTCACTACTCAAAGCCGCGCTGATTTATTCCATCGATTCATGGTGCGGCTGGACAGCGAGCGTTGCCCTGAAGTGGATCCCTAACCTTTTATCGTCGCGCCATGTCACCTTGCAGGCCCTGGGCACTTGATTTGGCAACGTGAGCTCAAACAGCGCCGGAATTCCATGAGTGGTTTGCACAATAAGACACGCTCCCAACCTCGAAAGCTTCCCGATCGTGCATGGGACTTCTGTACTGTCGAATAGGATCCTGCCGGATTTGACCAGGCGCATGATGGATCATCACGCTGATCAATCGAAAGCTCTTGGCCGCGTGAATTTCACCTGTTCAATCCTCTTGCGTGTAACTCATGCCGCTTGTCACTGGCTGATTGTAGCCCAATCACGATCCCGCGCTACGCAGGGACCGCACAAAATCCAAACTCAAGCGTTCGGCGTTTCTAAAACGGTGAGAGCCTCCTCCGCGGTAAGTTCTCTCGAGCACTGATTGCAATTGAACGTTCGAAATTTTGCCAGCTGCATGGGGTTGCCGCAGCCCGGGCACGTCACCAATTGATCCACACAAACAGCGGCCACATGGGCAACTTTGCCCCTGCGGGGCCGTCGCGCCCGCATGCTGTACTTCGATTCTGAGACCCCCGGGACCCGCATATCGCAAAAAGTAACGCCGCCCTACCCGACCGGATGTGACGGCCAACACAAATCCTAGCTTTCCACAGGGATTGCGCAGCTTATGGCCGCGGACCATCAAGCCATCCAAAACGGCTTCGCCGCCTCAAACTCCGCCGTGCAGCGCGAAATCCCGATGTCTTGCAGGCACATATCGCTCAAACCCTCCAACTCGCTGCGCGAGCGAGAGTATTGCCACCACAACATGAGCCGACGTTTCACACCGCTCCAACTAAAACCTTGGCGGTGAGGCACTCTGAGCTCTAAACTTAGCGTGTTCATCGTACCCTCCACGCTAGAAGCATCATTCGCAAGTAGTTTCATCATAACCGACGCAACTAAAGTAGGACGTGATCGCCAGCACAAATCTGCGCTTTTTTCTTCTCGTAGAAAGCTTGACGAAATTCCGGATTTGCGAGCGTGGCAACTACGTTCGTTGCACGGACATTGAGGCTTCCGACGACGGGAGCGCTGTAATCAGCGCTGCGGACCGCACAAGCTGAGCTCACGCTCGGCGCGGAAGACATTGCTATAAAGATTTGCGATCCATTGCCGGCCGCTTGACGTCACATTGAGATAGCGGATGGCTGTCTGGATATGGGACGAAACACTATTCCAATAAAACTGCGGATATAAAGCCGTGAGGTCGGCTGGCGACGCGTAGCCAAGCTGTCTGTTCATTCCGACCTCTTCAAACTCGTGGTATAGCGCGTTGGCCTTGCGCAGATAATGCGGATCACCAAGCTGGCCGATGAGATCGGCAGCCCGCACAAGCAAGCCCTCTTCGCTGTCTTTGTCGTCAAGCTGATGGGAAGACGGAAATCGCGTATACTCTATCGCGCCGGCTATTCTCGTGGCATCCAAAAGCTTGCTCATCCCCATTCGGTCCATCACGAATATCTTCGATCTATCGACGTGGTAGGGAAGAAGCGCGGCATCGGATGATCCGCGCGGTAGTTGGATTTTGTTTCCATTGGCGTCGACAACGAAACCATCGGGGCCGTCGCCTTGAAGCACGCCCCGCACATAGCCAATGTCGTGAAACAGGCAGGCTACGATAAGATGCGCGAAATCGCTGGGAAGTGTCGGCATCAGGAGCGCCCTACCCTTCATGATGTCGTAGCCGACAAGCGTCACCAACATCGTGTGTTCGACATTGTGATAAAGAGCGTCGCTGTTGCCGATGCAGTCGAGGGCAAGCCTGGCGGCTGACGGAATGAGCTCGGTCAGGCTGGCTTCCGTCGACCCAAACCTGCGGCTTAGGTGATCGGCGAGAAAGGACCCCAAGGCCTCCGCCGCCAATTCAGGTACAGTAATCAATGCACCCCCCGCTCAAACCCGGCGCGATCATCCTAGCAAATTCCAGGGGCGCCTGTCGCAACCGTCTCGACAAGCGCCTGGAGCTGTCGGTCCTTGTTGCGTAGCACTCGGGCTATCGACCGGCGTGCCTCGAGTGAAGGAGTATCCCGACGATCCCCGCCATGTCGATGCTGGCCTTAGTCAATTGAAAGAACAGGCACTTAAGCGCATTAATCACAATCTCGTTCATTACCGAGATTTCATTTTCGCTATGTAAAGAAGACTATAAAATCGGGGCCGCTCTCGTCCCCACGATGAAGAGCGCGGCCCCGATCGCTGTCCCCGTCCCCCGACGTGACATCCCCGTGATCGGGGCCGACATTATCTCAATGCAATTGTGGCCATCCCTAGGCGCAATTTGGCTCCGCACCGGATATTCTCATTGTCCTGCACCTACTCCCGAGCGCTGTGCCTTTCAACGAACCATCGTTCAGTTTTTCTCGCCTGTGCAGAAATGATGATTTTTTAGGGCTGCAAACCCGCCGGCACTGGCGGTGCTTCGTTTATCAGGGTGATGGTCACGCGGCGATTCGGCGCGATGGATCGATCTTCCGGAAACAACGGATCGGTGTCGGCTTTGCCCGCCACCTTGTAGATATTAGCGGAGGAATAGCCCTCTTTCTCCAGGATTTGCCGCACAGCATTGGCGCGATCGACCGAAAGGTTCCACGAGATAAAACTCACTGCCGGCGGCATCTTCGAAGTGGCGGTGTGGCCAGTAATTGAAATTCGATAAGGCACATCCTTAAGCGGACCAGCAATCTTTTGGATGAGCTTCCGCGTGCGTTCGTAGGGCTCCCTGGATCCTTCTGGAAACATGGATCTGCCGTCCTGGTCGACGATTTCGATATTGAGCCCTTCCCTGTGCTCTTCGATTATGATGTGTTTGGAAGCTTCCGCCAGTTCCGGCATGTTCTGCAGTGCCTGACGGAGCGATGCTGCTGAAAGCGCGAATGCCGGATCGCTTTCGAACCTAGACCCCCGCTCATCCGGCGTCGGCGTGATGGATGAGTCCTCAGGGCTAATGTGGCCTGCGTTCTTGAGTTTGTCACGGGTTTGCAATCCGTCGGCTTCGACGAGGCCGGAATTTCTAACAATGTTCTGCACACCAAACGCATCTCGCATCGAGCCGGCTACAGCTTGTACTTTTTTCGCATCCTGATTGGAAAAGGCGACCAGCATAACAAAGAAGCTGACAAGCAGCCCCATAAGATCGGCGAAAGTCACAAACCAACCGTGACCGCCGCCGTGAGCTTCTTTGCGCCGTGCCATGCTTGTTCGCTCGATTTTTCGGATGAGCCGTTTAGCGGAGCGTACTAGAAATCGAATAAACAAATTGAATGTTTGTTCGTTTTTCTTTCATCGGGAATGGGCCACGCCAGGATTTACCTGACAAGCATCGACCATTTGTCTCCTCGACATCAATGCAAGGTGGCGGCCCTCATTCCTTCCGATCGCGGTTCGTCAGTTCGTACGTGCGGCCTTTTCGGCATTTGGGACCGCTCGCGCTTTCGCGCGTCCAACTGATTATCCCCACTTTCGTTAAGTTAATATCAAAGTTTAACTTTTTATTCTGCAGCAGCAGGGAATGCCCGTTTCCCCTGCACTTCCGGAGAATTCATTCTTTTGCTCTCACACGATGGACATCTGCAACGTCAGTGTGCGTTAGCACAGCGATCACCAACGACCGTCGGCGTCCAATTCGTCAAACGCCCGCGAAATCGAAATTAGCGGCCGTCGCGGCCAGGCAATATTTTGACCGCTTCACCATGTGTGACTATACGCGAAAATCGGCTTAAATTTAGGTCGAAATACTGAATTCCAATTGGCGTCTTCGCAATGTCCTCTTGGATAATTTTGCATATGCCACGCGATGATTGCTATCATCGGCAATCGTGGGCTGTGGAAGAAGTTGATTGGGGGCCTTGATGAGCCTTCGTATGCGCCAAGACAATCGCAATAGGGTGGACCGAATTGCCTGGATTAGCGTTGGTGATGGCCGCCCGCTACGAAACTGCACGCTGATCGACATATCCAACAGCGGTGCGAAATTGGCACTGGACGAAGAAGTTGAGGAGATACCTGACATATTCAGTCTTTGGCTATCGCGCCACGGGCATCCCCGCTACTCGTGCCGTGTTGTCTGGAGCCACCAAAATAAAATCGGAGTTCAATTTTCATCGGACGACGTGTGCGCACGAGTATAATCCAACGAAGCGGAAGTCATTCCGCGCATGGAGAAACAGACTGGAACTGTTACAAGACCGCCCCCAATAGAGGCGACTTATTTATTGTCTGCAACACGGAGCCGCGCGACCAAGCGTGCGCCCTGCCTGATCTCAAGGTCGCGGTCGTCGAGCATCTTCTTGGCCTTTTCAATGGCGTTCCGATCGGAATCACACACTATCGTGCGCGCACCCGCAACCTAGTTGCCAATGGTCAATTCATAAATTCGGTAGTTGTCGGCGGACGCCATGTGCAAACGTACGATACCGCAAAGAAAGAAGTCGAGTACCAACAGAAAATGGACCCTATAGTTCTGTGGGAAAAGTCGTCCGAGCCGCGATTTACGACGACCTCTAGACGTACCGACCCATCTTGTCGCTTTCCTGGCGAGAATCTCCCGTTTCCTCCGACGAGTTTATCCTCGACTGAATTTACCGCGACACATGCGTCGCGTGGTTGTTGAATCGGCGCAAATACAAGGCTGCTCTTTGGGACCGACACATTCTTGAAAAAGGAGTCTAAAGTACTGCCGTATCGCAAGGCTCAGTTTGTTAACGGCCGCACGAAGGACACGCCAACATTCGACCGGGTCTGCCAAGTGACACGGCATTTTCGGAATGTATGGCCTGTATCGAAAGTAAGGTCGAATTCATCTGGAAGGTCCGCAGTGCATGGAAGTTGCAAGCAGGCGCCGTGATTGCTCAGATTGCGGACGGTACAACAGAGCATCGAATGGTCCGCCAGAAACAGGGTGGCAGCCTTGGAAACTTGTGTTCTCTGATATCGGCGACGCTCGAACATGACCGTCTGCAAATTCAAAATTCGACGAAAATAACGCTATTCCGAATAAGCTTCCCAATCGGAAATAGGATTGCCCGTGCAGCGCTAATTCGCGTAAACCCTGGTCGCTCATAAACGCACGACCTAACCGGTCACCGGCGCCAAATGGTTGCATTAGCAATTACTAAACATCTATCGAGTAGAGTGTTAATGAATAATAACCATTTGATACGGCGCCATCCCTAACTGATTGCGTCACGCGAGAAGCAATTATTACGAGCCGCCAGACCTGCACCGTCGAACAATTAGCGCAGGCCGATCGAGCCACCGATGACCGCACCGATTACCGTCATCTCCGAATTGGAGCGCGCCATTTCAAATGGCTCGTCCCAACAGCGCGCTGACATGCTCATGCAGATCGCCGATCTTTTCGTCGGCAATTCGCCTCGGCTTACCGACGACGAAATTAGCTTATTCGACGACATCATTACCCGGTTAGCGACAGAAATCGAGATCTCCGTGCGGTCATTGCTGGCGCAGCGCCTTGCGCCGATTGCCAACGCGCCGACTAACATTATGAGAATTCTAGCAAGCGACGACGAAATCAAGGTTGCCTATCCGGTCCTAGCTCAGTCGGAACGAATCGATGAAGGCATTCTTGTGCAATGTGCGCGGTCAAAAAGCCAAGAGCACCTACTCGCAATTTCCCGCCGAAAAACACTCAGTGAAGTCATTACCGATGTGCTTGTTGAGCGTGGAAACAAGCAGGTTGTACTGAGCACCGCTAAGAATCTTGGAGCCAGATTTTCCGAGGCCGGCTTTTGTCGAATCGTCAAGCGATCAGATGGCGACGATGCACTTGCCGCATGCGTCGGCTCGCGACCGGACATTCCTCGTCCTTTGCTGCTGGCTTTGCTTGAAACGGCGTCCGTATTGGTTCGCACGAAGCTGATTGCCGAGAATCAGTATAGCAGGCCTGAAATTCATCATGCGGTCGCGATGGTTGCGAACGAACTCCGCGACACCGCCCGTGCCGGCTCGACAAACCATGCTGACGCACAAGTTTTGATTCGATCGCTAAGGGATTCGGGTCAACTCGGTGACGACACGGTTCGAGCATTTGCTGAAGGAAAACAATTAGAGGAGATCACGGCGGCGCTTGCACACCTGTGTGACGTGTCTACTGACGTTATCGAACAGGCAATGCTGCAGGATAAACCAGAGACGATACTCATCCTCGCCAAAGCAGCTAAGTTGTCGTGGCCAACCACAAAGGCTTTGCTGTCGCTTGGTATTCGACAACGACGCATCTCATCCAGCGAGATCGAACAATGCTTGGCGAGCTTTGAGCGTCTGAACCTTGCTACAGCGCAGAAAATCGTCGAATTCTATAAAATGCGTCGGGCCGCTGGCACAACTCGGCCTGTTTAGGCGCACGAAACGCCATCATTTCCGCTTCAATCAACGACGTCACAGTGTCGACGTCCTGGACTACTGCCCGAAGACATCCCGCCGCGAGCGATTCTCAAGAGCAGCCGGTAAAGCGTCCGGAGAATCTCATCGAAGATATAGGGCTCGTCGATCTGCGCGATATCGGCACCGTCGGCGAACAAGTCCTTAATCTCGGCGTTGACCGCGGCGGCATAGTCCAGCGCCATCTCGCCTTCATCCTTATACTTGTAGTAGTTATTCTGCCCCATTTGGTGGGTGCGAGAACACCGCTAGCTCGGGCATCCGCTCAATTTTTGCAGGCGCGGCCCAAGAAGGCGCGCCAGTTCGGCCTGGAGGCTTTCAACGCCGCGATCGGCGGCGTGACCGGCACAACGGCGGTCCATATCTGCTTTGGCTATGCGGCCGTGTTTATCCTTCTCGCCACGAACCTTCCGTCAAATAGCGATCGACTGTGACGGCGGCGCTCGCACCGTCGCCGGCCGCGCTGACCGCTCGACAGGGCGATTGGCATCTGACGGTTCCGGCCGCGCAAACGCCGACCAGTTCGCTTCGCATGCAGCCGTCAATCGGTATTCGCCCGACCGAATCCAGGCTCAAGCGGTCTTGCAGCACGGCGGTGTTCGGTTGCAGGCCGATATAGGCAAATATCGCGGCGACCTCCAAATCGACAATAGCGCCTTCACGCGATTTGCGCGTGCGCAGGCCCGTCACTTTGGCGTCGCCCAGTATCTCGGTTACGGCGGTATTGAAGCGGACTTCAATTTTCCGATGCGCAGCAACGCGATCGCGGTAACAGGCTTGGCCGGTCAAGACGTCGCCGCGATGGAGAATGATGACATTCGAGGCGTGCTCCGCGAGCGCCAGCGCCTCCTGCATCGCCGAATCGCCACCGCCGACCACGGCGACAATCCGGTCGCGACAAAGCGGCGCGTCGCAGCTTGCGCACTGGCTCACGCCATTGCCGGTCAAACGCTGCTCCCCTGGGACATCGAGCTTTTTCAGCGACGTTCCCGTTGCGACAATGACGGCGCGCGCCAAAATATCGCCCTCCCCCGTCGTGACACGCCACTTGCCGTCTTGCGGATCGAGGCGCTCAAGACCATTCATCATGAACTCGGCGCCGGCTGCGGCAGCCTGGTCCTGCAGCATTGGACACAGGTCGTAACCTGGAACGCCTTCGGGAAAACCCGGATAGCCGTCGATCTTTTCGATGCTCATCAGCTGGCCACCGGGCACGTCGCCGGTCACAACCAGCGTCTTTCTGCCGAGGCGTGCCGCGGTCACTGCGGCGGTCAGGCCGGCGATGCCGCCTCCCGCTATCACCACGTCGAATTCCGTTGCCAACGTCCTTACTCCGAATCGGCGCCGTCAGTGGCGCACAGGCGCGCGCGACAATACCACGATGTCCCGAATCCGCTCAGCGCCAGGCATCGACCGAGACGGTTGTGACGTAGTTGGCACCGAAGATTTTCCATGCGCCCTGGGTCTCGCCGCCGACCACGACGACGTTGATGTCGCTCGGCTCATACATTTGCACGATCTCGTCGGGCGCGGCCTTGAGCTTGGCGGCATAAGGCTCCACGCCCGCAGCGGCCCGCGGCCGCACCAGCGTCTGCATCCACTGATCGTCCCAGTAGTCGCGTGCCGGCAGGCGGGCATTGTCGGCGCACCAATCGATCAGATCCTGCTTCGAATTTATGCCGCGGGATTGGAAGAGCCGCGCCACGATCGGATCGAGCACCACGAGCGGCGGCAGATAGGCTGTCGCGGAGAGGCAGCGCCGGAACTTTGCCTCCCAGGTGTCGCGCGGGCCAAATCCTTCCTGGATATAGCGCAGGCCGACGAACACGCTCACCGTGCTGTCAGTCGGCTTGAAACCCTTTTGCACATGGAGCGGCTGCCACGGGCTGCGCTCCTCGTTCTCGGCAAAGGCGAGGCTATAGGCGAGCGGATTGCCGAGCGCGCCCATATAGGTTTCGCCGGGGACCGATCCGCCCTGACCGTTCTGCGACAACAGGCTGTAAGCCCGGCCGATCGTCGCATTGGCGTGGCTATAAGGACCGAGCGCGCCGATGCCGCAATTCATGCCGATCTCGTGGCGCACGGGGCCGTTGACCACGCCGAGACAAGTCATCGAAGTGGTGCTGCCTTGTCGCGACGTGGTGTTCGAAGCGGCGAGCGCGAGGATGACGGGGAAATATTCTGGCCGCGCGCCTGCCATCACCGCATTGACCGCGACTTTTTCGACCGTGTACTCCCACGTCTCGCGAAAATTGCCGGCGCGCATGCGGCCGACCACCTTGTCCGGCGGCTGGCTCGTCGCCTTGAGCATTTCCGCGACGCGCTCCTCGGTCGGCAGCACGATGGGCAGAAAATCGGTCCAGCGATTGTCGAGGAACAGCTTGCGGAGATTCTCGTCGGTATCGGGCGCAACGAGCCGCGGCGTCGTGCGCTCGAACGTCGCGCCGGTGAGATCGGCGTCATCGAGCGGGCGGGTCAACCCGTCGATCACTTCCTGCATGAAGGGTCGGCCGGAAACCTGGTCGCTGCCTTCGATATAGCCGCGCAGTTCCGGCGGGGTGCGGCCGACGACCGGCTGCGGCACAAAAGCCTGCCGCAAGGTCGGAATGCCGCGCAGCCGCGCGGTCGACTTGGCGACGCGGGCGAACACATGGGTGTGGACCGCGACGCTCGGCACTCCGTCGCCTTCCAACAGCGATGTCAACCCGACGACCGTCGGGCTACAGGAGCTTCAAAGCCCGACACCGAGAATGGCGGCATTGCCGTCGGCCGCGATCTTCTTGCGCATATCCAGATCATCGACCCAGCTCTCGCGCGGCGTGATGATTTGGGTGTTGACGGCCGGCAGATGCTTGGCGAACCACTGCCGCAGCTGCTCCATGAAAACCGCGGAATTGTCGAACAGGCAATCGACCAGGTAGACGATCTTGCCGTCGAGGCCGGCAAGGCGCGGCGCAAGACGCTTGCCGGTGACTTTCGGCGGATAGCCACGCGGATCGTGAACGCTCAAGAGTTCGGCCATGCGTTCCTCATCTTGTTGCTCGGCGACAATCGGAGAGAGCTAGTGACCCTAGATCAGGCCCCGTCGCCGTTCAAGATCGAGGCTGGTGTCCGAGCGGCGCATGGCGGCTTGGCCGCTATCGCGCTTGACCTTATACTTGCTGCAAAGTGCCATCGCGAAGGCCGCAGGAGCATCGACAATGAACAGGATCGTCACCCCCACCGAAGCCCAACCGATTGAGGTGCTCGCCCCCGCCGCCAAGACTTTCACGGTGTTAAGTCCGATCGGCACCCCGCCGAAGATCACGAAGAAGACAGCCGCACCGCGTCTCGAAAGCCTCGACGGCAAGACGATCTACCTAGTCGATTGCCGATTCGACGATTCGATCGAGCTGCTCAAGCAAGTCGCTGAGTGGTTCGCCGCCCATATGCCGAACGTCAAGACGCGGATCGTGTCTTTGTCGGCGACCTATCAGAAGGACGATCCAAAAACCTGGAACGAGATCAAGGCCAACGGCGATGCCGCGATCATCGGCGTCGGCCATTGCAGCAATTGCGCGCCCGCTGTCACCACGCATGCGATCACGCTCGAGACCAAATACGGCGTGCCGACAGTCGCCTTGCATACTGACAAGTTCGACAAGGTGGTGGCGTCGGTCGCCAAGATGGCGGGGCTGCCCGAGGCACCGCGTTCGTTCGTGCCGCAGCCGGTCATGGGCAAGACGGCGGCGGAGCTCGCCGCTTACGTCAGCGGCAACGACCCGATCACCGGCCGGCCGGTGATGCAGGAGGTAGTCCAGGCGCTGACCGCGGCACTGGACGGCGTTCATGCCAGGCATTGAGGTCCCGGTTGCGGGGCTGATCGGCCCGGATACCGAGGACAACCTGCAACAGCTGTTCCTCGACAACAACTGGACCGACAAACTACCGATCGTGTTGCCGACGCGCGAGCGCGTCGACGCCATGCTTAAGGCGACGAGCCACCCGCCGGACGAAATCGTCGGCCACCTGCAGCCGGTCGAATTCCGCGCCGCCTGGGAATATACCGTCGAGCAGGTCGCCGTGAACGCCGTGATGGCCGGAGCGCGGCCGGAATACTTTCCGGTGATCCTCGCGCTCGCCGCCTCCGAGCTCTCGGCGCGCTCGTCGAGCTCGAGCTCCTCGGCGATGATGGTTGTCGTCAACGGCCCGGTCCGCCATGAGATCAACATGAATTGCGGCGTCGGCGCCATGGGTCCGTACAATCACGCCAATGCAACGATCGGCCGCGCCTATGGCCTGTTGTCGCAGAATCTCCAGGGCGGCTCGGTGCCGGGCGAGACCTATATGGGCTCGCAGGGCAACAGCTATGGCTACAACAACATCACCTTTGCGGAGAACGAGGAGAAAAGTCCCTGGGAGCCACTGCACGTGCAAAAGGGATTCCAGCCGACTGACTCCACCGTGAGCATTTTCTTCGGCTGCCGCTCGACGACATTTTGCTTGGGCTTGCGCGAAAAATATTGGCGCGAGCACGTTCGCGACATGCTGGCGGGCATCGACGGGCAATCGATGCCTTGCCTCTTGCTCGATCCGATAACGGCGCGTCAATTCATCGACCGCGGCGGCTTCGACACCAAGCAGAAACTCATCCGCTTCATCCACGAGACCGGAGAAATGCCGGCCGGGCGTTATTGGGATCTTCAACTGGTGCAGAATTACGTCTATCCGTGGGCGACGTTCGGCCAGGAACCGATGGCGACGTGGCTCAAAGCCGGCCCCGACGAGCCGATCCGCATATTCCCGGAAAACGAGATCAACGTGGTCGTCGTCGGCGGCGAAGCCAACGGCTATTGGCGCATCATGGGCGCCAAATATCGCAAGACCGTTTCCATCGACGCGTGGCGCTAACGCCGAATAGATTATTCCAGGAGATGCTTGGCGCGGCGCGTCACGTCAGGCGGCGCGGCGAGAATGCGCTCGACCGTTGTCTGCATGTCGACGCCGTGGATCGGGTCGACGTCGAAATTCAGAGTTTTGGCCTCGGCAAGAAATTCGGGGTCCTTCATGGTTTCATCGAACGCGCTGCGTAATGCCGCGACCCGCTCCGGTGGAACGTCGGGCGTCGTCGCGAGCGGCCGGCCAAGCGCGCCGCCGGACAACACCAGTTCGATCAGGCGGCGGTCGTCGGGATTGTTGGCGAGGTCGGCGGCCACAGGCGCGTCTAGGTCGGCCGGGCGCGGACCCGATTGCAGGATGATTGAAATCTTGTGCTCTTTGAGCCACGCCGGCTTGGTCGCTTTCCAGCTCGACCAAGTGTTGTTGCGCGCCTCGACCTCGCCGCGTTCCATGGCCAAGTTGATCTCGGTGCCGCCGTTGTAACCGGTCACCAGCTTGAAGCGGCTGCCGAACAGCTCGTTCAACAGCGCCGGAAACGTGTAGGTGATCGAGCCTCGCGCGGTGGCGCCGGTGACAACGTCTTTGTGGCGCGCGCCGTCGAACGTGGTGATGCCGGCCGTATGCCAGACCGCGACGGTCTCGTCGGTCGGCGCAATGGCGCCAAGCCAGTTAAATTTGGCGGCGTCGAATTGCACGCCGGCCATGCCGACCGCTTGCAGCGACGGCAGCCCTTCCGAAATCATGCCGACATAGGTGCCGTCGTGAGGCGCCAGTGTCGCCAAATAGTTCATCGATTTCAGGCCGCTAGCGCCGGTCATGTTCTGCGGCACCAGCGACGGATGGCCGGGAATGTAGCGGCCGATATATCTGGCCACGAGCCGCGCAATCGTATCGTATTCGCCGCCGGCACCGACGCCGATAAGCACCGAGATCGTCTTGCCGCGATAAAAGTCGGAAACCGAGTCGGCGGGCGCCGGCGTTGGCGCGCCGCAGACGGCGACGACGGCCACAGCAAGCAACGTATACCGGAGCAACCCAATCGGCTGCTGCGCGCCGACTCCCAGATTTGCCCCCTTAGTGCGCAGCCGCATTCAATTTTTCCACCGTCCCCGAACCCATAGTGTCGGGGTAGATCTCCTTAAGACAAGGGTAGACTTCGCGCGCGAACATGCGCCGCAAATGCCATGCTCGCATCCAAGATGAGTCCCTGTGAGTTCAAGCTCCTCGCGGAGGAAATCAGCCAGATGTTGGCGGGGATTGATCAGTCGGCGCAGTTGCTTGCCGTTGATTAACGTGTCGATTTCGAGTTCGTACTGCATCTGCCGATTACCCCGGAAGACACGTCAAGATCAATCTATCGGTTTCGAACCGTTCCAAATGACAGCAAGTGTGTCAATCCTCGCGCCCGGTGGTGGTTGCCCCTAATCCTGTTGTCCGGCATGCGTAGCCGAACCCGTAGCTTTTCGATTTTCGCCGCTAGGCGGCTGTTCGCTTGCTGTGCGTTACGTCACATCATCATCAGCATCATCAGCGCAGTCGTGCGACTAATGGATTGCCCCACCGCTCCGGGGGGCATCCTCCAACTTGGCTCGGCGAGTAAACGCTTGCCGAGCTTTTTTCTGTGTTGATGAAGCCGGGCCTCGCGCTTTCCCAGCACCTCTATTCGCGCACGGAAGACAGAAGCGTTGCCAGGATTCCCGTTAAGGGTAGTCCATGCGGCGACGGTGCTTAATCCTGCTCTCGGCGGAATTGCCGCTGGCTCGCCGTTGGCGGTGCTCCGGCAGCAAGCGGTGTTGGTCGCCGGATTATCTCGGCCTTGCGCCTGACTCAGCGGCGACCCCTATCTGAATCGGCAAAGCAGGCTTTAGTCCAACTTCCTCATATCCGCCACCGCTTTCGTCCGGCCACGTTACTGCGGTTCGAAATGCCGTGCGAACGGAAAGCCTCGAATACCATTCGTTGACACGTGGACGTCGATTGTGTGACCAGAACTGGTCTGCTCCTAATGCTGAGAGGCGAAACATGTAAGGAGCGATAGCAATGTCGGCGAGCGTAAACTGCTGGCGGACGATCCATGGGCCTGGATCAAGGGTCTGCTCAAGGTTATCAAGAAGCCCCTCGATGGTGGTCCGCGATTCCGCCAGCTCCTGCTCCGTGATCTCGCCTCGCACGGCGCGGGAGTGGATGTCCCGATAGTATTTTTTTGGCCGGCGCGCCGCCTGTTTCGTTAGCTCTTCGATGCCCCAGCGGTTCTTCAGTTTCGGGAAGATGTATTTGACCATGGTAAGCTTGACGATGGCATCAAAGTCATCTTCGCATTTGCGGACGAACTCGCGCATGCGTGCCTGCAGAATGGGCTCCGAAGGGACCAATTTCGGACCCTGGAAGGCGGCATCGATGTACTCGTTGATGATGGTGGACTCATGGATCGACACTCCGTCGTGAACCAATGTGGGGACGATGCCATCGGGATTGATCGCTAGATATTCCGGCCGAAGCTGGTCGAATTTGAAAAGGTCAATATAGCGGCTGGTCCATGCGACGCCTTTTTCCTCAAGCGCCATTCGACAGCGGACCGAACAGACAGAACTCCAAAAGTGATACAGCTCAATCATAACTCCACTCCACAAGGACTTCCTTCAATGCGCCTTCCGTGGGCGCTCGTTACTTATGGCTATTACAATAGCGCATCAACCGGAGAAAGGCCTCGAAGTATCAGTAGAAAGGCAAGGCGATAATGGAACAGCAAACGCCGACTATCGACTATTACGTGTGGCTGTCGTCGGACTGGGCCTATCTGGGAGGCGTTCGCTTCGTGCAGCTGGCCGCGCGATTCGGGCTCAAAATCGATCACATCCCGATGCGGATGCAAGACGTGTACGCGGGCAGCGGGGGTATCCTGCTTGCAAATCGCTCGTGGCAGCGTCAGGCGTACCGCATCGCAGAATTGAAGCGATGGCGCTCCCGGCTCGGCATACCCGTAAACATCGAACCCAAGTTCTTCCCGTGCGACGTGGATTTAGCCTCCTGCATAGTGATCGCTGGCCAGCGGCGGCACCTGACGATCACCGATTTCGTCAACGCGCTGATGCGGGCGATCTGGGCCGAGGACCAGAACGTGGCGGACCCCGGCGTCCTCATCGCCGTTGCCGACCGTTGCGGCCTTGAGGGCCGGAAGCTACTCGATGCGGCCAACACCGAGGCGGTGCGCAGCGAGTACCGGGGCAACACCGCTCGCGCTCTCGCCGCAGGAGTATTCGGGTCACCGTTCTACGTTTTCGCGGGCGAGCTTTTCTGGGGTCAGGACCGCCTCGACATGCTGGAAGAGGCAATCGTGCGGTCAGCCACCGGCAATCTCGGCCGTGGCCCGGCTAACCCACATCCGCCGCAAAATGGCCGTCGCGCGCTAGCAAAGCGAACGCCTCGGGCTTAGGCGCTTAGCGACCCGTTCCGGCAGGTAATCGTTACGGTCGCTTTCGGGTGCGAAGCGGACATCGCGGGAACACCGCGAATCGGTTGTTCATGACCCAGAGCGATCATTTGCTGCGAGACCTCGGTGCAATGCAGCATTTTCGATAAAACTGATTTTTGCGGAGGGCGAGGCGCCGCATCAACAGGCCAGACACATCACCGCATCCGACCAATGCTGCGATCCGATCAATTCTCTTCGGGCACCTACCGAAGGATAGCTGCAATTGATCAGATGAACTCAGAGGCCGGAGCGCTCTTTGCGGCTCCGTTTTAGTCTCCTGTCAGTCGTTTCCTGTCTCCCTGACTGATGGCCGGGCTCGAAGGATCCGATCTCGTGATAGGTGACCTTGGCATCACTTTCGAACGCTCTGACCGCAGGTATGCGTCCCGGCAATCCGAGCGTGCTCCAGCGCCCGGCAATGTCATCGTAGACTTTCTTGCGTAGCGCCGTTCGCTTGGAGAACACCGGCAGATGACGATGTTCCTTGCAGGCATTGATTAGCGCCTTCGAGCCGTATGGGCGCTTTTCCGGCGGATTCTGCGTCGGGTCGAGCCAAGTGCTCCAAGTGTTGCGCAGGATATCGATGTCTTCAATCGGATTGCACCGGCTCGCCATCGCCCAGATGACCTGGTCCATATCGGTGGGATCGATGTCGTCATCGACCGCGATGATCCACTTGGTGTAGTAGGCGCCGCCTGGGACTTGGGCCGCTAGCGCCAGCACCTGCGCGGCATGACCGGCGTGGCGCTGCTCGATGCTGATTACCGTCATGCCAAAACCGCCTGCGGCGGCCGGATGAGAATAGACGCCTTTGATTCCGGGGATGCCCAGCTTGTCGAGATCGTCCCAGATCTTGGCGGAGCGGATCACCGCGAAAAACCCGCTCTGCTCGCACGACGGATAATCCGCCATCAGGGCGTTCGTGAGTATCGGATTGGTGCGGTGGTGCACGGCGGTGACTTCGACAAGCGGACAGCCGGCCTCGGGCCTGCCGTAATAACCGGGGAACTCACCAAAGGGACCTTCCGCCTTTACGGAATCCGGACGAATGATCCCCTCAATCACAAGCTCGGCGTTGGCCGGGAGCAGCAGGTCCGTGGTCGTGCCGCGGACTACCGGTATCGGCTGCCCTTTGATACCGCCGGCGAACTCGTATTCGGACACGTTCTTGGGAAACGTCTGCGAGCCGACCAGCATGAATAATGGATCAATACCCCACGCGGCGGCGACTTCAATCGGTTTGCCGCGCTGCCAGGCGCGCGTGATGTGAAGGCGAGCATCCTTGCCAGGGGAAAGATAGAGACCGACCTCCGCCTTACCCTGCTGCATCATCCGGTAGGTGCCGATATTCAAGTAACCCGTATCGGGATCGCGCGTGATGACCGCGTCGCCCGTGCCCGCGTAACGGCCTCCATCCAAGGGCCAGTGCCGCGGGATCGGAAGCTGATTGAGATCAATCTTTTTTCCGATGATGGAATTTTCGTAGACCGGGGCATCGCTCCGCGCCACCTCGCGTGGCGGAATGCGCCGCCTTAGCTTGTCCTTGGTCCGCCTGATCAACTCGACAGTCGGCGTTTCGGCCGGCTCCTCGAGCGTGAGCGCGATGCGCCTTAGGCTCGGGCCCAGGATGTTCCACAGATGCCGGGCGCCGATCGGACTTTTTTCGAACCCCTTCGCACATTCGAACAGGACCGCGGGAGAGCGATTCTGCTTGGCTACCAGATAGGAGATCGCACTCATCTCTTCGTCGCGGTCGACCGGTTTGGCGATGCACACAAGTTCGCCGATCCGCTCGACACGCGACAGCCATTCGCGCAGGTCCTGGATCGGCCTTTTTCGCGCCCGGGCCGATGGTTCGAATTTTTGTTTCAAACCGATAGGCGTTATTCGCTGCATCTTGTTCATCGGCCAACCTATTCATTTGGCGCAAACGCCTCGGCGGTCGTTAGACTCGACGGCGATTGCAAATTACCGCTGAAAAGCCTGCGACTTCGGGGTCACGTCTCCTTGTTCTTGCGACGGCCTTCGACGGGAATCTTCGGCAACTTCGCCGGCCTATCAGGTCCCCAAAGCTGACTGTAATAGGTGTCGGCCAAGTTGAGGGCGCCAATCGGGTTGTGCGCCAGCACCCGATCTTTGGCCACCAGCACTGTGGTTAGACCCTGGGCATGTTTGAAAAACAGACTGTCATGGCCGACGCAGAGGCCGAGCACGACGTTAAACTCGCAACCGGCACGCTTGAGCAGCTCGGCCTGCCCCACCGGGTTGCAGATCGGCTCATAGTTGCCAGGGCGAATCTTCTCCTCGTCCTTGATGCCAAGTTCCTCTTTGGGGATGCCGCCGTGCTTGCAGGCGACGGAGGCCACTCCGAACCCATGACTCTCGAGGATGCCACTTAGCACCTTGGCGTGATCGACAAAGCTGATGCAGGTGGCGATGCCTATTCTTTTGAAGCCCATCCGCTTGGCGAACTCGCAAATCTCCTGGACACGCGTCCACTTGCAGTAGCCCGCTGCCTCGACCACGGCAGAGACCTGGGAGATGCGGCGAATCTCTACATCGTCGTATTTGCCAGCCGCCTGGTTGATACCGTCGGGATCTACCTTTGTGGGGCAATACCCGGGACCACGTTCAGCCGATTCACCGACGCGACACGCACGCACATTGTCCGGGCAATATGCGCAAGCAGGGTCTTCATACTTCATGCCGTGCCTCCGGCTTCGGGGCTCGATCATTTGACCCCTCGTCAATGGGATCACGCCCTTTTTAAAAGAATATAGCGCCTTAAGCTGGGGGTTTTTGATCTACATCATGTTGCTCCAAAGGCCCGGGGAAGGTCGCCTATTGGCCCGGAACCGCCGCGCCAATCGTCCGCCTCCGTGTCCGTTGCTGAAGGTCTACCTGCCGCGCCAGTCAGTGACCGGCGCGGCGGTTGTTGACCCATCACGTCACTTCGCCACCATAAATTGCCGCATTGCGGAAAGGGTTATTCGATCACGTCATTGGCGCGTGCGCGCACGGTCTGTGGAATGACGAGGCCGAGCGCCTTGGTGGTCTTGAGGTTGATGACCAGTTCAAACTTCGTCGGTTGCAGCACCGGCAGGTCGGCCGGCTTCTCGCCCTTGAGGATGCGGATAGATGCCGATTTGTCGATAGGCGTCACCCCGTACGGTCACATAACCCATCAGGCCGCCTTTAAGGGCGAATTCGCGCTATTCGTAGATCGCTGGCAGCCGATGCTGCGCGGCCGGTGCGATCAGGCAGCTTTGGCGAAGTCGTCCTGTACCGATTTCTCGAACGCCAGCAGCTTTTGAACGCTCGACCGCTTTTGCATGCGTTCGAAATGTGCGACGCAATTCTTGAACCTCGATAGATCGATCTCAAATTGTCGCGCTCGCCGCTGACACCAGTAAAAATGCGCATCCGGCGCTGTAAAGTGATCGAAGAAAAAATCGCGGCCGGCCAGAAGATCATCGGCGATCTTGAACAACTCTATCAGATTTGCCGCTGCGAGTTTCTTCACGCTCTCTTCCGTCCCCGGAACGTCGCAGACTTTTGACGGCGAGTTGATCCGCGCCAGGAACGGATGGATGCCGCCTGAGCACCATGACATCAATGACATCGCCTGCAACTCTTGCCACGGGTCAGCGGGCAGCAACTTGGCCTGCGGGAAGGTGCGCGCAATCCAGGTTTGGATCGCTACGCTTTCGCTCAGGACTTTCCCTTCGACGATCAGTAGCGGCACCTTGTGCTTGGGATTGATCTTCAGGTACTCGGGCGAGGTGTGCTGGCCCTTCCTGAAATTGAGCGGGCGTACCTCAAACTTCGCACCGGCTTCCGTGAGCGTAATGTAGGGCGCGAGCGCACAGGTGATGGGCGCGTAGTAAAGGGCGATTTGCATAAAGCTCTCCGACTCCCACTTCGACTCTTGGCGGACTTTTGCCTTTGTAATTATTGCCAATCCTATTGTGGCAGCAGCTGCCGAACAAGCCGTGCGGCGTACCCTTATAGTCTCGGCGCCTGGCCCTTTTCGACGGTGACGACAGGTAGTCGCTACGGTCGTTATCGGGGCCATAGCCGACATCGGGCCAGCGCGGCCAAAACGACGTGAATGACCCGGAGCGTCAGTTTGCCACCGTCAATTGCCGCATTGCGAAAGCTTTGTTCGATCGCCCTATCGGCGAGCGGAGCCTGACAAGATGAACCCCGCGTCTTTCCGTCTCTGGAGACGGGCGGGCCATCTGTATAGACTTTGGCGCAGAGCCACAATTGAAAGTCAAAAATAAAGGAAGCTGGAATTCGCGGACCACCATCCAGCGCGACGTTCGAAAACCTTGGGGTAATGCCATGACACTTCCGCGCCGCAAGTTCCTGCAACTGGCAGCCGTCTCCGCCGCGTTGCCGGCCGTTTCGCGCGGCGCCTTCGCGGCCGACTATCCGACCCGGCCG
>Ga0209517_10003597_pt1 | contig 20902 bp, 19 predicted proteins | sample PeaSoiMetSII2010_FD_187695 | JGI IMG/M metagenome (GOLD analysis project Ga0209517, IMG submission 187695) | Peat soil microbial communities from Weissenstadt, Germany - SII-2010 (SPAdes) (version 2) | ecosystem: Environmental > Terrestrial > Soil > Wetlands > Peat | place: Germany...
TCCGATCTATTAGCCGCTGGCACACTTGATCCGGGAGGTAGTCAAAAAGTCCCGCGCAGTAAACGAAATCATAGCGATCGCCTTTGGCACCTGTTCCGTTGTCCATGCGCCCGGCACCCTTTAACATCTGGTAAACTGACCGTTCAACCATTTCAATCTGAGCATTCCGCTTATGTTGATTTTTCAGGTCACCCAGAATGCGAGCCGTATATCTCAAGGTTTCTTGATTAAAATCTGCCAGCGTGAAACGCGTGTCATCGGCCAATTCGGTTTCGGCCAGGAAACGCTGGATTTCCTGGGCCGGACCACAACCCAGGTTGAAGATGCGCGCGTTCTGTCGTTGTCGCCTTAAACGCAGGGTTTCCTGTTCCAGCTTGTCCCGCAAATAATGGATGCGATTGTGATGGCCGATAATCGGCGGCAATTGAAGCGCATACGCATTCATCACCCTGGCGTATAACGATTCGCCTTCAAACGGATCCCGAAACATCATGTTGACCATCTCATAATCGCCCGCATAACCCAACGGTTTGTAAAACGTGCGGTTTATAAACGGAGAACATAATGTGAGTGGATGCAACAACCGCCGGCAGAAGGCCTGGTGAATGGGAACCAGATCTTCCTCGAGCTGGTTCATGATTTCTTCCAACCCTTCCGTCAGATTTTGAATGGCCGGCACCACCTTGGACGCCAGCTTGCCATAGATGTCTTGTCTCCATTTTGCCTGGGCCGCGGAAGAGGAAGTGCGCAGGGCAACTTCCACATGATCCAGCCAGATTCGCGAATCGGTCAGAAAAGTTTGCAGGTCCGCGATGACCACTTTGAATCCCGGACGGATCCGGTAAAACTTTTGCCATTCCTTCAAAAAGCCTTCAAACTCCCTGGTCAACTCGCCATCATGCCCCAGGGCCAGCGCCAGATTCAAACCAATCCAGTTTGACTCATCGAGTGTCGCTTCGCACACGACCTTCGATCCTGCGTCCATCACGCTGCGCACCACGGCGCGTCCGGAATAAATCGCGCGTCCTTGCAGAAGGATTTTGAAGGCATCAAATGCTTCGGAAAGCCGCGGAATTGTGCCGGGATTGTACAGCTCAAAGACGACCTGATGGCGCGTTACCCGTACCGGCACGCCGCACAGTTCCAATCCATCATGGGTTTGGAACGTCACCTGGCTTTCTTGGGCAACGGATGCGGGCGCCGAGGGGGGCGATTGCGGGATCCATTTTTTGGATGGCTGCAACAGGCGGCTCGTTTCTTTTCCGTTTCCGTTGCCTTCAAGAATTTTGCTCATTCTATGGACAGAATGAACCATTTTTCGCGCCAAAACAACGCGAATTTGCCGCGCAATTTTGACCCGGTTGGAAGCGTTCTGGTGAATTGATCCGCCCACCACTGCCGCTGGCCACGACAGACAGCGCCTCTACCCCACCGCCCTGGATTCAAGCCGCTGCCGTTAAAAACGCAGGGTGGTTTGAATAATGAAAACCCAGGCGTCGGGAATGTCAGCGCTCACGCCTCCGCCGGGATGGAACACCCGCTGCAGGCTGGGCTGGATCGTCCACCAGGCGGTCATTTGCGCCTTGTAGCTCACTTCAATCGCTCCCTCATAGTCCGCCAGTTTCGTAAATGGCGGCGAACCGCCAAGGCCAACGACGGTCGCATTGATGTCGCGCTGTGCGTTGCGAATGTCATCGCTGATTTGAAGATAGGATAGCCCGAGGCCAAGGGTGTCCCAATTGCGTTTGGGAATCAGTCCCTTATAGACCAGGCCGCCGTCAACGCCGAACTGCGCGAGGTTCCGGTTTGCCGGAGCGCCGGCAACGCGGAAGAAACCCACCAAACCTTGTTGCGCCGGATCATCCTTGCCCCGCTCCCGGTAGAGTTGTTGCTCGGCCAGCAGGTAGAGGCCGTAGTTATATTCATGCAGACGGACGGGTGACCCCGGGAAAACCGCGGCCGTCACTCCATCATAAACGTCGTCAAAATCACCCGTATGAAACCAGGCGCCGAGTTTGTAGCTGCCGCCGAGGCCGCTGTCGTCTTTTTGCTGGTTTAAACGGTAGCCGATTTCAAAATAAGAGAGCGCGCCTTCAGTCTGGCTCAGGCTGAAGCGGGTGCCGGAAGAGCTTAGGTCCGGGTCGCCACTGTAAACCGCCGCCTGGGCGTAAAATTGCGGCGCCGGATCCCAGCGCAGCACCGCACCCGGCGCGGCGTTTGGCGTGGAGGGCAGGCCATGGTAGCGTGGCGGAAAGCCCGGAATGTCATAGACGTCAAATGCCATCGTGGGATAAAAAAACGTCTGGTTCAGGAAGGTGATGGACGCGATCGAATAATAGTATTCCGGCACAATGAAATCGTCGTCCACGACAAGGTCGCCGAATTTGAATGACAATTTGTCGTCGAAGAATTTTTGCCGATACCAAAGCTCCCAGAGCCGAAAGCTGTTGGGAAAATCAAGGAGGTTGACCTTGTTCAGGTCGCCGACGTAGTCGGCGGAGAACGGCTTGGCGCCATTCAGCCAGAGCGAGCCGACGTGAAATGTGCCGCCGTGATAACCCACCAGTTTGTCCGAGTCCAAATCCAGCGTCATCAACAACGCGCCCTGGTACAACGCGCCCGTTTTGATGCCGCCGTCCAGATTGTTCGGCACCGAGCCGGCGTAAAAGAATTCAAAGTCTATGCCGTGATTGGAAAGATTGGTACGCAGGCCGCCCCAGTTGCCCAGGAGGTAGTCCTGTTCACAAAACTTCATGAAACTGGATTCCGGAGGCGCTGCCGGGTTGTCCGCGCGCGTCACCAATGCCACGGCAAGCAAAATGATCCCACCAAGGATTACCGGTTTGTTGGATTTCATAAATTTTGTCTGGTTGTATTGTTTTTGCGGCTCTTCCAGAAGGTGGCCATGCCCCAAAGCAGGTGGCCCAGGGTGTCGAAATAACTTCGTGTGATGTCGGCGGCCAGAAAGGCGAGATAAATGTCATTGCAGGGCCAGAGGGTCTTGGAGCCGAAGTACAGAAATTTTTCGCTGCCGCGGTATTTGGATTTGTGAAAAGCCAGTCCGTTGAAATTGTAAATGTTGTTGCCGTACTTGGCGGTCAGTTCAAAGAATTTTTTGGCTCCCCAGTCGTCATTGAATTTCCCGGCGCTCAGTTTAGCAAAAGGCGCCAGGCACAAATTGAATGTTTGCTTCCCTTCGGTTTTGAATTTTTCCATGGCCTCCATGTGGATGGCGGTGATGAGCCGGCCAAAACGCTGCTCGTCACTGCGCGAAATGTTTGCCGCGTAGCCGAAAATATTCCCGTCGCGATACATGGGGTCGTAAAACGCAAATCCGACCGTGCGGCCGTCCCGGTCGTAAGCCACAAATTTGCGGACATCCGGCTCGGCCTCGAAAACGGGCCGGCGCGCGTAAAGCCAGATTTCGCGATCACTCACTTTTTTGGTTCCGATCCATTTGTTCGAGACGGCTTCCAACTGTTCGCGGTTCGCCGTCTCGATGTCTTCCTCCCGAATCGTAATGCCTTCGCGCCTGGCCTCGTTCCGGGAACGTTTGATCATGTCCAATTCCTTCCAATTGCCCTTGGTGTTGTAGGTTTGAATGGGCAGTTCCACTTCGTAACCGATGCAATTGACCTTGAAATTCATTTTATGCAACACGTCCGCGCACGTTTCGGAGACGCAAGCAAATACGGCGCGGGGATGCGTGGCCAGAAAGCGGCCGATGATTTCCGGATAATCGTCCGGGGCGCAGACCGGATCGGAAAAGGTGATCGGCTTGGGCCGGCGCGCGAAGACGGGATGCCGCGCGGTCACATAGGCGATATAACCACGGTCATCCACGAAATATTCCAGGCCGGCCTGGAGGGTGGGATAGGCCAGCGCCTCGCGCCCGTACTGTCTCAAAAAGGGCGAGAGCACTCCCCATTTTTCATTTTGGCCGAACGACCTGGCTGCGGCCCCTTCGATGATTCTGGGAGTTTTGGCGGACCATGGTTGTGACAATTGGCTGGAAGGATTTAGCATTCTTATGCCAGTCGTGTTGTCGCCCAATCCGCTGTCAGCGCGAAAACCTGCTCCTTGTTCCGGTCCAGATGCCCGACATGGCCGTTGCCAGGAATGATGTGCAGTTCCTTTTCGCAGGTCAGGGCGTTGTGCAGCAAATGTCCGCTTTCGGGCGGGTCCAGTTTGTCATCTGCGCCCCACAAGACCAGGGTTGGCGCCTTGATCCGGGATACGCGTTTCAATGTGTCCACAAAAAAGGCCTGGCCGCCGCCGGGAAACGGAAAATTCATGAACGCGGCCAGCGCGCGCGGGTCCGCCAACAAGTCTCGTTGGACTTTGGGATCGGAAGCCAGATGAAATTCGCCGGGCATTTTTGCCAGAGGTACACGCCATTCGGACCCGAAGCAAACTTTTTTGATATTGCCGAGAAAGACCAGGAATTTCAGGAAACAAGTAAGGGGTAGTGCGAGCGAATTGCGCACGGTGGCATCGAGCGCCACCAACACTTTGAGCCGGATATCCAAAACCGCCGCTTCCAGAATCGCCGTTCCACCGGAAGACAAACCGAAGGCGCCGATGCGGTTTTTGTCAATTTCCGGGCGGGTGGCCAGAAAATCGATCGCCGCCTGGATGTCGGAAACCCATTCATCCATCCGGACGCAAAAACGCTCGCCGCCGCTCTCCCCATGACCGTGCATGTCCATGACCAGACTGGCCACGCCGCGGTCCGCGAGCGCATGGCACATTTCAAAATAGTTTTCCTTAAACTCGCCTGCACCGTGGCAGACAATCAGCGCCGGCGACGGTCCGGCGGACGCGGGCGTAAAAAGTGTGCCGGAAATTTCGTCTCCCAAGGAAAGGAAATTGATGGGTTTTGACTTCATCGTTTGCCCGAAAGGAAGCGTCTAAAATGCCAACTATAAGCGTACCGCGAATAAAAAATCCGCGGACCGTCTTTTCCCATGTTTCGGGGCAGAATCCACACCTGGAGTCCAAAAGCAGGACAATTGCGCCGCTTCAATTGGCCTTCGTTTGAGTGTTTTGAGCCGGGGTACGAGCCTTAAGAAGGTGTTTGGGTGGTTTCCATCCGGATCTTTCGAAATCAGATGGCATCGTCATTGCTTTATTGAACCCATTAGCTATGGGACAAACTGTATTGAAAAGGCAATTCTTGGAAGGAATCCAAAAGGATATGGCTACTGAATTAAGTGTGGCGAAACCGATCGGTCTTGTATCGGCCACGACCGGTCCTGCCGCCAAGGGACGCGTGGTTGTTCCTAAAGCCGGATCATCGGCCGATCGCAACCGGCCTTTCCAATCGCATTTTGTCCCCTTCGGCACAAACAAAATTCACTATGTCACCGCGGGCGAGGGAAAGAACACCGTTGTTTTCGTCCATTGCTGGGCTGGCAATCTCGGTTTCTGGCGCGAGCAGGTCCCGGCGCTGGCGGACAAGGCGCGGCTGGTGCTCATTGATCTGCCTGGTCACGGCCAAAGTAACGGGCAGCTAACCGGGTACAGCATGGATTATTTTGCCAGCGCCGTCCTGTCAGTGATGCAGGATGCGCGAGTGGACAAAGCAACGCTCGTCGGCCACAGCATGGGCGGGCCGGTCATCTACCGTGTTTATGAACAGGCGCCGGAGAGAGTTGCCGCGCTGGTGGTGTTTGACGCCTTTCTGCGCCGGCCCCAATTGCCGCCCGACCAGGCCGAGCAATTCATCGCGCCCTTCCGTACGCCGCAGTATCGTGAATTTACCCGGCAGTTTTTCGGCGCCATGTTTCTGGCGCCCGGCACCGAAGCCTTGCGCGAGTGGGTCCTGTCCCAAATGGTCACCACGCCGCAGGACGTGATGCTCGGCGCGATGGAGGGAATGTTCAGTCCGGCTCAGCCCGATTGGACTTTGAAAAAGGTGGACGTGCCCCTGCTGGCCATCAACTCCAAAGGCCAGATGTGGGACGCCGATGGCGAAAATTTCATCCAATCGCTCTCGCCGCAAACCGAGTATCACGCCATGGCCGGCGTGGGCCACTGGCTCATGCTGGAGCGGCCCACGGAGTTCAACGCCATCCTCACCGACATGCTCCGGAAATTCAATCTGATCGCCCGGTAAGCCGGCCCGCTGCCTTCGGCGTCGTCGCCATCACGGCGTTCGGATTAAAAGTGCATCCCGACCGTCACCAGCACCGCGTGGCTGATGAAATCATATTTGCCGTCGGCACTCTGCCCGGCATTAGATGCAGGTTGCGATGAAGGTGTGCTGCCAGTGACCGTGTGGGTCGGGCCATAGCCGAACTGGTAGGTGACATCAAAATCGAATCTCTTGCCTTTACGGCCCGCACCGATGCTGAAGAAATGCCGGTCCATGTCCGCTGCCAATGGAGTATAATAGGCATCCGGCACCGAGTTTTCGTTGTAAGCGTAACCGGCACTGGCGTGCCAGCCGTTGTCAAAATACCGCGTTACACCAAATTCGTATATCCAGCTTGGCTGCCAGTCGAGCGTTACTGGGATGTCTTGCAGCACGACAGCCGCGACATTCGGGGGGAGTGTTCCTTGGCGAATGGTAACCGTTCCAAAACTGCTCCAATCTGCATAATCGGCGTCAAACTCCAGATTCCATTTGGGCGTGGGCCGGTAGGAGACGCCAACGACCGCCGTTATGGGAAATGTAAAATCAGCCTGTGCCGGATAACTCAGCGGTGAGTTCAGTGCCGGAATCGGTTGCTGCTGGAATTCGGTGTCGCCATCCATGGTGATTGTGGTGGCACTGCGGAAGGTTGCCCCGATGGAAACCATCTCGACCGGTTGCCAGAGAACACCCAGGTTGTAACCCGCGGTCCAGCCGTCACCTTGAAAACGGAAGAAATTGGCGAATGGCTGTTGGTTGGCAAGAAGGCCTTGTTCCATGTCAATTTTCCCATAATCCACCATCACACCGCCGCCGATGGACAAATTAGGCGCCAGCTTGAACGCGATCACGGGATTGATACGAAAGTATTTGAGCGAACCATCAATGGCGACCGAACGAAAGCCGGTGTTCTGCGGCCAATCGATGTTGCCACCGTAGGGCGCATAAATTCCCAGTCCCACACTGATGGGAGAGTTGTTGAACGAATGCGTGAGAAAAAGCTGGGGAATGAAATTCCAGTGTTTGCCGATGTTGTAGGTTGTGCCCGCATTCGGCTGCGTGTCCGGCGGCTGGAAGGTGGGATCCACATAAATACTGTAAAGGCCGGAGCGCAGACTGTTGCCGGTGATCTGCGTGATGCCGGCGGGATTGTAGTAAATGGCGGACGCGTTGTCGGCCGTGGCGACAAACGCTTCGCCGCGCGCCGTCGCAAAGCCATCCTGGCTCGCCAGCCGGAACCCATTCGCCGACACGTTCAAGATGGCCAGGCTCCAAAAGATTAGCGCCAGCAGCCTTGATATGTTGCGTCGGTTCATTTTTATCGGTTTGTTGGTTCAACCGCTGAACGAACACCGCAGGAACGCATGGGTGACGCGCTTGAGCCAGCAGGTTACCTGCCGCTTGGCAGCGCGCCAGCAAATTCCCGGAAGGACGAGTTAACCTGCCTCGCGGGCGACACACCTGTCTTTACTTTGGCTTGTGATGAAGTAAACTTGGGGAAATGTGAAATGCTTCATTCGATTCACAGGGTGTCTTTTGTTATTCGGACTTGTCGTTTTTCCCACCCGAGCTTCGTTCACATCGCTCTACATTTTCGGGGATGGAGTTTCCACCACGACCAACAATATGCAAACCGGTTCGTTGGCGGCGATTTATTATGGCTACCGTTTCTGCAATGGCCGGGTCTGGGTCGAGCTATTGGCCCAGCAACTGAATCTGACCAATAACTATTGGTACTCCAGCAATAGTGCAAACCAATTGTCCTACACCAACCTGTCCGCCTCGAGCACCAACTGGTCCTACTCCAGCAATAATTGCTCCTATTTCGATCATTTCAGTTCCATTCTCATAACGGAACTCAGCAATCTCGTCGTTTCATCAGACATCTCGAATGCGCTGTTTATTGTTTGGGTGAACGACGCAGACTTTATCTATGACATGCAACACTACACTCCCTATTCGGATTCCAACATAGCCGCCTGGACCAATGCCATCAACCAATCCATCTCCAACCATTTCACAATCATCACCAATCTCTACGCCAACGGCGTGCGCACATTGGTGATGCCAGATGCCGTGGATATTAGTGAAATTCCGTACTATTCGGGGAATTCTTCCACCAGTAAGAGTTTTGTTCGCCAAAGAGTCATTGATTTTAACACCGCTTTCGCCGCCACATTGAGCAATGCGATGATTTCATGCCCGGGGCTAAAGATTTATGAACCGGACTTTTTCTCTCTGCTCGACAACGCGCTGACGAACGCTGCCCGTTATGGGTTGACCAACGCTCTTTATGGCGGACACACGGTTGATGCCGTTAACGCTTATTATAACTACGGCATGTTGCCAAACATCAATCTCAACGGTCCGGGCGCTAATTACATCTTCTGGGATAATTATGATCCGTCCTCAAAGGCTCAAGCGGTCATGGCGGAAACTGCTTTCCAGCTCATATCTCCGCCACAAATCGGCCAAATCACATCACAGAATGGCACCAACCAGTTGGAACTGGACAATGTGCCGGTGGGCTTGAATGGCATCGTGCTGGGCAACACGAATCTGGCGCTGACGAATTGGACCACGGTGACGAATTTCAACAGTACCAACACCGTCCAACCGGTTTTCGTGCCGATGTCCGGTCCGATGCAGTTTTATCGGCTGAATTTTCCGTACGCTTGGACGTGGCCCTAACCTGTAGGAGCCGAGGTATCGAGGCTCTTTTCAATTCACTTTGCGGCTAAATTCCAGATGGAGCCTCCTCACGTCGGCTGCTACGAAACCAAGGTGGTTTGGTTGACGGCTGGTTACGCCGCCGAGGCTGCCATCTCCGAAAGTTTCCCCAGCGTTTCGTAACCCCAGCGCAGCATGCGCTCGGTGGTTTCCCAGCCGATGCATGAGTCGGTGAGCGACACGCCGTAGCGCAGGTCCTTCAGATTCTTGGGAATCGGCTGGTTGCCCTCATGCAGGTTGCTCTCGACCATCAGCCCGATGAGCGAGCGCGTGCCTTCGACGCGTTGCTGGATGACGCTGTGCCACACGTCCTCCTGTTTCGCGAACTGTTTGCCGGAGTTCGCGTGGCTGCAATCCACCATCAGCACCGGCGGCAGTTTCTCCGCCTTCAATTTTTCCTCCGCCGCGCGGATGCTCCCGGCGTCGTAATTGGTCTGGGTACGCCCGCCGCGCAGGACGATGTGCGTGTGCGGATTGCCGGTCGTGCGCACGATGGCCGTGGCGCCGTCCTGGTCAATGCCCAGAAAACTGTGCGGATGCCGCGCCGCGCCCATCGCGTCAATCGCCGATTGCAGGCTGCCGTCGGTGTTGTTCTTCAGGCCGATGGGCATGGACAGGCCGCTGGCCATTTCGCGATGGGTCTGCGATTCCGTGGTGCGCGCGCCAATCGCCGCCCAGGTCACCAGGTCCGCCGTGTATTGCGGCACAATCGGGTCGAGAAACTCCGTCGCCGTCGGCAGTCCCAGGCCGGTGATTTCCAGCAAAAGTTTCCGCGCGATTTTCAAACCGGTCTCGATGTCCTGCGAACCGTCCAGGTGCGGGTCGTTGATCAATCCTTTCCAGCCGATGGTGGTGCGCGGTTTCTCAAAATAAACGCGCATGACCAGCTCCAGCCGGCCGGCCAGTTCCTGGCGCAACGCATTGAGCCGCGTCGCGTACTCCAACGCGCCTTTTTCGTCGTGAATCGAGCACGGCCCGACGACAACCAGCAGGCGTGGGTCTTCCTGCCGCAGGATGCGGATGATCCGCTCGCGGCTGCGCGCCACCGTGGCGTTGGCCGCCTCGGGCGTCGGCAATTGCGCCTTCAGTTCGCGCGGCGTCAGCAGCCGGACGATCTCTTTAACATGCAGGTCCTGCGTCCGATACATGCGAACGATTATACCACGTTTTGGGGTGACGAAAAGCTGAAAGCAGCCGATGTATGATTCGGGGTCCACCTGAACATGCGCACCAGGCGGAAACAACTCCCTCGCCCCGCCCAAGCGGGGAGAGGGTCGGGGCGAGGGGCTTTGAGCTCTTAAACATTGGCCTCCTCACCCCGCCCCGCTCCTCCCTCGGGGAGGAGCGGGAGAAAAAACGGCGCGTGCGTCAAGATGTATCCAATAATTCGGCGCTTCCATTACTGCCGGCCAACCCACGGCCCGAAAGCAACTGCGGTTGGACACGGCGTGATTTTTGTGTACTTTGGCGCGCGAAGGGGTCGAAGCCCAATGATGACTGAACCGAAAACGAGCTCTGCGCAAAAGGCGCTTCAAATCAATCTGGACGCCACCCGGTACGGCACGTTTGCCGAAATCGGCGGGGGCCAGGAAGTCGCGCGCTGGTTTTTCCACGTGGGCGGCGCGGCGGGCACGGTAGCCAAGACCATGTCGGCCTACGACATGGCGGTGAGCGACGCGATCTACGGTCCGACGGACCGGTACGTCAGCCGCAAACGCCTGCAGGCGATGTTGGGTTACGAATTTGACCTGCTGCTGCAACGGCTCAACCAGACGCGCGGCGACAAATCCACCTTTTTCGTCTTTGCCGACACGGTGGCGACGCACAGTTTTTCCCATCAAACCGATGGCCAGGGCTGGCTCGGCATCCGATTCCAGTCCCGGCCGCGTGAAGAGGCCTCGGAAATCATCATCCACGTGCGGATGTTTGACCGGGAAAATGTCCGCGAGCAGGAGGCGCTCGGCATCCTCGGCGTGAACCTGATTCACGGCGCGTTTTATCTTCATTCCGAGCCGCCGCAATTGATCGGTCAGCTGATGGACAACCTTTCGCGCGACCGCATCGAGGTGGACATGATCAAATTTTCCGGGCCGGCTTTCGCCGGCGTGGACAACCGGCTGATGGCCTTGCAACTGGTGGAGCAGGAACTCACCGACACCGCTATGTTCACCGCCGACGGTGAAACGGTGGTGGCGGGCGAGGTGCTTTACAAGAAACCGGTGCTGGTCGAACGCGGCAGCTTTCGCCCGCTCACCAACCCGATGCTCGACATGCTGGAGCGCGCGCAGGAGCAGTTCCTCCGGGAAGAATCGCTCCAGGGCGAGCCGCCGGTGGTCATCACGGAAATGACACTACGCCAGTTGCAGGTGGATGACATGATCGATCACCGCGATTTTCTCGACCGCGTGGACACGTTGAGCGCGCTGGGCAAGACGGTGCTCATTTCCAGCTTTCGCCGTTATCACCGCCTGGTCATGTACCTCTCCAAATACACGCAAAAGAACATCGGCCTGCCGCTGGGCCTGGTGCGGTTGCGGGACGTGATGGACGAGAGCTTTTACACCGACCTCGAAGGCGGCCTGATGGAGTCGCTCGGCCAGTTGTTTAAAAACGACACGAAAGTGTACGTCTATCCGTCGCTGGACCGCAAAACCGGCAAACTCATCACCGTGGAAAACATGGAAGTCGCGCCGCACCTCCGCCATCTCTACGCGCATCTGGTGGAAAACGGCTTTGTCGAAAACATCCGCAGTTACAACCCGGAGTATCTGAAGATTTATTCCGGCGACGTACTCGACAAAATCAAGGCCGGTGACGTTTCCTGGGAAAAAATGGTTCCGCCGCCGATTGCCCGGGTCATCAAAGCCAAGCGGCTGTTCGGCTGGAGCGAAAAACCCGTCGCCGTGACCGCTTAGCCGGAAGGATGCAATCGAACGCGGCGGACAATGCCGCGCCACCAACGCAGGACAGGCGTTGCACCCGTCTCCATCTAAAGATGGTCCGTCACTGTTTGGTGTGCCTCGGCGGTGCAGCGCGGCCCCAGCCACCCGACGGCGGCGTCGCGGTGGTGTGAATCCGGCGGTCGAAGTCGTGGCACGGTCGTAAGAAGCCCGCCCGGAGTGGCGCCTGTCAAGCCGCTGGCAATTTTCGCTGAAGCGGTTAGAGTAACGCCATGAAATATTTGATTTCCACCTTGCTCGTTTTAATCTGCGCCATGACTGTGCGCGCGGCCATCCAGACCCGGACCGTTCAATATAAACAAGGCGATACCACGCTCGAAGGTTTCGTCGCCTATGACGACGCCATCAAGGGCGCGCGGCCCGGGGTGCTGGTCGTGCACCAATGGATGGGCCTCACCGATTATGAAAAGCATCGCGCCGAAATGCTCGCGCAGCTTGGCTACGTCGCGTTCTGCGCCGACATCTATGGCAAGGGCGTCCGTCCCCAAAACACCCAGGAAGCCGGCGCGCTGGCCGGAAAATATCGGAACGGCGACCGCCAGCTTCTGCGCGCCCGCGTCAATGCTGGATTGGACGCGCTGCGCCAACAGCCGCTGGTGGACCCGAAACGCCTCGCAGCCATCGGTTATTGTTTCGGCGGCACGACGGTGCTGGAACTGGCGCGCAGCGGGGTGGAATTGAACGGTGTGGTGAGTTTTCACGGCGGATTGGATTCGCCCAATCCGGATGACGGCAAGAATATCAAATGCAAGGTGCTGGTGCTGCACGGCGCCGATGATCCCTTCTCTTCGCCCCAGGACATTGCCGCGTTTGAAAACGAAATGCGCCAGGGCGGCGTGGACTGGCAGATTAACTTTTATGGCGGGGCGGTCCATGCCTTTACCCAGCCCATGGCGGGAAACGATAATTCCAAAGGCGCCGCCTACAACGAGAAGGCAGACAAACGTTCGTGGGAGGAAATGAAACGGTTCTTTGCCGAGATTTTTAAATAACCCGATCGGAGGGGCGAGTTACACGAGCCCCTGAACTTCAGAATATTTAGAATGGGACTCGTGTAACTCGTCCCTCCGAAAAGTAAAATGCGCATTACCGGCGGCAAAGCAGCGCGGCGTATCCTCAAGGTGCCCGGGGGATTCGAGGTCCGGCCCACGCCCGACCTCGTCAAACAGGCGGTCTTCAACAGCCTTGGTCCGCGGGTCGGCGGCGCGCGGGTGCTGGAATTATTTGCCGGTACGGGCGCGCTGAGCCTCGATTGCCTCAGCCGCGGCGCAGCGTCAGCGCTGTGCGTGGAAAAATCCCACAAGCATGCCGAATTCATCCGCGGTAATGCCGTTGCGGCCGGTTTTGAACCAAATCTTGAAGTTCGCACGCAGGATGTTTTTACGACGGTTCGTCAACTGGCGGAAATCGGGCGGCAATTTGATTTGATTCTGGCTGATCCCCCTTATGGCGAGAAAAACGTCGGACGCCGCTCGACTTCTTTTGCGCAACAATTGCTTGATGATGTGAATCTGCCGAAGCTGCTCGCGCCCGGCGGGCGATTCATTCTCGGCCATACCAAGCGCGACACACTCACTCTGGTCGCGCCATGGCTCGAAGCGAAGGTGCTGAAGCACGGCGACAGCCTGATGCGGTTTTTGGAAATTGTAGCCGCGGACGTGAGTCCGCGCTGACCGAAAAATTTGAGCCGATTGACGTCGGCTGCTACGATGAGACTTCCTCCACCGCCTCGCGGATCATCTTCCTGAATTTCCCGACACCTTCACCAAACGCGGCGGAAATCGGCAGTACGGAAACTTTTTTGATCTTCTTCCTGAACTGCGTCAGGTTTTTCCCGGCAATCGCTTCGTCTATTTTGTTCGCCACGACGAGGCGCGATTTTTCCAGGAGGGCCGGATCGTAAAGTTCCAGTTCCTGGAGCAACTGTTGATAGTCGTCCCAGGGCGCGCGATTGTCCGTGCCCGCCATGTCCAGCAGCAGCACGAGGACTTTGCAGCGCTCAATGTGGCGGAGAAACGCATGGCCCAGGCCGACGTTTTGATGCGCGCCCTCAATCAAACCCGGCACGTCGCAGACCGTGAGCCGGTGAAAATCCTCGTATTCCACGATGCCGATTTGCGGGTGCAGCGTGGTAAACGGATATGGCGCAATCTTCGGACGCGCCTTGGAAATGGCGGTGAGCAACGTGGATTTGCCGGCGTTCGGATAACCGACCAGTCCGACCTCGGCGATGATACGCAGTTCCAGGAGATAGTCGCCTTCGCCGCCGGGTTCGCCCGGCTGTGCGAAACGCGGTGTCTGGCGCGCGGCAGTGGCGAAATTGCGGTTGCCCAGGCCGCCACGCCCGCCCTGGCACAAAATGAATTGCTGTCCATGCTGCGTGAGGTCGGCAATCAATTCGCCTTTGTCGGTTGCAGAAATTTGTTCGCCCGCGCTTTCCTTGCTCAAATCGATTTCCTGCGCCAGCACGCCGCTGGCACTGCGGATCAAGGGCCGCTTGCCGGCGCTGGTGCGGAACAACGGTTTGGCATCCGGGCTTTCCTCTTCGTCCTCCGAAGTTTCCTTTGCCCCGCCGGTCAGCCGCCACACCAGCGTGCCGCAGGGAACCTTGACAATTAAATCCTTGCCGGCGTGACCGTCCATGCCCTTGCCCAGGCCGTGTTCGCCATCCGGTGCGACGAGGCGCGGCTGATAATACTGCGCGATGAGGTTGTTGAGGTCGTGGTTGGCCTGCAAAATCACGCTGCCACCCCGTCCGCCGTTGCCGCCGCTGGGGCCGCCCTTGGGCACGAAGGCTTCACGATGGAACGCGACACAGCCTTTGCCGCCGTGTCCCGCCCGCGCGTAGATTTTGATTTCGTCAACAAACATGCGTTATTAACCAGTTTCGCCGCAAAAAAGCGCAAAATTCACAAAAAGAAATTGTTTCTGCGCCTTTTGTGCCTTTTTGAGCCCGTTCTGAAAATAAAAAAGGCGAGGCGCCTGGCCTCGCCATGAAATTCTTTTGCGCCGTTCAGTTCTTTGCGGCGGGTTCGGCCTTCACATTCACGCGGCGGCCGTTCTTGTCGAAGGCGATTTTGCCGTCCACGAGCGCAAAAAGCGTCCAATCGCGGCCGGTGCCGACGTTCTGGCCGGCTTCAAACTTCGTGCCGCGCTGGCGGACGATGATGCTGCCGGCGGTGACAAATTCGCCGCCAAATGTTTTCACGCCGAGCCGTTTGCTGACGCTGTCACGGCCGTTGCGGACGCTGCCTTGACCTTTCTTGTGTGCCATAAAATGGTTAGGAGTTGAACGTTGAGAGTGGAGAGCCGCGCGAACTACGCTTTGATTTCCTTGATCTTCACCACGGTCAGTTCCTGCCGGTGGCCGATGCTTTTGTGATAGCCTTTGCGGCGTTTCATTTTGAACGTGAGCGTTTTCGCGCCGCGCTTGTGTTCCACCACGTCAGCCACGACGCTCGCCCCGCTGACGGTGGGCGCGCCCACGCTCAGCTTGCCGTCGCGATTGACCAGCAACACGCGGTCAAACGTGACCGGCTGGCCGGCCTCAACGGCCAGGCGCTCGATTTCCAGCGTGTCGCCCGCGGCCACACGATACTGTTTGCTTCCGGTTTCTAAAATGCAATAGCTCACGATAAAAAGCCCGTTCAATTCGGGAACAGAAGATTTTATAGAAGGGGAGCAAAGTTGCAACCACAAAAAGGCAGGTTTTTCTCTTTCGCCCGCCGGCCGATCAGGCGACGCGCGGGGATTCATTTTGCAGGCAGACTCGAACGGCCCAGGTTTGCGCCATTGATTCCGTTAGTTCCGGTATTGTTCGTCAGCCCCTTGCACGGGGGACAACTTCCCATTTTGGTCCACGTTATTGGCGATATGATAGTTCAATCCCTGGAGTATGTTGGTTAACTCGTTGTCCACGATGTTTCCTGAAATCAGCACTCCTTCAAGATTGGACGAAGCCGCTGGATTGGTGGCAACCCCCAGCCAAAAGGCTGCTTGATTGCCGTCGATCCGGGTGGGCCTGACGCCGTCGGCAAATCTCAGCGTATTGCCGCTGATGATTATTCTCTGCCACGGGGCATAGTTCGTGGAATAATTTATCAATCCTATCATCATCCGTTCCGAAGGAAAATAATTGGTCAGGGCCTCAATCAGGTTGTTGATGATTTTTAGATTGTCACACGCCACCCATTGATTGGTGGACATTGACCCGTTCAATAAAATTCCCGTCATGCAATTGTTCAGAATGTTATTTTCGATAATGCAGTTGGTTTCCCCGAAGGTGTCGCCATAGATTCCGAAGAGGCCGCCCTCAACGTAATTATCTTTGACAATGGCATTTTTACCACCGGCAATCGGCAGGGCCGTGCCAATGAACATCCCTGGACCCGGTGCGCCCGGATAGGCGAAAGTGCTCGTACTATTGTTGGTGAGTATTGGATAATAAGCCTCGCAGCCTTCGATCAAATATTGTCCGTCGGCAATGAAGGCGTCGTCGTAATTTCCCTGCGGCGAAGCCGCTGTGCAGTATAAAATTTTATTCCCCCGTTCGGCCTCCGGGATGATTTGTGGCCGTTGGTTCACCAGAAAAACAGCCCAGGCTTCATCTCCCTGGTTTCCATTGAAGGTGTGCCCGCACCAGTTGATGACTTTGCAAAATTTGACGGTATCAAAGTCGCCCTGGATCTCGATGCCGTTGATTTTGTTTGTCAGATACACCTGGCCCTGGCAATCCACCGTCAGATTCTCCACAGTTACGTTGGAGACGCCGGAGGCCGAAATCATTCCCTCGATGTTTCCGGCTCCGGTCTGGTATCCGGGCGCATTCGTATACCTCCGGAAGGTTGTTATATCTATTCCCGAACCGACCAACCGGTCTCCCGATTGGAGACAAACTCCTGCATTCACCCCGCCTAAATTCCCACGAGTATAATAAATGCCCGGACCGGCATAAATGACCTGATGAGTTGTAATCTTCGTCTGGAAAATGGCGTCCACGTCGCCAAAATACGGATTCATTGCAGTCCCCGCACCGAGCACCACCCGGCTTCCGAACAAATTCGAACTGCTTTGGGCAGAAATCCAAATAGCATTGGTCGAGCCGGTCGGCGTCTCATGTTTCGAGCATCCCGCGGCAAAAACTACGACGGCGGCGGCCAAAATGAATCGTTTCACGGCAGCAGGATTGCGTACTCTGTTTCGCTGTCAACTCTGCGCCTGACAGTTTTTCCGGCACATAATCGCCAACGCCCGAACGGCCCGGTCCCGGACGAAGGGAGAAGGCTGCCTGAACCATGGCCGCCACCCCGCCAATTCATTGGGAATCAGAGGGGATGGCCCTTGCGTCCTTTGAACGTCAGTTCGGCAATGCCGGATTTGTCGAGGTCGCCCAACCCTTCCTTTACCATCCGGTCGTATTGTTTCTTTGTGGCCAGGGCGAGCGGGAGGTTCAAGCCCTGGGCCTTGGCCAGTTTGAGCGCGATACCTGAATCTTTGGCGGCGTGGGCAGCCGAGAAGAAGCACGTGTGCTCGCGGTTCTGCATGTCCTCGCCGTCGGTCCGCAGCACGGACGAATTGGCGCCCGTCTGGGCAAACACCTCCCGCAACGTCGTCAGGTCGAGGCCGAGAGCGGCGCCCAAACCCAGTCCTTCCGCCAGCGCGGCGGTGTTGCAGTTCATGACCATGTTGACCAGCGCCTTCACCTCGGCAGCTTTGCCCGCCGGACCGATATAACGGAGCGACGTGCTCAATTTCTCCAGAATCGGTTTGGCCCGCTCGAACACCTCCGGCTTGCCGCCGCACATCAGATACAGCGACCCTTCCCGCGCCTGGGTGAGGCTGGAGGCCATGCACGCTTCCAGCGAATGCGCGCCCCTGGCCTCACATTTTTGCTCCACCCAGACGTGAAGGGCGGGCGTGACCGTGGCGCAATTGATAAATAATTTACCCTTCGCCCGGCTCAACAAGCCGCCGCGATAAATGGCCTTCATCGCCTGGTCATCGGTGACGACCGTGAATACGACGTCGGCCAGCGCGGTAACGGCCTTGAGGTCGCTGGCCGCCGTGCTGCCCAGTTCCTGCGCGAGCGATTGCGCGGCGCTGGTGTTCACGTCAAACACCGCGGTGACGGGCCAGCCACATTCCTTGAGACGGCGCGCCATGTTCGCGCCCATCCGTCCGACGCCGACAAATCCAATGTTTTCCGGCATAAAATTCCTTTGTTTTTTGTTTGAATCCAACGGCGGCAAAATAGCGCCATTGTCAAAACCTCCGACATTTACTTGTATTCGAAAATGTAAAATCGGTCCGGCTCGATCCGTCCGATGACAAACGGCAGCGGACCGTGGACCGAGGCATAGAATCCCGCTCCGGCCGGTTTGTTCATCGTTGCGCAATGGGCGTCCGGAAGGTAATCCGCCGTCGCCACCAGGCGAACCAGGTCCATCGGCGGTTCGTAGAGATTGCTCGCGTTGGCGGGAATGATCAGAATGTCTCCGCCGTCTTTTTTCGGATCGTTTAAGTCAATCGCGCCGCCGCCCTGTTTTTCCATGTAATACTGAAAGCCCCAATGGCCTTCGAACCACACCGTGTTGCCCGGCTTATGGAATTTGGCCCACAACTGTTCCGCCGCCAGCCGGTTGGTGTTCGCCAGCCGGGCATCCGCCACCGCCAGCATCAGGCTCAAGGTGGCGGCCAACCCTGCCGGGTAGAATAACCACCAGCGACACAGCGGCGGCGATTCCGGCCATTGCAGGTCCAGCCGCCGGGCCAGGAGAATACCCACGGCCGGGAGGGCCGGCAGCAGGCTGCGGCCGTTGATCGTCCAATTGAACACCACGGCAAACACCAACAGGCCCAGCACCCACAACGACAGCAGCAACGACTGGGCATCGCGATGACGCCGGAAGTCCGCGCCCGCCAGCAGCAGCACCAGAATGCCACCGGCCAGGAACAGTACGACTTCCAAAAACGTCACCACATGTAAATGCCCGGCCTGAACCAGCAACGGTTTGAAGTGTGGCTGCCAGAACAAGGCGGCCACACCGGGCGCGAGCAGGGCCAGCCCGATGGCCACTAATCGCCGCGACCAGATCATCGGCAGATAAAACAGCACCGGCAAAAAGCAGCCGCCCAAAAAACCCAGGCCGATGAGCATCTTCTCCAGCAAGCCGCCTTGCGCCCCCGAGCGGTCTTCCGAAGCGAAGGCGCCGGCGGCCAGCAGCATTCCCTGTCCATACCATTGGCGGGTAATCCATTCATACCCCGCCGCGAAGACCACGGGGATTGACAAAGCCAGCAGCCATCGCCCGAATTTTCGCCGGCGGGCAAAACCATAGAACACCAACAACGGCACCAGTGCCAGCCCGGTAAACTTGGTCAGCGTTGCCAGCCCGGCGAGCCATCCCGCCGCCAGAAGCCATTTCCAGTCGTCATGCTCCAGGCCTTTTTCAAAGGCGACCACCGCCCAAATCCAGAACGCCAAGAGCATCACGTCACACATCAACGTCGTGGCGGAAATGAGGAACACCGGCGTGAGTACCGCTGCCAGGGCGGCCAGAAACGGACGGCGGGAGAAACGCCGGGCGAGCGCATAAATTCCCCATGCCGCCGCCAAGGCCGGCAACAGAAACGCCGCGTGCAAAGCCGGTTCGCTCCAACCGAAGACCGCCGCGGCCAGCGCGATGTAATAGCACGTCAACGGCGGATTATCGAAATCCTTGACCATGGGCAGCGGCGTGCCGAGCCAGTTCATGGTGAACCCGTAAAAATCGGCCGGATGCCGCTGAATTTGTGCCGCCGCCCGGAGGAACAGAGGATCGTCAATGTGAAACGGTTTGCCGAGAAACGGCAGCAGGCAGGCGAGGGTGATCAACAACAACCACGCCAGGCGTCGTTTTGAGGCCGGCGGCGATTTCGAGGGAGTTTCCATATCAACGACTTGAGCGTCGTCAGCCACGGGCAAACAAATACCGGCTGCCAGGCAGAGGGTCAAGATTCAACGCCGGATGCAATATATGATGGATGTTCGCCAAAAAATCCGTAGCCCGGACGTCGCGCCGGCTGAGATTGGATAATGAATAAAATTTCTTGCGAACAGGCATCGGCTGGTCGAACTCGTCGGCGTCGTTCGTAACCGGCCTCGCAAGCGAACCAACCCTGCTATCACATGATCATTTGGAACGAGCAATTTGCCACCGGTTCCGACGCGCTGGATCAACAGCACCGGTTGTTGATCAATAATCTCAACCTGCTGGAGAGCATGTTGAGCGAGACCAATCCAACCCGGGAACAAGGCGAATTTCTGATTCACCTGGTGGATTTTCTGGAATCATACGCCCACACCCATTTCAGTTTTGAAGAACAATGCATGGAAAAATACCGTTGCCCGGCGCACGCGAAAAACAAACAGGAGCACGAACAGTTCCTGAAGTTTCTCCACGAGTTCAAGGAACGCTGCCGGGCGGAAGGGCTCCGGGTGGATGTTCTGCAGGGCCTGTATCAAAGGCTGGGCTCATGGGTTGAGGGACACATCCTCACGGTGGACACCCGGCTCAAGCCTTGCATCAGAGGATAGGGTAAAGCCCGCTCTCCCCGCTTAATTTGTCCGTAAAATCAGGGAGACCATCCCGGGACCCGCTCCGTAAATGTCTCCTTAAAGACCGAGGGCTCTGGCGGCTTCGATCAGGTTTTGACAAGTCACCACCCGCGGACGATGCGGGTAGTGAAAAGCCGTCAGGATGTTCATCCCGATATCTTTGCTTGGGTCGGAAAAGACCCGCACTACCAGATCCACACCCGCCTGCCCGACCAATTCCATCATCCCGCCCAATTCCGGTTCGCAATCCAGGCTCATGGATTCCAACTGGCTGAAATCGGCCAGCAAACGAAATCCCGCCGACAACTCCACCAGTTGCGCGACCAGGTCTTCGCGGCTGCGCTGAAACTCCTCCGGTCGCACCCGGCCGACATAGCGGATATGCAGCAATTGCCTGGACTTGTTTGATGTGATTAGCAGCATGGCGATCGTCTTAACCGACGGGAAACGGGCTTACTTTTTGGGCGCGGTCATCGCGCG
>Ga0209517_10003598_pt1 | contig 20897 bp, 12 predicted proteins | sample PeaSoiMetSII2010_FD_187695 | JGI IMG/M metagenome (GOLD analysis project Ga0209517, IMG submission 187695) | Peat soil microbial communities from Weissenstadt, Germany - SII-2010 (SPAdes) (version 2) | ecosystem: Environmental > Terrestrial > Soil > Wetlands > Peat | place: Germany...
CGATACAGCCGCCGGGACGGCGGCGCTACTTAACTCCCCAAGTTACTCCTATTACTTCCGTGCCACTTCGATGGCACTGTTGTGCCTTGTTCGCGTGAAGGCGCGTTGCTATTGTGCCGATAGAGAAGTTAGTTCCTCCCCTAAGGGTTCGTGAGTAGATCCCGATTGGGGGCTGTCTATGCGAAAGATGCATCTGTTCTATGCGGCGCTGGGCTTTGCGGTGGCCCGCTGGATATTCAAGCGGCAGACAGTGGTCGATCCAGTTACACGGTTCCGGTCGCAGGGTCTTCTGTAGAAGGGTTTTTCCGGGCCTGGGCGTGCGTACCCGTTGCGCCTCCATTTCGTCAGCGCACGCCCATTGCTTCTTCCTCCCTGCAGTAACTGTTACCAAGGTTTGGTTACTGCACGTATTTTCCGTTCTGCACTTCATACTCAACGCGAAACGGTTTTTGGGTCCGGCGATCCTGCCAGCCTTCCTGCGCAATCACGCTGTTGGCCTGCGCGAGCCGCTCGGACGGAAGAGGATGCGAACGGAAATATCCCTGCAGGCTTTGGATAGCAAGTTGCGAGAGTTCTTCCTCCGGACTCTGGGCATGAATGACGTACTCGCTGTGCAACTTGCTGAAGCGCTCGAACAGCGTGACCTCGCCGTAAGGTGAGTAGCCATCCAGCACCGCCAGGCGCATGCCTTCGCGGTCGGCTTCGAATTCCTCGTCCTTCTTGTAGCCGGCTTCCCATACTTGAAACGGAATTTGCAGGAGGGCGCCTACGATGTCGAGGTTCAGATGGCGCAACCGGGCTTCGATCTGCACGCGTTCGGCGCAGTGGTAATGATCAATGTGTTCGATCTCGTGGGCCAGGATCGCCGCGAGCTCGTCTTCGCTGGTCATCAGGTCGAGCAGTCCCTCGCCGACATAAACAGGGCCACCGGGAAGAGAAAAGGCGTTCATCATGGCGCGGTCCGGCAGCAGGTGAAACGAGTAGGGCAAACGCCGGTGAGCGTGCAGGCTGACAGAATTTCCAACCCGCCGGACGTAACCCTCGAGGGCCTGTTCTTCCGGAGTCAGTTTCTCCGCAGACGCGGCGTATTCTTCGGCCAGTTCTTTGCCGACCGCAATCTCTTCGTCATCGGATAGGCGCGTCAGCCGCATGGGAGCCCGGCTCAGGTCGCGCTGGGCGTCCGCTGCCATGGCTACGACTGCATTGGCGGAGACCGGTGTGGGATCATTCCGGCGCTGGCTGAAATAGAGTCCGGCGAGCCCGGCCAGCAGCACCACCAGAAACGCGAGGGCACGCTTCATAGAAATTGCCGAATCTTCTCGCTGTACTTGGTGTAGAGAAACGAAGCCAACACCATCGCGACACCCACAATCACGAACGTTATGTAGCGATCAGTCCAGCTCCATGCCCCTGACCAAATGTCGAGCAGAAGCATTTTCGCGAAACTGGCCATCAGAAGAAGGAACCCAACCAGCCGAAAACTGCGCTCATTGATGAGGAAAGCGAAGATGATGATCGATAGCGCTTCAATTCCCCACGCCAGCGTGACCATGCCGGCCCGCATCTTCACGGCCAGCATTAGCGTCAGCAACAGCACAGGCGCGAAGAACATGAGCTGCTCGGGATGCCGCACCACTGCTCCGATCCAGTTGCCGGAAGGCTGTGCCTTCTCGTGATCGCGCCAGCGGAACGCGAAAGGCAGGCAGGCCAGCAAAACGGCGATGGCGGAACTGAGAACGACGTATCTGCCCGTCCAGCCCGAGCCGGTGAAATAACTTGCGCCGAAAAGATTGTGCATCACCCCGCGAGTACAAGTTCCCAAAGTCAGAAGCAACGCCTGATGCAGAAAAATGGGGCGATCGAGCCCAAGCGCCAATCCAAAGAGAACGAAGACCACAACCGCCCAGGCTGTGACCAGCCATTCGTTGGAGAACTGGAAATATAAGAGAGCGACGACCGTGCCCGTGCCGAGATAGGCCAGGAGTATGTCGAAGTGGAATCCGCGGTCAGCGCGGGCGGTCTGGTCCTCCGGGCCCAACTGCGCATAGACAAAGAACAAGATGAGCGCGATGGGCAGCACGGTGTACGTTCGTGGGCCCCAGAATTCGCCCGGATTCCCGGCGGTCAGGTTGGCAAAGAAGATCCGGCCAAAGGATGCGGCCAGCGCAACATACGCCTGAAATCGAAACTGCCTGATCCTGCGCCACAGACCATATTCGAAAAGGACGAGGCCGAATACGGCCCATCCCACGGCAACACTTAGCGGCTTCAACTCATACCACACCAGCAGCGAAACCAGCACCGACGCCGCCCATGAGTAGATGTGGTGAAACTCGCGCTCCCGCAATTCTTCCGGCATCCGGATGAGCCGCGACAGCGCATAAAGTATGACGGCGACAATGGCCAGCGAGAGCAGTCGCACGCTGACGCCATGCCAGGTTTCCAGTACATATAAATTCACGGTGACGCTGCGCAGCATGGTGAGGGCGGCGAGTGCGTGGGCCTGCCATCGTAGGTCCTCAACCTCGAAGCGGCGATCCACCAGCGCCAGCACAAGAGCAAATACCGCCCACACGGCCGCGAGCCATCCACTGGATACTTCGTGCCAAGCCAGGAAGGTAAGCAGCGCGGTCGCGGCAAAAGTGTGCAGGTAAGCAATGGCGCGTCTGGACTCGGAGCCGGGCGGCGTAGATTTTCGAGAGAGGAAGTACAGGCCCGCGGCCACGATCGCAATCGTGACCAGCCGCAGGGAGATGCCTTGCCAAAACGGCTGCTCCATTGCAAGGTTGAAGTTATAGGAGCGCACGATCGAGCACGCAGCCACCGCATTCGCCTGCCAGCCGATTTGCCGGTACCCGATCCTGGGCATGATCAGCGCGAGAGCAACGGCAAGAACAATCCACGAGACCGCGATCCAGGGCGCGGGCACGGCTTCGTTGAGCACCCAGACCATCATGGCGGTGCCCGCCCAGCTATATGCCAGGCGCCCAAGCCGTACGTGATCCTGATTGGGCACGCGGATTCGCCAGGCAATCCAATAGGCTCCGGCAACGACCGGCAATGCGGCAAAGGCATGAAGCGGAATGTTCTGCCATCGTTGGACGCCTGATGGATCGACGGTCACAGCGGCCAGCGCCGCCAACGCTCCCAGCAAATGCGCGTGCCAGGCCAGCACGGGATAGCCGATCTGTTTGCCAACTTCCAGCAGCAGCACCGCGAAGGTAATCGCGGCGAGTGGCTGCCACAGTTCCGGCACTTCGTAGTAGATGAGCGAGGTGATGAGCGCCGTTCCGGCGAAGGCGAACAGCCCGCGGAAAAATCGTTGATTATTGTCTTCGTTCGCGGCGGCCCACTTTGCAGTCAGATAAAATGCCGCGGCCACTATAGGCAAAGTGATAAGGCGCGCCGGGACGTGAGTATATTGCGCAGCATCGCTGTGCAGGTTTACCACCGCCACGCGATACAGGGCCAGCAGGCCGAGGACTCCGTACTGCAGTTGCAGATGGAAGGACTTCAGCTTCTGCCCGAGCACCGCCAGGGTCAGCATGACGCCGGCGAAGGCAAGAGCGGTCCAGTCTCCCGAAAACAATGCCCACGCTGCGGACGCTGCCGCGAATGCTCCGACGTAAGAATGAACATAGATCAGTTGCACATCCGGCGCATCGCCAAAGAACTGTCTCCAACGCTGGCCTACAAACAGGGCATTCACGTAAAAGACGGCCGCACAGAGCGCGAACATCACACCGACGGCCAGCGCGACGTCGTCGTTAACCCGCCGCGCCACCATCAGTTCCTGAAAATCAATCCCGGCCAGGTGCAAGCCCACCAGCAAACCGGCGAGCAAGCCCAGTCGCCGGAAAACGACTTCGCTCACCGCCACGCCGGCGGCCAGAAAAGCTTCGGCGCCAATCAGCCACAGGATGGCCACGTTATTGCCGGAATAGCGGAACGGGACTGCTCCAATCATGAGCCCCGCGCCCAGAACGCTGAGGACCACAAAGGCTTCCCGGCGGCGCCGGATGATGGGAAGCTGTCCCATGCTGAATTCCAACGCACCGATGATCAGCAGAGCCCAAAATGCCAGCTCCGGTTGCACCGATTGAAACTTCAGGGCGCCGAGCAGCAGCAGCGTGTTGAGCAAAGCGGCCACCGTCGAGATGTGCTCGTGCATCGGAGATTTGGTTTTGCGAACGACATACGAAATGCGATAGGTGACCCAATAAAACAGCAGGATGGCGGTGCTGGCGTGGTAGTCCGGGAAGGCGTGTCCCGCGGCGCCGCCCGGGCCGAGCCGGCGATACAACCAGTAAAGATGATTCGCATAGGTCGACAAAATGCCAAACACTTCGAGTTCGAACCAACTCATTTTTATGACGATCGCAACCAGTCCGATCGCGAGGATCACGCCTGCGGTGAGGCTGTACACGTTGTCATTGCTGAGCGACACGGTCCAGTAAGCCAAGAGAAACGCGATCCCGGTGACCACTTGCGAGCGATAACGCAGCGTGTGGACGACCATGGCCAGCGCGACCAGGAGCATGAAGATCAGATCTGTGCTGACGGAGCTCACCACCCGCATCGCCGCCACGTGATTCAGCGCGTAGGTGGTCCAGAAGAGGAGGGACCATCCCCCACCGATGCAGGGGTAAGAGAAGACCCGGTAGCGCTCGCGCCTCTCCAGAAAAACTCCTCCCCCGAGAAGCGCAAGAGACACCAGGTACGAAAGCACGACCTTCCCGAAGGCACCGAGTTGGCTGAACTCCTTGATGCCAAACCACGCGACGCCCAGAACGATGAGAACGATGCCGATCTTGTTGAGCCAGTTTCTTCCCAGGATTTCTTCCAGCGCGAAGACGGACTTCATGCGCTGCTGAGCGGTGGCTGCAGGAACGGAAGAACTTGGCGCCGCGGAAGCCGGCGTCGAAGAACGGAACGTTGCCTGCTGCGAAGGAGCGCCAACGCGGGCGGTCGGCGGTGGTGTAACCGGAGTTGGCGCCGGAGGCGCCGGAGCCTTGGTGGGTGGCATCTGCGCCCGCGAAAGCGGTGGTGGAGTCGCCGCAGCCGGAGGCCGCATTGGTTCCGGGCTCCGAGTTGGAATAACCGGTGACGGCACAACGGTTGCGGGCTGCTTCGCCTCGGGCGTGGGCGTTGCCGCAATTGGCTGCTCGACAGTTGGAAGTGAAACAGTTTTCTGTGGTGTCTTCTCGCCAGTCGTGGAAGCCGCTGGCGCTGATTTCTCGGGCAGCGGTTGATATGGTTTCGGTGGTACGGGAGGCGCGGCAACCGGGGGCGCATCCTGTTTCTGCCTTATCGACGGTGGAGTGCTCGCCAGCGAAACGACCGCTGGTTCCACTGGTTTCTGAGCAGCCGGAGGAACGGGAGCTGCTGATGCCTTTTCAAACTGGATCTGGGTCGCGGGTCGGACGGGCCGAGTCGCCTCTGCCGCCGAGGCCGGAGCTGCGACCGCAGCCTCAACCTGCCGCTTCAACTCCAGCAGGTCGCGCCGCAATCCATCCCCCACCTCCATGCTCAGATTCGTGAGTTTGAGAAGTTGCTGGCGAAGATTGTGCTCCCGCCAGAGAAGATAGGCGGTGGCAAAAGGTGTGGCGATGACGAACAGCCCGAACACTACGAGTACGAGCTCCACTAGTGGCACTCTCCCGTATGTACGTGATCCTGCAAGCCTCCATAGTAGAACGCGCAGCGACGCTCGTCCTGCACTTTATTTCCCCCCGCAAACCCCGGAAGTTACTAACGTTCCGGTCTATTGTGACTGGATTAGGAAACCTCTTCGTGAAAAGATGTGCAGAACTCCAAGAACAACAGGACTCTGTGAGCACCTATGAGCCAAGGCACCGCCTCGACTGTGGTTGAGTCCTCCGTAGCTGAGACCACCGAACGCGTAAACAACGAAGCCGCTCCGGCGTGGCGCACGGGATTCTGGTCGCTGGTGATCACCCAATTCCAGGGCGCGTTCAACGAGAATGGGCTGAAGAATCTGGTGATCTTCCTCATTCTTGGGATGGCAATGCAGAAGGCCGACCGCGATCGGTTGGTCTTAATTGTCGGCACTCTGTTCTCTGTTCCATTCATTTTGTTCTCGATGACGGGCGGCTTTCTCGCGGACCGTTATAGCAAGCGAACCGTCACCATCTGGACAAAGTTTTTCGAGATGGCCGTCATGGTGCTGGCCATTGCAGGGCTGGGCTGGCAGAACCTGCACCTTGAAATGGCGGCAGTCTTTCTGGCAAGCACGCAGGGCGCGCTGTTCGGGCCATCCAAGTATGGATTGCTCCCGGAATTGTTGCCGGAGCCGCTCCTCTCCTGGGGCAACGGTGTTCTAGAGCTCGGCACGTTCCTGGCAGTGATCGCGGGCGGAGTTTCCGGTGCGTTTCTGGCAGACTTCTTTCAGACGCACCAGGGATGGTCCGGGCTCATTTTTCTCGGGCTGTCATGCCTGGGCTTGATGTTCAGTCTTGGAATCACAAGAGTTCCAGCCGCTAATCCTACAAAGAAGTTCCGTGCCAACCCGATCGGCGATCTATGGGTGCAAGGACGCCTGATCCGCAAGGATCGAGTTCTCTGGCTGGCGGTGCTCGGCAACACGTATTTCTGGTTTCTGGGCGCGCTGCTGACGGCGAATATTGTGTTCTACGGCAGCGACGTGCTGCACATCAGCTCCACGCGCTCGGGGATTCTTCAGGCCGCAGTTGCGATTGGAATCGGGCTGGGGAGTCTAACCGCGGGATATCTTTCGAGTGGAAAAGTTGAATATGGACTGATTCCGCTGGGCTCGGTGGGCATGACCGTATTCGGGATCATGCTCTCCGGGCACAATCTTTCGTTTGCGCATGTGCTGGCGCTGCTCGGCGCTCTGGGCTTCTCGGCAGGCTTCTTCGCCGTTCCCGTCAATGCACTAATTCAGCACCGGCCTGACGAAAAGGATAAAGGTGGTGTCATCGCTGCGGCGAACCTGCTTTCTTTCGTCGGCATTGGGGGTGCGGCTGGCATTTACTACTTCTTCCAGCACTATACGCACCTGAGCCCGTCAAGCATCTTTCTTTCAGCATCCCTGATGACCGTGGCAGCGACGGCGTACGTGCTGTATCTGCTGCCGGATGCGTTGCTCCGGCTGCTGCTGTGGATCGCGACTCACACCATTTATCGGATCCATCTGCAGGGCCGCGACAATATTCCGGCGAAGGGGGGCGCGCTTCTCGTGCCGAATCATGTTTCGATGGTGGACGCGGTTCTCCTGATCGCCTCCATCGATCGTCCCATTCGCTTCCTCATGTTCAAGGGTTCCTATGAGCATCCGCTGGTGAAACCCTTCGCGAAGATCATGGGCGTGATTCCGATTTCGTCGCAGTTTCGCCCGCGCGAGATGATTCAATCCTTGCGCACTGCAACCCAGGCGCTGAAGGACGGCGAGGTTGTCTGCATTTTCCCCGAAGGCCAGATGACCCGCATCGGCCAGTTGCTGCCCTTCCGCCGAGGGATGGAAAGAATCATGAAGGGCGTGGATGCGCCGATCATCCCTGTAAATCTTGGCGGCGTGTGGGGATCCATCTTTAGCTTCGAGCGTGGGAAATTTCTCTGGAAGCTGCCGCGCCGGATTCCGTATCCGGTCACGGTAACCTTCGGCGAGCCAATGCCTGCCACCAGCAGCGCGCAGGAAGTGCGGCAAGCCGTGCAGGAACTCAGCGCCGAGGCCTATCACTTCCGCAAACGCTACATGCGGACCTTGCATCGCTCCTTCGTGCAAAGTGCGCGGCGGCATCCCTTGCGCTTTGCCATGGCAGATGGCCGCACTCCGAAAGTCACGTTCGGCAAGGCCTTGACCGGTACGGTTTTTCTGGCACGGCGGCTTCGGTCCGTCTGGCGCGAGCAAAACATGGTTGGTATCTTGCTGCCGCCATCGGTTCCGGGAGCGCTGATCAACCTGGCTGCTCTCTTGATGGGCAAAGTCCCCGTCAATCTGAACTACACCGCGTCTAACGAGATTCTGGCGTCTTGCGCCCGGCAATGCGAACTGAAAACGGTGATTACGTCGAAGGCCTTTCTGGAACGCGTTCACCTCCAGGTGCCGGGGCAAGCCATCCTGCTGGAAGATCTCGCCGCTAATCAAGGCTCGTTTGAACGGATAGCGGCTGCGCTCATCGCCTGGCTGCTCCCCGTGCGGCTCATAGAAAAATCCGTGGGAGCGAGCCGCAAGACAGGCCATGACGATATTGCGACGGTCATCTTCTCCAGCGGTAGCACCGGCGATCCCAAGGGCGTCGTGCTCACTCACTACAACATCGCCTCCAATGTGGAGCAATTGAATCAGGTCTTCATGCTCGGGAGGAACGACAAGATCCTTGGCATTCTGCCGTTCTTTCATTCCTTCGGTTTTACCGGGACGCTGTGTCTCCCCACAACTATTGGAATGGGCGTGGTGTTCCATCCCAACCCGCTCGAACCGCGGGCTATCGGTGCCCTGGTCAGCCAATATGGCGTCACGTTTCTGCTGGCGACACCGACATTCCTGCAGGCCTACATCCGGCGCTGCGAACCGGAAGAGTTTGGCAGCCTGCAATACGTGATGGCTGGCGCCGAGAAACTTCCGGAGCGAACCTCGATTGCCTTTGAAGACCGCTTCGGAGTTCGCCCCCTCGAAGGCTATGGCTGCACCGAATGTTCCCCGGCCGTTACCGTGAACACGCGCGACTTTCGGGCAGCGCAGTTCCGCCAGGTGGGTGCCAAGCGCGCCAGCATCGGGCATCCGCTGCCAGGAATCAGTGTGAGGATCGTGAACCCGGAAACCTTCGATCCTCTGCCCGTGGGGGAGACCGGCTTGCTGCTAGTGCGCGGCCCCAACGTGATGCAGGGATACTTAAATCGTCCGGAGAAAACCGCCGAAGTTTTGCGCGACGGATGGTACAACACGGGCGACATTGCCGCGGTAGATGAAGACGGCTTTATCCGCATCACCGACCGCATGAGCCGGTTCAGCAAGATCGCTGGAGAAATGGTGCCCCACATCAAGGTTGAGGACAAGCTTCACGAGCTAAGTGGCGCCACCGAACAAACCTTCGCAGTCACGTCGGTTCCCGATGAGAGGAAGGGCGAGCGCTTGATGGTCCTGCATACCCTGCCCGAGGACAAACTGGACGCATGCCTAGCCCTGCTTGCCAAGTCGGACTTGCCCGCGCTGTGGAAGCCACGACCCGATCAGTTTTTGCATGTGGACTTGTTGCCGTACCTGGGCACAGGCAAGCTCGACTTACGCCGCCTGAAGGAAATCGCGACAGAAACAACGGTGTGAGGGGGAGTTCGTCCGATCCACTCTTGTGAGCGTGCTAGACTAGCCACAAACCCAGGCAACGAGGATATCCGATGAAATTTGGCGTCATCATCTTTCCCGGTTCGAATTGCGATCACGATGCCTACTGGACGATTCAACACGTCGCAAAGCAGCCGGTCACCTTCCTTTGGCACGAATCGCACGACCTGGAGAATTGTGACGCCGTCATCGTGCCCGGAGGTTTTGCCTACGGCGATTACCTGCGAACGGGCGCGATCGCCAAGTTTTCCCCGGTAATGGAGTCGGTTCGCAAGTTCGCCGACGGCGGCGGGGTGGTGCTGGGCATCTGCAACGGCTTTCAGATCCTGTGCGAGTCGGGCCTGCTGCCGGGCGCCTTGATGCGCAACGTGGGCCTCAAGTTCGTTTGCAAGCCCGTGCAGGTACGCGTGGAAAACATTGAGACTCCCTTCACTAATGCCTGTGCGAATGGAGAGGTGTTGACCATCCCGATCGGCCACATGGAAGGCAACTACTTCTGCGATCCCGCCACGCTTGATGAGTTACACCGAGACAATCGCGTTGTGTTCCGCTATTCCTCACCCGGCGGCGAGATCACAGCCGCCGCCAATCCTAACGGCTCTTTGGACAACATCGCCGGGATCTGCAGTCCCGGGCGCAATGTCGTCGGCATGATGCCCCACCCCGAGCGCTCGGCCGAACCGGAACTGGGCTGCACCGACGGGATGAAAGTATTCCAGTCGATGGTGGGTGCCATGGCCGCCCGTTAGCCTGATTCAGATTCAACAAGCATGTAATCTTGCGGCCGCAGAATTTTCTTGGTTATCAACAGGCTCTAGGTATATGGTCGTTGCGTCTTCCCCTGTAGTACAGGTCCCTAAAACCTGGTTGTGTTGCAAAAACACACGCGGGGAGGCGTGTCTCTTATGACACCGAAGCAGATTCTAGATTCTTTCTCTGAAACATTAATGCAGGACGAGCGCATTCTCAGCGCGCAAGAACGCGCGCTGGTAGGCACTCTGCTGCAGCATGCCAAAGCGTCGGGCAGCGCGAACCCGGAAACGCAGGAAGCAGTGCGGGCTGTCATTGCCTCGGCCGTCGGAGAAACCGTAGCGCAACGCGCGTTCGCCGTGCTTGGCGGCAGTATTGTCGAACGCATCCTTGAGGGCAGTAAATTCTCGCAGGATGACTCCGGGGGCGTCCGCGGCGGGCACGTCCACCCTGGGCCGCATCCTCCATTTGACCCGCAATCCCCAGGAGAGCTGTTGGGTGCCATGGCGGACACACAAACCCCCAACGCGCCGCTGCGGATGAAAACCGAACCCGATCCGCCGTCTGGACAGCCGCACGGGCCGGGTGTTCGAGCGCCCCACAAAGAACCCCAGCCTCCGTCCAGGCCGATGGGCGAGCCCGATCCGCCGTCGAGTCAGCCGCACGGGCCGGGTGTTCGAGCGCCCCACAAAGAACCCCAGCCTCCGTCCAGGCCAATGGGCGAGCCCGATCCGCCGTCGGGACACCCGCACCCGCCGGGGCCGGGTGTTCGCGCGCCGCGCACAGAACCGGACCCGCCCAGTTCCGCTCGTACGACGGTCATTTCACAAACCAGCGCAGCTGTTGCCGCGCGGCCGCCAGTTTTGCCAGCGCAATGCGTGGTGCTGGACGAATTCCTTGCGCCTCAGGAACTTGAAGACCTCATGCGCTTCACGCTGGAGCACGAATCCGACTTCAGCGCCAGCACAGTGGTTTCTCCGAGCGCGGAGAGTGGCGTCGTCAATTATGATCACCGGCGCTCCCGCGTTCTGATGGACCTGGCTCAACACCAGGATGTGATGCTGGAGCGCATCAAGTCCGTGTTGCCACAGGTTCTGGATAAGCTCGGCATGGAGGAATTCTCTATCGCCGACGTGGAGGCCCAAGTCACCGCCAGCAACGACGGAGACTTCTTCCACTTCCACAGCGATAACGGCAGCGAGCGGGTGGCCGCGCGTTATCTGACGTTTGTCTACTTCTTCCATCGCGAGCCGAGGCAGTTCGAGGGAGGTGAACTGCGGATCCATGACTCGCGCCTGCAGGATGGGGTTTATGTCAGTGAAGACCGTTACCAGGCGATCGTCCCTCGACAAAACCAGATCGTCTTTTTCCCGTGCGAAATGCTGCACGAGATCACACCGGTGAAGTGCGCATCGCAGCTTTTCGCCGACAGCCGCTTTACCCTAAACGGATGGCTTCGTCGCTGAACAACCCGGCGTGGCTAGAGTGGATGACAACCCTGATGGCGGGGACGTCCGAGGGAGGAGTGTCGCGGCACACCTATGCCGCGACGCTTCCTCCCGATCGTTTCTATTGCCTGCTCGATGAACTGCCCTTGCATTTGATCCCCCGGCGCGTTTTCAAGACATTGCAGCATGAACATGAAGAAGATCGGCATCAGATTCTGTACCAGAACCCCGAGTGCATCCTGTGCCCTGACGGGCAATTGCCCGATGAACTTCTATCCCGCACGGAATTGTTGTCGGGGTTTGCGCTGCAGGGAACCATGGCATGGGTGCGCGACCGTGTAACCGGCGCTCTGCTTCCTTTCTGGCTCGGGCCGCACCTGGAGGACGTGTTGAGCAGTCTGCGTCCGAATGAACCGGTGCCATCGTCTGTGCCTGACAGCGAGCGTAGCCTGTTAGCAGCAGCCGGTATCCTGATTGCCGAAGACCGAAACAGTTGTGTGGGACCGGGTCTCGGACCCGGTCAGGCCGCGCAAGCGGCCTCGCGGCCGCCGACCGGGTCAAAGACCCGGTCCCACACAGAGCAATTGTTTCGCGAGAATGGATATGCGCCGCTCAGCGGCTTGATTCACCCCTTTCACATCGCGGCCTTGCGCCGCTATTATCGATACCTGATTCGCACCGGTGCGATTCGCCTGGGCGATGGCCAGAGTCCCCGCCGCTATGTGGCCTACAACGAGCCCGTGGCGCGCTTCTTCCACCGCGACATCACAACCACTCTGAGCGCGGTGGCGGGGGAATCGCTCAAGCCGTCTTACGTATATATGGCCTCGTACCTGAGCGGTGCACAGCTCAAGAAACACACCGACCGCGAACAATGCGAATTCAGCGTCACTCTCTGCGTGGATTTCTCACCCGAGCCTGCGCTCGAAACTCCATGGCCGATACAACTGGACACTCCTTCGGGCAAACTCACCGTCTATCAGGCTCTCGGAGACGGCTTGGCCTATCGCGGAACTCGATTGCCTCACTACCGCGATGTGCTCCGCGAAGGCCAGACCTCGACGTCCATCTTCTTCCACTACGTCGCAGCAGATTTTTCGGGATCGTTGGACTGAAGCGGATTGGGTTGAAGCTGGATTGCAGAGGAAGTAGTTCGCCCTTCAGTGTAAGCCGGAGATGAGATATAGAACCGACAAGGCCTCGTTGTAGCTGTATACGAAGCGGGATCCATCGCGGCTGACCACGACCGGGGCCACAGTGACCACCCCTGCCGGCGCTCCCGGCCTCAATTCCTGCACCACACTTTGTTTTCCCGTCGCGATCTCGACCTTATAAATCTTGCTGGGAAGTTCGCCCCGGTGATAACCGTAGAGCACGGAACCGTCGTTCGACCACTGCACGGGCAGGAAACTCGCTTCCAGCCGGGGGATGGGCCGCGGTGAACCTTCCCCTATGGGATAGATTGCCACGGCGGAATTCGGTCCAACGCCAACCACGAATCGGCTATCGGGCGACGAGGGGCCGCACACAGTCCCTTCCGGGGTTACTGCTTTTGGTTTTCCGCCGGAGAGGTCGAGCACGAAACACCGGGTCGCATGTCCCTTCTCATTGCCATTGACGATGAGTCTTTGCCCATCCGACAGGAAGCGTGCCCATCCGTTGGGAATGTGTTCCAATGCGCTGACGTCAACGGGACGAGGTTGGCCGGGTCCGGTCGGCAGCAGCGTTACCTGCTCCGGATGTCCTGTAGAGACTGAGATTGCCCACTTGCCGTCTGGCGAGAGCCCGCCCGCACTGCCATCGCCAAGGCGCACCGGCAGCGTGCCATCCAACTTACGCAGCGCTACGCCGTAGCCGGGCCCCGCGGCCTCGCTGGCATCCTCAAAGACCACAAACTGTCCATCGTGCGAAATATCCTTGGCAACGTTCCAGTCGTGCCAGGATAGTTCTACATCCTGCGGGTTGCTCAGACTACTGAACGCCATCGCCAGACGCTTGGAGTTCAGCGCCACCAAAACGCGGCCGTCGGCAGCGATGTCATGCAGAGTAATCGCCACGGGCAAATCCAGCAGCATGCGGACTTTGCCCGACAAGCTCACCGCCATCAGATTGAGGTTGTTGCCCTTCTTTACGGCAGTGAACCAGATTTCTTTTCCGTCCGGGCGCCACGCCAGTCCCTGCTCCGACGCCCATTCACCAGTAAGCGGCCGGACATGCCCCGTCAGATCAACGATCGAGACCGCCCCGCGATTGTCCCAGAGCGCCGGATGATCCATGAACGCGATCTTGTCGCCCTCGGGAGAGAAACGAATATTGCTGATCCAGCCGCTGCTCTTATAGAGCACTTTACCGATGGGATATTCCAGACGGCCACGGCCGTCGACATAATGCACCACTGCTAAGCCGCCCTTTGCGTCCCAGTCCGCCCAGCGCACGTCTGCCAGGATCTCCTTGGGAGATCCTCCGGCCAGCGGTGTGCGGCCCAGCATTCCGTCGATGGTTTCGAGTTGGCCGTTGTGCGTGCCGTGCAGCAGGACCGCGAGTTCGTTGCTGGGGGAAATTGCTAGCAGATTGGCGTCGCTCAAATTTAACGGCTGGGTCAGCAGAGAGTTTCCCACCGTGGAGAACAGTTGCACGGGCTTGCCATTCCATGCCGCGCTGTACACGATGGATTGGCCGCCGGGTGCGAAGCGCGCCGAATATACCGTACCCGCTTCGAATGTTAAGCGATCATAAGTCGGAGCCGCGACCGGAGTTCGAAGCAGCTGCGTGAGCAGCAGAAGCACAGTCGCCGCGGCCAGCACAGCCGCAAGTGCCCAGGGCAGAGCCGCAGTAGTTCGACTGATCGGCTTCGGGGAGGGATGCGCTCTGGCCGGCGACGTCGAAAGCGTTTGCAATGCGAAAACCAGATCCTTGGCGGACTGGAAGCGGTTTTCCGGCTCCTTTTCCAGACAATGTTTGACAATGTCCTGATATCCCGCCGGGATCGCAGCCGCGTCCAGGGTGGCAGTTGCCGGCTCTTCGCGCAGCACCGCCGTCATCGTGTCGACTTCGGTTTCGCCACGGAACGCGCGGCAGCCCGCCATCATTTCATAGAGAATCGCGCCGAAGCTGAAGATGTCGTTGCGGTGGTCCACGGGCTTGCCCCGCAGTTGCTCAGGCGACATGTAGGCGACGGTGCCAATCATGGTTCCGTGCTTGGTCACCGTGGTCAGGTTTTCGATGGAACGCTTGTCTACGGGCGGCGTCTGGAGCTTGGCCACACCGAAATCCAGAATCTTGATGCGCCCATCATGAGTCAGAAACAGATTTTCCGGCTTGAGATCGCGATGCACAATGAGCCGGTCGTGGGCGGCGGTAAGGCCATGCGCGATCTGCAGCGCGTAGTCCGCAGCTTCCCGTATTGGGATGGGGCCTTCCAACAGGCGCTGCCGCAGGTTCTTGCCCTCGAGCAGTTCCGAGACGATGTAAGGCACCGTGCCTTCGAAACCGACGTCATAGATGGCAAGAATGTTTGGATGGTTGAGCGCGGCGGCAGCCCGCGCCTCCTGCTCGAAACGGCGCAAGTGGTCGGGGTTGTCGCTGGAGGCCGGCCGGATCAGCTTGAGCGCGACCTCGCGTCCCAGCCTTTCGTCGCGGGCGCGAAAGACTTCGCCCATCCCTCCCGCACCAATTTTTTCGAGGACCCGGTAGTGCCCCACCAGCTGGCCAGTCATAAATGATTAAGCGCGCCCTTTGACATGGCATGTTAGGAGTGATAGCGTCCACAGTCAATAGCATCTGGGCTAGGTTCAGAGCCCGCATCAACCTCCCTTGCCAGCCGTGCTAAACTTATGGCCGCTGTGGGCCACACTCCTCACATACCGCCGCCTACGCCGCCGTCGTGCTCCGAGTGCGCCAGCAAGACGCAGCCCGCCGGGGGCGGACCGCCATCCCAAACTGCGTCGCGCATGTGGCGTTCGAGCGACGGCAAGACCCGCATCGATATGCCCCAGACCAGTGTGATCTCCGATCCCATCTCGAAGCACACTATCGTTCTCGATCACCTGAAGAAAGAGGCAAGCATCATCCCGATGACTCCACCGGGGTCCCCTATTCCGCCGCCGCCCGGCTCGGCGCCAGGGACCGCGGCAATGCATCCCTCGTCCGTCCACGTGCAGGATCTGGGCAAGTCGATGATCGAGGGACACGAGGTCGAGGGCAAACGCTACACTTTGCCCCACGTGCCACCGCCGCCCAAGCCCCAGATACCCGGGATGAAGATTCCTGGAATGAAGGTGCCCGGCGCCCCCGCCGTGCCGGGAGCAAAAGTGCCAGGTGCCCTACCGATACCTGGAATGAAGATGCCCGGGGCCCCAGCGGTGCCCGGAGCGAAAGTGCCCGGTGCTCCATCGGCGCCGAAGCCCCCCGACGCGCCGGCGCCGCCACAAAAGCCAAAGTTGCCAGCAACGCCGAGCGTCGCTGAGGTGTGGACCAGCGTGAAGTTGAAGACTCCGGTGTTAACCAAGGTCACAACCGCGGCGGGTGAGCACACTACGTATTGCAAACCCACTTTAACCGCGGAGCATCCCCCAACCGTCTTTCAGATCCCACCGGGATATAAGATCAAGTCGAAACTCTGAGAGTTCGGCCCGGATCTCATGCTATAATCCATGTTCGCCTGCATACGAATCGAGGCACTGTGATCTCCTCTGAAGGCGAATCCTGCGCCATCCAAAGCTCTTTAAAGAAAGATTGTTAGACGCGAGGTCTATCCATGTCCGGCCACTCAAAATGGGCCACAATCAAGCACAAGAAGGGCGCGCTCGACGCCAAGCGCGGCAAGATTTTCACCCGTCTCATCAAGGAAATCAGCATTGCCGCGAAGAACGGCGGCGGCGATCCTGACACCAACCCGCGCCTGCGCGGCGCCATCGTCGCCGCCAAGGCCGAGAACATGCCCGCCGACAACATTAAGCGGGCTATCCAGCGTGGTACGGGCGAACTTCCCGGCGCCACCTACGAGGAATTCTCGCTGGAAGGCTACGGGCCGGGCGGGGTCGCGATTTTGCTCGACATCAATACCGACAATCGCAACCGCACCGTCAGCGAAATCCGTCACGTCTTTGGCAAAAACGGCGGCAACATGGCCGAAGCCGGCGCCGTTTCGTGGATGTTCCACAAGAAAGGCGACATCATCATTCCCAAGGCCGCCGCGAAAGAGGACGATCTGATGAATATCGTTCTCGAATCGGGCGGGGAAGACCTGAATGACGATGGCGACAACTGGGAGATCCTGACCACCACTTCCGCTTATGAAGCTGTGCTGGAAGCGGTCAAGAAAGCGGGCATTGAGCCCGTCTCTGCCAGCGTCGCCATGATTCCGCAAAACTACATCAAGGTGGAAGGCGCAGCGGCCAACACCATGATCCGGCTGATGGAAGCGCTCGAAGAGCACGACGATGTGCAGAACGTTCACGCCAACTTCGACATCGATCAGAAGCTGCTGGAAGAGGTTGCCGGATAGTTTGGCAGCAATCGAGATCGTCAAGCCGCCCGCTTTGCGGGCGGCTTTTCTGTGCGTCGATCACTAGGTCTCGAATGAGTAAGGCATTCCTCGGACCGAAGTTTTCAACACCTTCGTGGAAAACACTGTGGAAAAACAACAAAGTACCGTCGTAAGTGATTCACCAAACGGGCGCTTCAACACTTTGCACTAGAGCGAGTGCTGGCACTTTCGTGGTACAACTCGTGAGCAAAATATTTTTGAAAGTTAGACTCGACAAACTCCTGGTGGACCGTGGACTCGCCGCCTCGCGCGAGCGGGCGCATGCCCTGATTCTTGCGGGCAAGGTGCTGGCGGACGGCCAGAAGATCGAGAAAGCGGGCGAGCAAGTCTCGTCAGAATGCGTGCTTCGCCTGCTCGGCGAAGATCTGAGGTACGTGAGCCGTGGCGGACTGAAGTTGGAGCGCGCCCTCGAACACTGGAAGATCTCAGTCACGGGAAAAATCTGTCTGGATGTCGGCGCGTCCACCGGAGGGTTCACCGATTGTCTGCTCCAGCACGGCGCCGCGCAAGTCATCGCGGTCGACACCGGCTACGGCCAACTGGACTTCAAACTACGCCAAGATGCGCGAGTTCGGCTGCTGGAAAAGACCAACGCCCGCTATCTGAAGCGCGAAGTCGTCGGCGTTGCCGTGGATTTCATCGCTATGGACGTTTCCTTCATCTCCGCGACGCTGGTTCTTCCCGCCGTGATCGCGGCGGCCTTTCCGGATCCTTCGAACGAGCGCCGAGGACGGCAAATCGTCGTACTGGTGAAGCCTCAGTTTGAAGCGGGCAGGGAACATGTGGGCAAGGGAGGCATCGTGCGCGACGAAGCCGCACAACTCGCCGCCGTAGAGAAAGTCAGAATCGCGCTGCAGAGTCTGGGCGCCCTGCAGACCGACGTGATCGAGTCACCTATCCTCGGCGCCGAAGGCAATCGCGAGTTCCTGCTGTACGGCACCTTCTAATCCTCAGTGTCCTCGGTGTCCTCTGTGGTGAGTCCCATAATTTCTGTACAATCTCCTTTTCCCTATGGTCAGCCCGCAAGCATCCTCCCAGAAAACCGCGGCCATCATTGCCCGGCCCGATCGTCCCGAAGTGGCGCAGATTCTTCCAGGGCTTCTCACCTGGCTCGCGGAGCACGGCTACAAAGTCATCATCGATCAGGAAACGTCGACCTACATAGCCGACCAGGAAGTCGTGCCCCGGTCGCAAATGTCGGCGAGACCACTCGATCTCGTCGTGGTGCTTGGCGGCGACGGAACCCTGTTGTCCGCGGCGAGAATCACGGCCGCGGTCGATGTCCCTCTGCTGGGCGTCAACCTGGGCTCCCTGGGATTCCTGACGGAAGTGCCGCTGCAATCGCTCTACTCGATGCTCGAAGCCATCGCGCAGGGGCGCGCTGCGGTCGAACATCGCTCGCTGATGCAGGTCCAATTGTTGCGCGGAGACCCAGTTCGCGGAGAGACGGTTCGCGGCAGCTATCTGGTCTTTAACGACGCGGTGGTGAACAAGACCGCTCTCGCCCGCCTCAACACCTACGACCTGTACGTCGACAAGGCGTTCGTCTCCAGCTACCGCGCCGACGGCATGATCGTTGCCACTCCGACCGGTTCGACGGCGTATTCCTTGTCCGCGGGCGGACCCGTGCTGATGCCGACGGTCAGCGCGTTCGTGATCACGCCCGTGGCGCCGCATTCCTTGACGCATCGCCCGCTGGTGGTTCCGGATTCGGTGGAGATTGAAATCCTGCTGCGTAGCGAAGAGGAAGTTGCCTACCTGAGCCTGGACGGACAGCCCGGCCTCGACCTGCGCGACGGCGACCGCGTCCGCTGCCACCGCTCCGAGCATCAGGTGAGTCTCTTCCGCACCGGGACAGATTTTTTCCATCTGCTCCGCACCAAGCTGAAGTGGGGAGAGCGGCAGAGCTGAAGAGAAGTATGAGGAGTAGCGGAGAAGCGATCACGTTTCGGCGCGCAGCAGGTCCGACACTCTCTCCCGCCGCCGGATCACCTTGGCCGACTTGCCGCTGACCAGCATTTCCGCCGGGCGCGGACGTGTATTGTAGTTCGACGCCAGCACCATCCCGTAGGCGCCAGCATCCAGAATCGCCAGCAGATCTCCTTCGCCGACCGTAGGCAACTCGCGGTCGCGCGCGAAGAAGTCTCCGGTCTCACAAACCGGACCGACGATATCGGTGACTTCGGACCTTGCCGCCGCACCCGTGCTCTGTTGGACCGGAACGATTTCGTGATACGCGCCATAGAGCGCTGGCCGGATCAAGTCGTTCATCGCGGCATCCACCACCAGAAATCGCTTGCCATCATTTTGCTTGCGGTAGATCACCGACGTGACCAGAACCCCAGCCGGACCAATAATCGAGCGTCCCGGCTCCAGCAGCAGCCGTACGTCCAAGCCGCGCAGCGGCGCGGCAAGAGTCCGCGCATACGCCGCCACATCGGCGGAGAACTCAAGCGCACTTGGTTTCTTGTAGGCGATGCCCAGCCCGCCACCCGCGTCAATGTAGTCGATGCGGTGGCCGTCTCCACCCAGTTCGCGGACCAGGTCCGCCACCCGCGCCATGGCCTCCCCAAAAGGAGCGACATCCGTGATCTGCGAGCCGATGTGAACGCTCACCCCGCGCACCTTGAGATATCGCGCACCGGACGCTTTCGCATAGAGCGCCCGTGCATCGCGGATGGGCACTCCGAACTTGTGCTTGCGCAAGCCGGTAGAAATGTAGGGATGGGTCTCGGCGGCGACATCGGGATTCACACGCAGGGCCACCGGCGCCGTCTTGCGCAGGCGCCCGGCGCACTCTGCCAGCGCCCACAACTCCGATTCGCTTTCGACGTTGAACAGCATGATTCCCGCCTTCAACGCCGCAGTCAGTTCCTCGCGCGTCTTGCCTACTCCGGAGAACACAACTTTCTTCGCTGCCTTGTGGTCCGCGACCAGCACGCGTTCCAGTTCGCCTCCAGAAACCACGTCGAATCCACAGCCCTTCCTGGCTAACATTCGCAGGATCGTCAGGTTCGAGTTCGCTTTGACGGAATAACAGATGGTGTGCGGCACGTCGCGAAACGCCGCGTCGAATGCGTCGTAACGCTCGCGAATCATCGCCGCTGAGTAGACATACAACGGCGTGCCATGCCGCTCGGCCAGATCCTGCAGGGGCACGTCTTCGCAGTACAGGACAGACGGTCCCTCGCGGCGGAGGAGGCCGCGCTTCGTCTCGCGATAGACGAATCCAGGTGGACGCGCTGCCGGGCTCTGGCTCCGCGCTGTCATTTCTTCTTGGCGGGACTGTGCGGGCTGCCATGCACGCGGATGGCGACCACAGTCTGGTCGTCGAACGTTTCTACGCCAGCAGAATGTTCGGCGGCGGCCTTGAAAAGCGAATCGACGACGCATTTCGCCGACTTCGCAGAGCATTCGGAAACAATTTGCTCGACGCGCCCTCGCCCGAAGAGTTCCCCCTTGCGGTTGCGAGCGTCGAGAATGCCGTCGCTGAAGAACACGAACATATCTCCGGGCTTCATGCGGAACTTGAATTCATCGTAATCGGCTTCGTCGAACAGGCCGAGGGGCAAGCCCGTTGCCTCGATGACTTCATTCTGGCCGCCATGCACAAAAATGGGCCGGGGCAGGCCGGAGTTCGCCACCGTCAGGGTGCGATGCTCATCGTCCCATACGGCGTAAATAATAGAGACGAACTGGGCCTCGATACGGCGCTCGGCCAGCGACAGATTCACCGCCGAGAGCATTTCCGCCGACCCCGGTTCAATGGGAGCGTGCGACCGGATAATTCCGCTGACCAGCGCTGCATAAATGGCCGCCGGCGCGC
>Ga0209517_10003600_pt1 | contig 20881 bp, 19 predicted proteins | sample PeaSoiMetSII2010_FD_187695 | JGI IMG/M metagenome (GOLD analysis project Ga0209517, IMG submission 187695) | Peat soil microbial communities from Weissenstadt, Germany - SII-2010 (SPAdes) (version 2) | ecosystem: Environmental > Terrestrial > Soil > Wetlands > Peat | place: Germany...
GCCGCCGTATTCCCCGGACTTCAACCCCATCGAAAAGTGTTGGTTCCAGGTCAAGCAAAGGTTGCGAGCTTGGAAGATCCGCCAACTGGAATTGCTGGAGCATGCCGTGGCCGCGGCCCTTACTGCGCTGAATTCAGAACACGCAACAGCCCATTTTCGCCACTGCGGCTATGGTCTATAAATACTCAGAAAATGGTCTAACTCTTTCGAAGAGGCGTTCGGCGTCAGCCGCCATCTCTGCCGGAGCGCGTCCTCGACGCTCTGACGATCTCAGAATTGCATTCGTGTTCCCGCGAGTGCTGAGGAAATCAATGAATACTCCGGTATCGAAGTAGACGCGCACTACGCCGCTCGGAGACGCACAACCAGTTCCTCGGGAGTGACGACCTGGAGTTTCCCGGCGGTCACCAATCTCTTTAGGGATCTGTCCATTGTGACCAGGAAGTCGCACTCATCGGCGCTACTGAGGATAAGAATGTCATTCGGGTGCGCCAAGCGATTCCTCAGAGCCCGTACTCGTGGAAGCAGCGCTTCCGCCTTGGCGAAATCCACAGGCAGGACTCGCAAATGGTCTCGGATTCGTTCAAATTCAGGTCGGTCGGCGGTATCCGCAGCAAGCAGCAGCTCCTGGAGGACGATCGGGTTAACCGCGAAGCGAATACGGCCGTTCGCTTCGGCGGAAAACAATTGCGCCGCGGGTAGGTCTCCCTGGAGGTATCCAATGATCACGCTTGTGTCTAGGAACACGAGGGGGCGCGTTGGATCAAAAGGTTCGCCCTGTTCTAGCGGCTCGGATTTCGCCACCTGCTCCACCTTTTCATTCTAAGCGAATGCTCCCTTTTAGCAGAACATCCCCGGCGTCATAAACACGGGTCCTCATTCTGTTCCACTTGAACGGAGGACGGGAAAGACTGAGAAGTAGCACTGTAAGGTCTCTGTCGATGGCAGCGACATCGTCAGAAATACGCGTGCTCATCCGGTCCCGCATGTGCTATAACGGCCCGTATGAAACTTCTAGTTTCTCTAGGCGTCCTACTATGCACCGCCGCCGCTCAGACCCCGCCCGCCACCCCCGCCGGCGAGGCCAATTACAAACGCAGTTGCGCCACCTGCCACGACACCGGCACCGATCGCGCCCCCAGCCGCGACGCCTTCCGCGAGATGACGCCCGAGCGCGTGCTCGCCGCCCTTGAAACCGGACCCATGATTTCCATGGCCAACCGCTACTCCGCCGCCGACCGCCGCGCGATCGCCGAATACGTCACCGGGAAGAAGTTCTCGCAAGCGCTCGATACCGCGCCGCCCGCCAAGGCCATGTGCGCGCCGGGGACGGGTGGCGACTTTGCCGGCGCGATCTCCGGACCGCAGTGGAACGGTTGGGGCGTCAACACGCTGAACACCCGTTTTCAAGACAGCGCCGCCGCGGGCCTCACCGCCGATCAACTCTCGCGCCTCAAAGTGAAGTGGGCTTTCGGATTCCCGGGCGACATTACCGCCTACGCGCAGCCCGCCGTCGTGGGCGGACGCGTCTTTGTAGGCAGCCAGGGCGGCAAAATCTATTCGCTCAGCGCCGCCACCGGATGCGTGCACTGGTACTTCGACGCGGGCGCCGCCGTCCGCACGGCCATCTCGATTGGACAGATCGGAACCGGCGCCTACGCCGCCTTCTTCGGCGATCAGTCCGCCAACGCCTACGCCCTCGACGCCGTCACCGGCAAGCTGCTGTGGAAGACCAAGGTGGACACCTTCGCCTTGGCCCGCATCACCGGATCGCCGGTGTTTCATAACGGACGCCTATACGTCGGGGTGGCCTCCGGCGAGGAACTGGCCGCGTCGACGCCCGATTATCAGTGCTGCCGTTCTCGCGGCAGCCTGGTGGCGCTCGACGCCGCCACCGGCAAGCAGGTCTGGAAAACCTACACGATCGACGCGCCCAAGCCCACCCGCAAAAACAAGAAGGGTGTGCAGGAATGGGGCCCCTCGGGCGCGTCCATCTGGAGCAGCCCCGCCATCGATCCGAAGCGCAACGTGCTCTACGCCACCACTGGCGATAACTTCAGCGAACCCACCACGCGCACCAGCGACGCCTTCATGGCCATGGATCTCGACACCGGCAAAATCCTCTGGACCCGCCAGATGACCGCGAAGGACGCCTACACCTCGGCCTGCCGCATGCCCGATAAAACCGCTTGTCCCGCGTCCAACGGGCCGGATTTCGACTTCGCGTCGCCGCCCATCCTGGTCATGCTGCCCAACGGTAAGCGCGCGCTGCTCGCCGGACAAAAGTCGGGCGTGGTCCACGCCCTCGATCCCGATCAGCAGGGCGAGGTTCTGTGGTCCACCCGCATCGGCCAGGGCGGGACCATGGGCGGCGTGCAGTGGGGCTCGGCGGTGGATCAGAACAACATCTACGTGGCGCTCTCCGACATCGGCCGCATCACGCTGCCTTTCGCCAGCAGCACCGACGCCGATCCGAAGCGCGGCGGCGGCATGTTCGCCCTCCGCATCGCCACCGGCGAGCGCGTCTGGTACACGCCGCCTCCCGGCTGCGGAGATCGTCCCCGCTGCAGTCCCGCGCAATCCGCCGCCGTCACCGCCATTCCGGGCGTGGCCTTCTCCGGATCGGTCGACGGCCACCTGCGAGCGTACTCCACCGCCAACGGCAAAATCGTTTGGGACTTCGACACCGAGCGCACCTACGCGACGGTGAACGGCGTGTCTGCCCGCGGCGGCTCGCTCGACGGACCCGGACCTGTGATCGCGGGCGGAATGATGTTGGTGAACTCGGGCTATCCCACCGCCGGAGGCCAACCCGGCAACGTGCTCCTGGCATTTTCGGTGGACGGCAAGTAGCCTCAAATCCACCGCGCGGGCCACCACAAGTACCCGCTAGGATCCCTCACAATCCCTGAGCGGAGTCCATAAGGCAGATCCTGCGGCGGCCGGATCGCCGTCGCCCCGGCCGCAAGCGCCCGCGCATACGCCGCCTCGACATCCTCGACGAAGAAGAAGAATCCGTTGGACGGGATGCCCGCCCGGTCTTCCGCCTCACCCATCTCCAGCACCGCGTTGCCGATGCGCACCGCGGCGTGCATCACGCGCCCCGCGTGTTCGATGACCTCCATCTCCTCGGCGCCGAAAGCGCGCTTCAGGAAATCGATGTACTTCCGCGCTCCCTCCGGATGCACAAACGGCAGCACCGTTCCTAGATCCGCCGCGGGCGGCGCGGACTTCAAACGCGTCGCGATGTACCAGTAATTCCCAAAGGCGTCCTCGACAAAAGCCGAGCGTTCCCCGTATGGCCGGTCGGCGGGCTCTCCCCGCTCGCCCATCAGCGTCACCGCTCCGCCTTTGAGCGCGCGCTGGTACGCAGCATCGCAATCCGGCACGTACACGTGAAGCGCCGCCGCCAGATTGCCCCTGCGCGCGGCCGTACCTCCGCCGACCATGATCCGGGAATCGCCGATCCGGACCTCCGAGTAGAATCCGTAGGCATCGCCTCCGGTGTTGCGCTTCAACTCCTCGGCGCCGAACGTGCTCTTCATGAAGTCGACCAGGTCGGGGGCCTTTTCATGAATCAGGAAGGGCGTAATGGTCCGGAATCCTTCACCGGTTCCTACCACGGTGGATGTCGTCGCAGATGTTGGCATGGTTGCTCTCCTCTCGAGTTCCGTTTTCAACTGTGTCTTAAAGCCTTCCGCCGGCAGACGGCGCAGCCTGCCGGCGATCTCCGCCAGCGCCGCCAAGTCCGCGTCGCCGCCCGCCGCCGGCGCACCCCCGGCCAGCATCCGGTCGATGGCTTGATCCAGTTGTTCCACGAGCGCGCGGTCAGGCATGGGCGCCCTCCATCTGAGCCCGCAGGTTCTCCAGGGCGCGAAGCTGAAGCTGCTTCACCGCGCCCTCGCTGCGCCCGAGCTCCTGGGCGATTTCGCGGATGCTCTTTTGCTCCACGAAACGCAGGTGAATCACGCGGAACTGCGCTTCCGGGAGCCGGTCCACCAACTGGAACAGCATGGCGCTGCGTTCGGTTTCGTCCGGAGCCGTCCGCTCCGGCTCATCCGCCGCATTCCCCGCCTCCCGGCCCAGCCGCTTGAAGTGATCCGCAATCGTGCGCGACGCAATCCCGAGCAGCCACGCCGCGAAGGGCACGCCGCGCCACTCAAACTTCCCCAGGCCGGCCAGCGCCTCGCGAAACACGTCCGCCGTTAGGTCCTCGGCCTCATGCCGGTGTTCCACGCGGCGCGCGACATAGGCGTATACGCGGTAGAAATTCTCCTCGTAGAGCTCGCCGAAGCGCGCAGGGTCGCGTTGCGCGGCTTCGATCCGCAGCCGGTCGTCGGTACCCTGCGTCATCACCCTCCGAGGAATGCTCTCGTTAGGTTAATCCGCGCAGAGGGACGAAAAGTTACGCTCTCGCCTGTTGCACCGTCCCGCCCGCCAATTCCGCCAGCGACGTCTCATACGGCGCCCGAGCCACACCCCGCTCGCAGATGATCGCCGAAATGTAGCGCGCCGGGGTAATATCGAACGCCGGGTTCTTCACCGCAATCCCCTCCGGAGCCACCGGCACCCCGAACACGTGCGTGACTTCCTCGGCGGCGCGTTCCTCGATGGGGATCTCTGCGCCCGAACCGATGGTCAGGTCAAAGGTCGAGAGCGGAGCCGCGACATAAAACGGCACGCCGTTCTCCTTGGCCAGCACCGCCACCGAGTAGGTGCCGATCTTGTTAGCCACATCGCCATTAGCCGCGATGCGGTCCGCGCCCACCACCACGCAGCCGATGCGCCCGCTGCGCAGGAAATGTCCCGCCATGTTGTCGGTGATGATCGTGGTGGGAATGCCGTCCTGTTGCAGCTCCCACGCGGTCAGCCGCGCGCCTTGCAGAAACGGCCGCGTCTCATCCGCGAAGACATCGATGTTCTTGCCCGCCGCCACCGCCGCCCGAATCACCCCCAGCGCCGTGCCGTAGCCCGCCGTCGCCAGCGCCCCCGCGTTGCAGTGCGTCAGCACCGTCTTGCCGTTCGGCACCAACGGTGCGCCATGGCCCCCGATGGCCCGGCACATGGCGATGTCTTCTTCCTTGATGCGGCCGGCCTCTTCGACCATGCGCACAGCGATCTCGCCAGGCGCGGTTCCGTCGAGCGAGGCCCACAACCGCCGCATGCGCTCAATCGCCCAGAACAAATTGACCGCGGTCGGCCGCGTCGCCGCCAGCGTAGCGCAGACCGTTTCAAAATCGGCGCCCTCCTGCACCCCCAGAGCCACGCCCATGGCCGCGGCCACGCCGATCGCGGGAGCCCCCCGGATCACCATCGTGCGGATCGCCTGCGCGACCTCGCGGTAGTCGCGGCAGGTGACGAAGGACTGCTCGCGAGGCAGCCGTGTCTGGTCGATCATGACCACGCCGCCGCCGGTCCACTGAATGGTTTCGACCATGAACTACCATTGTGCGGCTTCCGTGGCCCCGTCCGCTATTCTGTGGTACGCTGCCCCACGAAACCCTAACGAAATCGCCGCCGCCCGCCGAATCATCGAACGAGAGCCCTCGCATGAAACCGGCAAACATTCTCACCCTGATCGCGATCCTCGTGGCCGGCTACGCAGCAAGGGCATGGTTCGGGAGCCATATCGTCTCGATGATCACCAGCAAAGGGCCTGACTGCCTGGAACTTCTCGGCAACACGACCTCCGAAGAGGAGGGGACCACTTACATCGTGGGCAGTATCAAGAACAACTGCGACCGTAGCTTCGGCCAGGTCACGATTCTCTTCAACCTGGATCGCACGCCCGGCCCCCTGGGAGACCTGCCCGAGGGCGTAGCCTACGCCTACAGCCGCGATGTGAAGGCCGGTGAAATCCGCGACTTCAAGACCGCCGTACCTGTTTCGAGAAACGCGACCTACCGCTTCAAAAGCATCGAAGCCTACTGAAAGCAGTGAGGCAGCCAATCTTGGCTGCAGCCGCCTTTCAGTCGGCTCTCCGTTTGCCTCTTAGAGAGTGGCCCTCAGGTCATATCTGGTTCATTTGCCGCTATCCAGCGCGACCGCGTGATGAACCTGCAAGCCGGCGAAGCGCACCGCGGGCCACGTAGCGATTCAACCGGTGCGCCTTCCGCCGCATCTGGTTCTATTCGGAACCATAGCGTTCATCACCTTGTTCGCCAGCGGAAGCAACCAACGCCGGCACGAACATCCTTGTCCCCCCGTAAAATATTTCCGCAGCGATTTCGTCTACCCAGACAAAGAGGAATGAAGTGGCCATGACTCAGGATCGTGCGGAGCAGGACCAGCGCCTCTCGTGGGTCTTCGAGAGCGAGCGGCGCCGTCTGCTCGCCTTCATCCGCAGGCGTATTCCGGATGAGATCGATGCCGAGGATCTCCTGCAAGACGTTTTTTGTGAGCTGGTGGAAGCCTACCGGATGATGCAGCCCATAGCCCACGCCGGGGCGTGGATGATGCAGGTGGCCAAGAACCGCATCACGGATTTGTTCCGTCGAGGGAAAAGGGAAGTGGCTGAAGACGGAGGCAGACGGATCCTCGAAGATCTGCTGCCCTCGCCCGAGGCCGGCCCGGATGCGCTTTTCGCCCGCGGCGTTTTACTTGCCGAGATCGAAGCCGCGCTGGACGAATTGCCCGCCAGCCAGCGCGAGGTCTTTGTGGCCCACGAAATCGACGGGCGCAGCTTCGCCGACATCTCCGCGGAAACCGGAACGAGCGTCAGCACACTGCTCTCGCGAAAACATTACGCCGTAAAGCGTCTGCGAAGCCGTCTTCAGCGTATCTACGAGGAATCGGGTTACGAAAGGAGAAGCCAATGAGGAAAATGAGGTTTTTGGGGGCGCCCTTTGTCCTGTTTGCGATCGTGTGGGTGGGAATTATGGGGCTTGTAATCGTCGGCCTGTGGAATGTGCTGATGCCGGCGATCTTCGGTCTTCATGCGATCAGCTTCTGGCAGGCGCTGGGACTATTTGTGTTGAGCCGGGTGCTGTTCGGCAGGTTTTTGGGCGGCTGGGGCCCCCGGATGCACAAAATGCGTTTCGCCCGCAGCTGGAAGAACCTGACGCCTGAGGAACGCGAACGCTTCAGCCGCGCGATGGGACCGTGCCGCCCGCAGAGCTCCGGTCAGGGTGAGGCGCCGGAGAAGGTCTGAACGATTCAGCCCTCCTGAGCCCGGGAAGTCCAATCGCACGGCCAAAGACCTGGCTCCGCAGCCGATCGCCAATCGCGCGAATGGACGAAAAGACATGGAAATGTTTGATAACATACCAGTGGGCCGGCTTCTGCCTGATCTAAATTGAAGACGGAGGCCACTTCCTCTATAGCGGGCCTCCGAAGACCAGCAGAGAACCCTTGACTACACTCGCCGCAAAACTCCGCCGATCTCTCCCATGACGGCTGGCTTTTGGTCGTCAGCCACAGATTTCCCTGACGAGGCCAGAAAATGATGTTCGATGACAAAATCCGATCGGCCGGTCTGCGCGCGCGGACGGATTGGGGTTTTCGAGGCAAGTGACACGACTCCATGGACGCTGAACTCATCAATTTTGAAAAAGGGCTCGAAGAGAACTACTGGTGGTTTATCGGGCGTCGCGCGATCATCGAACGCGTTCTACGCCGCTTCGTACCCCGCACACGTTTAGCGGTTGACATGGGCTGCGGCAGTGGCCGGAACATGCAACTGGTGTCGCAATACACGGACCGTGTGATGGGGTTCGACCGCTCCCCCGCGGCTCTGGCGTTGGCCGCCGCGCGCAGGTTTCCGATCGGCTACGCCGACGGTCAGTCCATCCCTCTGGCTGATTCGTCGGTAGAACTTCTCTGCGCGTTTGACGTGCTCGAGCACCTGGACGACGACATGCGCGCCCTGAGCGAGTTCCAGCGAGTTCTGCAGCCCAAAGGATTCTTGCTTCTCACCGTTCCCGCTTATCGGTTTTTGTGGAGCGAACACGACGAGGCATTGATGCACCGCAGACGTTACTCGGCCTCCGAGTTGCATGTCAAGCTGACACGTTCCAGGTTCCTGGTGCTCAAGCGCAGCTACGCTGTCTTCTTTCCCTTTTTCCCGATCGTGTTCTATCGTCTGTTCCGGGGATTGTTTCCCAAAGACCCTTTCGCTCCCCGAGCTTCGCATGTGGCCTTGCCGGCCCTTGCTAACCAGCTGCTGGTTGCTCTGCTGAAAATCGAGGCCTGGATGTTGGGAAGAATCAATCTGCCTTGGGGCACTTCAATCGTGTGCCTCGCGCAGAAGATGCCAGCGAACACCAAGGGGCTAACTGGATCGATTCGCTCTAGCTCTGAGCAAGAATCTTAACCCCAGAACCTTAACTCCAGAACCCTGGTCATACCGGGCCTGCGGTGGGGCAGCCCTTTCAGGCTGCCGCCGGCTTTCAGCCGGCGTTTTGGCACCCCGATTAAACGTCATTCTGCCTTCCGCACTACGCTACCGGCGCTGGATCTGCACGTCGCGCAACCGCCGCTCGTCGAAATCGACGGCGCAGGAGAAGCTGTATTCGTCGCGGTCTCGCCCGCGGCCGCGGCCCACGAAGCTCCCCACCACCCAGTCGCTCCGGCCGGGATTGTCGTCGAAGACAGTCCGGCGGAAATCCAGATCGCGGATTCCGTAATCCCGCCCGGCCCGGTCGCGCACGGCGTCCTGACACGAGGCGATGGCCTTGGACGCTTCCCAGCGGTCCCCGTCCCGGCGATCCCCATCACGCCGATCCCCGTCGCGCCTTCCCACATCCCCGCTAACCGGAGCCGCTCCGCGCCACTCGATGTCGAAGGTGTAGCCCTCCCGGCCGGCTTTGGGATCTTCAATCCGGATCACCGCCACGCCGCGATTGTTGCGCGGATCGCTCACCAGCGTCTGGCGCCCGCGTCCATCCACGCCGGAGAACCGGAAGTCGGCCATGTTCGGCGGCAGCGGGCCGCTGCACTCGAAGCGCCGCCACACCGAGGGTTGTCCGGACAGCGTCCGGATCCGCCCCATATCGCCCGAAATCTCCACCTGGGCCACATCGTCCACATCCACTTCAATGGTGCATTTGCCGCCATCCGGCACAGGCGATCCTCGAAACGCCGCTCTCCGGTCTTGAACCATCTGCCCCTGCGCCGCAAGAGCCAGCACCGCTGTGACCGCCAACGCTTTCGCAATCCGGCTCACAAAAATCCTCCGTTCACCGAGATGAGTTTTGGTGCCTGCAGTTTCACGATGTTCGGCACTGTTGCACCTGGGGTAAAATGTCCGTGACAAACACCCTATTTCAGGGTAGCTTATTGAATTGGACCTCATGCGCCTGATCGCCCCCCGGATCAACCCTCGGATGAACCCTCGGACCAACGATGTCCTCCGCCGCGCGGCCCTGCCGTTGCTGGTGTGGGCGCTGCCCGCCGTGGCTTGGATTCCCGTGGCCGCATCCGCCCAGTCGGCTCCGCCGAACGCGCCACCGAGCACGTCACCGAACGGCGCGCCGGTGGTCACAGCGTCGCAAATCAATGTTCCCCACACCCGCGATGCCGACGATTTGGGCCGCTTCCTGGGCGGCCTGCCCGGGAATAACGGCAGCCCATTTGCCGAACTCGAAGCCAACGAAGCCTGGCAGGAACACGCCCGGCAATCGGATAAGGCCTGGAACACCTACGCCCACGACCGCTTGCCGGCGCTTTCCGCATTCGCCCGCGGCGAAGTGGGCGACCTGGGAAAACCGCAGGCGACGTTGTTCTATCCCTTCTCCGGCCCCGATGCGCTCACCGCCATGGCGTTCTTCCCGCGGGTGTCCGCTTACGTACTGGTCGCCTTGGAGCCTCCCGGCACCCTGACCGGCCTCTCCAAGTTCCTCAAGAAGGACTTGGCGGGCGAACTGACTGAGCTCCGCACCACCTTCGATTCCCTGCTACGCCGCAGCTTTTTCGTGACTCGCCAGATGGATCACCAGTTACGCGGACAGGTGACCGACGGAGTGCTGCCGCTGGTGCTGGTGGAATTGGTTCGAACCGGAAACACCGTCCTCGGCTGCGAGTTTCTGTGGGTGGATGAATCCAGCCACGTGCTGGTGCGCCCGGCCGGACAAAAGATTCACGACTGGGGATTCGCTCTCGATTACCGCAACGACAGCGACGGTTCCCTGCACAAAATGTACTATTTCTCGGTGAACCTGGCGTCCGACCACCTGGACAAGAATCCCGAGTTTCAACAGCAGATGGCCGCCCTGGGCCCGGTGGTGACGTATCTCAAGTCGACGTCCTACATGCTGCACCGGCCTGAATTCTCCACCATCCGCGACCGCATCCTGGGCATGAGCATGGCGGTGCTGCAGGACGATTCCGGCGTCCCCTACAAGTTCTTTGCGCCCGATAAATGGAACGTCCAGTTGTATGGCGAATACCAGCAGCCCTACGGCAGCTTCCGCTATATGGTCGAACCGGAGCTGAAAGCCGCGTTTCAGAAGCCGGAAAACGTCAAAAAGCTCGATTTTCGTATCGGTTACGGCTACGGCCGCGCTCCGTCGAACCTGGAACTGGCCCGCCGTAAGTAGACCAGCTTCGAAGATTCCGTCGACCGGTCTGGAGCGGTAGCCGCCGCTCGGCTTGGGCCGGCGCATACTCGGGAATCTTTTCCGGTCTGGCGCTTCCCATCTAACCGCTTCCCATCTGGTGTGGAACGTCCCGGCCGTGTTGCGACCCGGCCCGCCGGGACCCAGAGGGGGGCCCTTTCGCCTCCGGCGTGCCAGAATCGGCGGCTGAAGCGGGCTTGAGGTTGCGGGGGGAGGCGGTTTGGCCGGAGGCTTGCGCTGGATGGGTTCTCTGTTAGGAAGTCTTTGTGCATGAGTACTTTGGAGGGGCCTTGGGTTCGTTTGGTAGTTTTGCTCCGGGGGCCGGCGGGCGGCGTCTCGGGTTCGTTTTGTAGTTTCGCTCTGGCAGTCTGGCGGCCAGGAGTCCTGGGTTCGTTTTGTTGTTTTGGTGGAAGTCCCGGAGCGTGCGGCTGGGGTTCGTTTGGTATTTTTCTGGGCGGGTGTTGCGTCCAACCTGCGGCTGGGTCTAACAGAGAGGTTCCTCATCAAGCCGATTTTAGTGCCGGCGGGATCATTGGGCCGGATCGGCAGCACCTATGCGATGGGGGATGTTGGGGAAAGACTGCGCGAGATCGACGTGATTGTGTGTGGGCGCGGGTTTAAACGGGGCTTTACTTGTGCGGTGCGGAGCCACGGCAAACGGGGAGGGGGCTCCCGGTTCGGTTTTTGGTGCTGTCCCGTCAAGCGGACCCGGGCGTCGGCTGGGGGCCGGGCGGCGTTTGGCCGAAATCCACCACTCCTGGCCGATTGCGGCCGTCCTTAGCTCCCGCCCAATCTTGCAAGTTATTGATTCTTTGCCAGTTATTGAATGGAATTCTGCATGCATTCTACCTGAGTGACTGGAGACCACCACCATGAAAACCAAACTTCTCGCGCTCTTCCTTCTAGCCGGAAGCACCGTATTCGCCGGACACATTTTTGTGGGCTTTGGCGTCGGCGTTCCGGTAGCTCCCGCTTACGGTTACGGATACGGCTACGCCTACGGAGCGCCGCCTCCGCTACCTCCGCCCGCCGCTTACGTGGCGCCCGCACCGGGCCCAGGTTACGCCTATGTTGGCGGATACTACTATCCGGCCGGTCCGCGTTATGCATGGAGACCGGGTTACTGGGCGCGGCCGCCTTATGCCGGAGCTTATTGGGCCGCCCCTCGGTATTATGGCGGCCGCTACTACCGGGGCTACTGGCGCCGGTGATCCAGCGCCGCTGGTAGAATTTAGACATATGTCCGCGGGCGGCCGAAATTCTTGTAATTCCGGCCGCCCCGATTTGCGTCTAAGAGATTGTCGCGTCTGAATTGACGTAATCCGGCGCCGCGTCCCGCCCGATAGATGAGTTGATCTAGATGAGTAGATAAGGTGAGGACTGTCTCGCAATGAAGCGTTTTCTCCTCTTTCTGACTTCCGCCGTCTTCGTGGCGGCACACCTGGGTGCACAGCCCATTCCCGGCCGGTACATCGTCGAGTTTCAGACCGAGCCGGCTGCTAACATTGCCGCCCAAGCCGGCGTCAGTCTGGCCGGTGCCACCGGTCCCGCGGCTGGTCAAGTGGCCGCGCGTCGGGCCCAGATCCAGGCCGAACACGCCGCCGTCGAACCCGCCATCCGTGCGCTCGGGGGAACGGTGACGCGCCACTACGATACCGTGTTCAACGGCGTGGCCGTCTCAATCGACGACCGGGCCGCGGCGCAACTGCGCCAGTTACCGGGTGTCCGCGAGGTGTATCCCGATCAGAAGCACAAGCTGAATCTGGATCACGTGGTCAAAGTGCACCACATCACCGACACCTGGCAAGCGCTCCCCAACGGCATGGCGGGGGCCGGAGCCGGAATCAAGATCGGCATGCTCGATACGGGCATCGACATCAACCACCCCGGGTTTCAAGGCTTCTCGACCCCCATCCCACAAGGGTTCCCCATCGTTTCCAGCAAGGCCGAAACCGCCAACACCAACAACAAAGTGATCGTCTCCCGCGACTATTCCGGGGCCGGCGGCTTGGACGCGGTGGTCGGCCACGGCACCGGCACCTCCATGGTGGCGGCCGGCTTGACCAACGATCCCATGCTTCCGGGCGTAACGCCTCTTACGGGAGCGGCTCCGGCGGCGTGGCTGGGCAACTACCGCGTGCTCGACGACAGCGGCAGCGGTTCCAGTACGGAGTTTATCGCCGCGCTTAACGACGCCGTGACCGACGGCATGAACGTGATCAACTACAGCGCGGGCGCGCCCGACACCACTGCCAGCGCGGAAGCCGGCGCGGAATCCCGCGCCATCGATGCGGCCGTGGCAGCGGGCGTGATCGTCGTGATCGCCGCGGGCAACAACGGGCCCGAACCGAGTTCGATTGGCGATCCCGGCGTCGCCCCCAGCGCGCTCACCGTGGGCTCCAACGAGAATGAGCGCTATTTCGATTTTGCGGTGACCGTGAGTTCCCTGCCGCCTTATGAGGCGCTGGTCCCGGACTCCGAGCAAGGAGTCATCGTTACTCCGGTCAGCGGGCCGGTCACCGATGTCACCGCGCTCGACGGCAACGGCTATGGGTGCGCGGGATTCCCGGCCAGCAGCCTCACCGGCCAGATCGCGCTGATTTCCCGCGGCTCTCCGAATGCCAACGCGTGCGCCTTCGATACCAAGCTGGCGGGCGCCCAGCAGGCCGGGGCGATCGGGGCCATCGTGTACGACAACAAGGCCGAAGCGGGCCTGGTCGACATGTCGATTACCTCCACCTTGCCCGCCACGTTCCTCTCGCAGGCCTCGGGCCAGGATCTCAAGTCGCGTGTCGCCGCCAGCCCGGGGCTGACCGCCACCATCGATTTCACCGGCTTCGTGGCGTTCTTCCAGTCTTCCGACCAACTTTCCACGTTTTCTTCCGCCGGCCCCACGCCGAGTGCGGGACTGAAGCCGGAATTGCTAGCCACCGGCGGCAGCGTGCTCACGGCCTATACTACGCTCGACCCGAACAATTTCGGACCGCCCTACCAATTGGCCGACGGCACCAGCCTCTCCACACCCGCGGTGACCGGATCGATGGCCGTGCTGATGGGCGCGCGCCCTGGATTGACCGGCGCTCAGTATCGTTCCCTGCTGGTCAATAGCACCGGGCCGCTCGTCAACTCGAACGGCGCTCTGATCACGCCGCAAGCCGTAGGAACCGGCAAACTGAATCTGCTGCAGGCCGTACAGAACAACCTGGCCGCGGTACCGCCGGGCGTCAATTTCCGCACCGCGGCGGGCACCATCGATTCCGTCAAGACCGTGACGTTCACCAATGTCGGCAGCGCTCCGGACACCTTTGCCGTGGTGGTCAATCCGATTAACACCAGCGGCCCCGCGCCGTCCGTGGATGTGCCCACCTTTACGCTGGCGCCCGGAGCTTCGCAAACCGTTTCCGTCCACCTGGCGGGCACGGGACTGCCTACTGGAGAATATGACGGTTTCCTGGCCGTCAGCGGCACCCAGACCAGCGTGGCCACGCGGGTACCCTACTGGTTCGGCGTGCCCGGCAACGCGGTGAAATACATCAGTACCCTGCTCTACGACCCGGGCCCTTACAGTGCGGGCGACACGGCCACCATCATCATCCGGTCGGCCGACCCGATCGGGATGCCTTTCGACGCCGGCACGCCGACCACGACCTTGACCGGCGTACGCAGCTCGGCCACCGTGGCGGCCACCGGCGACATCCCCGGCACCTATCAGATCACCGTGCACGTCGGGCGCGCCGACGCCAACGGCTTGAACGTGGTCACGGTGACGGCGGGAGGCGTGTCTTTAGACCTGCCCCTCGTTGTTCAATAGGGCGGGGTTCCATAGCGCAGGTCGCGTAAGGCCTATCAGGGTGTATCGTCTAAGGAGGAGAACCCTGTGGACCGAATCGCATCCTTCACCTTGGCTGCCGTGCTTTTGAGCGGCGGCCGGCTCCAAGCCGAGGACCCAAAAGGCGACCCCTTCAGTAACGACGCCCGCCAAACCTACGCCCTGATCAAGGACAGCCTTCTCAAGGCCGCGGCCAAGATGCCCGCCGAGTACTACTCGTTCCGCACGGTCGCCGAAGTCCGCACCTTCGCCGAAATGATCGCCCACGTGACCGACGCTCAGGTGCGCATGTGCGGCGTGGTTAAAGGCGAGTCCCCCGCGGCCAACGCCGCCTCCAAAAGTACCAAGGCGGAATTGGTCGCCGCGCTCAAGGCTTCCTTCGACTACTGCGATCCGGTTTACGCCTCCATGACCGACGCCGCCGGCGCCGCGCACGTCAAATGGGCCCGCTGGGATATGTCCAAGCTCGGGCTGCTGAATTGGAACATCAGCCACGACAATGAGATGTATGGCATTATCGGCGCTTTTCTGCGGTTGAAGGGGCTGGTTCCGCCGTCCAGCGAAGGGCGCCCTTAACACGAGCCCTGAACATTGCCTTCACACTGCGCCTTAGCACCGCCTTGATTAAGGGGTCCGCTATACTTCTCGGGATTATTCCAGGTGAATGCGGTCGTGCTTGCCGGACTGACGCCGGGGCATCAGCCTGTCGTGGTGCAGTACGATTCGCAAGTGACGCAGGCGAACCTCACGATCGCCGTTAAGTGAGGGGATGTGGAGCGCGCACTCGTGCGTGCCATGTCGGCATTCATGCCGACACGTTAGGGCGCGCGAAGAACCATGCGTCCCCACGAGTGGGGACGTGGCTCGCTGAGAGCGCGCTCCACACACACGAACTCTCAGCTGGCGGCGGCGTAGGTTCCTGGCGCTTCATGCCCCGTCTTCTGCACATACTCTATGTACGATCCCGGGTAGACTTGCGGACTGCGGTCCTTGCCGCTGTCGCCGCCCAGTTCCAGCACCCTGGAACCCAGTCCGCGCAGGAACGTGCGGTCGTGTGACACGAAAATCATGGTGCCTTCAAACTGCTTCAGCGCTTCGACCAGCATTTCCTTGGTGGCCAAGTCCAGGTGGTTGGTGGGCTCGTCCAGCACTAGAAAGTTGGGAGGGTTGTACAGCATGCGCGCCATCGCGAGCCGCGATTTCTCGCCGCCGGAGAGCGCGCGAATCTTCTTGTTCACGTCTTCTCCGGAGAATTGAAACGCGCCCGCCAGCGTGCGCAGCGAGCCCAGGCCGTCCTGCGGGAAATCCCTCTGGAGTTGCTCGATCACCGTCAGGTCCGGGTCCAGCACATCCAGCGACTGCTGCGCGAAGTATCCCATGTTCAGGCTGGCGCCCAGTGTAACGCTGCCGTGATCGGGCGCAGTTGCGCCGGCGATCATCTTCAGCAGCGTGGTCTTGCCCGCGCCGTTGCGTCCCATCACAGCCCAGCGTTCGCCGCGCCGGATGGTGAGACTAAACCCTTTGTAGATCACTCGCGGCCCGTAGCTTTTGTCCAGGTCTTCGATGACGGCCACCTGATCGCCCGAGCGCGGCGGGACGCGGAACTCGAACTTCACCACGTGGCGCTTCTTGGGTAGTTCGAGTTTTTCGATCTTATCCAGCGCCTTGATGCGGCTTTGCACTTGCGCCGCCTTGGCGGCGTGGGTCTTGAAGCGATCGATGAAGCGCTGTTCCTTGGCCAGCATGGCCTGCTGCCGGGCGAAAGCGGCCTGCTGATTGGCCTCCAGAATCGCGCGCTCGCGTTCGTAGAAATCGTAGTCGCCGGAATACGTGATGATCTCCCCGCCATCGATCTCGGCGATTTTCGTCACGATGCGGTTCATGAACTCGCGGTCGTGCGAGGTCATCAGCAGCGCACCGGGGTAGGACTTCAGGAACTCCTCCAACCAAATGATGGATTCGATGTCCAGGTGATTGGTGGGCTCGTCCATCAGCAGCACGTCCGGACGGCCGAGCAGAACACGGGCCAGCGCGACGCGCATCTTCCATCCGCCGGACAGCGCTCCCACGTCGCCGTCGATCTGGTCGTCGGCGAAGCCGAGACCGTGCAGCACCTCGCGGGCTTGCGCCTCGAGGGCGTATCCGCCCAGGTGCTCGTACTCTTCCTGCACGTGGCCAAAGCGATCCAGAATGCGGTCCATTTCGCCCGAGCGCGCGGGATCTTCGAGGGCTTTCTGCAAGTCTTCCAGTTCGTGGTGCAGATCGCCGATGCGCCCGCTGCCGACGATGGCTTCATCGAGAACTAGCCGTCCGCTCATCTCCTCGACATCCTGGCGGAAATAGCCGATGGTCAGTTTCTTGGGAACGGAAACCTCGCCGTCATCGGGCGCTTCCTCTCCCACCACCATGCGGAACAGGGTCGTCTTGCCGGAGCCGTTAGGCCCAACCAGGCCCACCTTCTCACCAGGGTTCAACTGAAAGGAGGCGTCGACGAAAATGAGCTGCCTACCATACTGCTTGTTGATATTCGAGAAAGAAATCATCCAAACTGTAAGGCTAACCAGAGCCGGTAGCTCCGGCCTCCAGGCCGGAGAAGCTGTGAGCGTTTTCCGCTTCCCACTACGAGGTCTTGCCAACAACGCGGAAGCCCCGCCGCTCCATGTCTCCCCAGCCGCCTTTTTTACCCTTGATGCCTTCGATCAAGCCCTGCACGCGCCACAACTGATGAGACGAAAGGCCTGTGTGCCCGCGCGTCAAGCGCGATCGGCATGGAAGCGGCTCCCGTCGAAATCGAGGGTGCAGTCGTACCTGCGCCCGGGCGCGGGCGGCCTTTCAGGCGCTGTCTTTGTCCGATCGAGGTCTATGCCTTCGTCGTGAAATAGAAGTCGAACCACAAACAGAGGGTCCCAAACATCCCGGTCAAAAGGGTCGCCCCTCAGGAGCACCTTGCCGCCGGCCCTGAGTCCAGCACAGGATTCCGTCAACGCGGACTTGAGCAGCTGGTTAGCTGTTTGCGTTGGATCGACTTGGTCGAATGATCTGTACGGATCTCGGGATTGGACGCTGAACAGCCCCAGTGCGACGATTGCGAACAGCCCAATTCGTTCCGGCTCCCAAACGTCATTTCGGAGAGGTCCCCGATGCCAAACCGCCTTCCAGAGGTACTCGCGACCTGCCACCAGCAGGCTCGCGGTAGTCAGCGCCCAAGGCACGAGGGGTATGTACATTACGAAAAAATTCCTCAGTGCGATGAAATTGACGGGCAGCGGCAAGACCAGCATGAGCACCAAGCAGAAACCCAGGTGTTTCTGCCGCGTCACGATCACAATAGCTAACAGGAGGGCAAAAACAAGGAAGACCATAGCCGTGTTAAGCGCATTTTCCGGCAGAAACAGGACCTGCGCCAGCCACGGCTTCGTAGTCACGAAAAATTGGTGGAGCGAAGCGGTCGGGGTGTACTCGGGATTGTTCGCAAAGGGACCGGCGCTGCTCCGCTTGACTGCGACTGCAAGTGGTACCGCAAGCGTGGTGATCCAAAGGGGGTATTTCCGAGATCCCAGCCAACCCAGGACACCTCTGGAAGTCCAGGAGGGGGGACGCCAGTAGATCAGTTCAAACGCCCACAGCACTACGGGCAGGGTCGCGGCCATCTCCTTTGAGTTCAGGGCAAGAACTGACAACCCCAGGAAACGGAGGGCCTGGCCCATCGTGAACGCTTGACCTGTGCGGCGCACGTTGACATAGGTCGCTAGCGCAGAGTAGAAGAACGTAAAGCAGAGAATGTCGTAGACCGTACCGTCGTTCTGGTACAGATCCATGAAGTGCCTGTGATAAGAACCGATCAGGGCCGTGAGTACGGCTATCTCCGTTGATCCCGTCAGGAGCTTGGCGAAACGGTACGTGAGCCAGATATTGAAAAGAAGAAAACAATAGCAAACGATCCGAAAAGGTAGTGGATTGAATCCAGCTACGGCGTATAGGAGCCGGTAGAAGAGCGCACCGAGCGGGCGATATTCCGCCGTAAACGGAGTCAAATTGGAAACTAATAGCCTGCTCGCCGGCAACGCCCATGCTCGATACATGTTCATTGTGTCGTCGCCGTGAAAGTAGACCAACAGTCCGCGCCAAGTGTGGCTCAAGAACCAAGTGGTGATCACAAGAACCACGGCCAACGCCCTAGCGACCGAGGGGGATGCTTTGAGATGTTTGGTCAGGCTGGCCGGTTGCAGGCTGAGCCTCCTCTGCGTGGCGGATTTCGCGGGGGTTCAACGCGCTTCGGGGCTTGAGACGAGCCACTCATCCCACGATTCTAACACTTCCCAGGGAGGCGGAGAGCCTGAGAGACACGGCTGAGAGACACGGCTGCTCCGCCTGACCTGAAGTGGATTAGCTGGCCCCTTGACCGGCCCATCCGCCGCGCCAGGCTTTCCCTGGGACTATGGGCAGGTGCCTGTACTTAGGGGAGTCGGGTTTGAGAGGCTATAGGAGGTCGTATACGGAGGAACAAGGTACACGTTATTTGATGTGAGGCAGTGATAGTTCTGCCATCCGGTTCCCGAGGTCCCGCTCTGAATAGAAACGGCATAACCGTCGTTGTTTCTTGAAAGTATTCCATTGAGCGTGATGCCACTTGAGGCTCCGTTAATTTCGATCCCGTTGGTAGCGTTCCCGAATGGAGGATTGTTCCCAGCGTTGTTGTGGATATACTTCGGGTAGTTAGGATAACCACTTGCGTATCCCGAAATGGAGAGCGAGCTGACCGAGGTGGCGGTAATCCCCGCACCTGTGTTCGCAGTGATCTCGTCTCCCCAAACGTAGTTGTTGTAGCTTCCAGGTTCCACTTCCACGCCATAGACCGCCTGAGGCGTGGGAGGTGGATAGCAGCCATTAATGTTGGAGTAACCTGTTTGCCAGTTGTTACCGGTGATGTAATTCAATGAAGAGAAGATATTGGAGGCACCGTAGTCGAAGTACAACTGACCGCCCCCAGACCCGTCTGGCATCTCCCATCGGTTCTGAAAGAACGTATTACTCGAAACCGACGCTCCCCCCGCGCCCGACAAACGAAGTCCACCCGTGCCGTTGTATTCGAAAGAGTTGTTACTTACGGTAGCACCGCCGGAGCCGCCTCTCATCCACGGCCCTGTTGACCTTCCGTAATAGAACCCCGACCACTCAACGGTTCCAGCGTTCATATAGAGTGGCGTCGTTCCCGCGGAATTCCAGAATTGGACTGTGTCAACGAAGGCGGCGCCATCGACTTCGACGTCTACGGCACTTGCAAAATTTGCTTGCGTGCATCCATAGGAGAGAGCAGGGCCGCACGAATAGGCGCCCCTAGGAGCCTGTCCGACTATTCAAGAATCACCCGGTCCGTCCACAACATCTTGTGGTCAAAATGTTCTGGCGGCACTACATGCGGCCTCGAAGGGTATTTCTCGGACAGGCTCCTAGGGCCACAACCAGTTTGGGCGTTCGCGAAGCTGTAACGGTTTCCATTGAAGGTTAGGTTGTAGATCGTCACATCGTTTCCGTAGCCAACGTACATCATGTTTCCGAGCATTCCGTTCGGACGCATGAGAACAGTGCTAAATGGGCTCGTCCCCGTGCCTGCGATGTATACCCCATTCGCAGGGTTAAGAGTCTGGAGCTGGTTTTGTTGCGTCACATAGTAGGTGCCAGGGCTGAGCGGGCAATAGCTGTAAGCGACCTGTATGCAACTGATAAAGCTGGTCGGTAGGGGCTGCTGCGCGTGTAGGACCCCTAATGCTCCAAGGGCTAAAGTTGCAACGGTGGGCAGAAGTTTCTGGATCATGTTACTGTACCTGTACTCCCTTCGCGGCCCGCAATTTAATCGTCGCTTGCGCGTCGGCAAGCAGCCGAGCGGCTGTTTCCGGCCGGACGGCCGCGAGGAGGGAGACTGCTAGGCTGCTGACGCTTTGATCCCTTCTTTGTACAAGTTGGGCCAGGGAGGAGCGGTCGGCGTCGGTCAGCACGAGTTTCCCCGCCACGATGGAATTCTCCGACTGGCGAAGTTCGGCCATCGTGCCTCTGAAAGTCTGGGCGGCCGAATGGAGAGTGGCCGATTCTGCTGGATTCATGTCGAAAATGCGTTCCACGGTCATTTCGTTATTACCGACGATCACCGGATTGATATCCGCGCTTCCAATTCGATCGAAGAAACTGACGAAGTATCCTACCTGACCGACGGTAAGAGTGGCCGTCGCTTGCGGATAGGCCGGAATGGACAGAAGGCACAAAGCCCAGAAAGGCCGCAGGAATGGTCTCATTTTGGCTCCTTTACAAGGTCTCGAATCGCTCCTTAAATCAGGCTTTGAGGAGCAGTTTCCAGAACAGTATAGAGTGCCGGAAAAGGGGGTATTTACTTGACTCAGGTGGCCCCAACCTGTAGCATGGCCGGCTGTGGAGGAGTATCCCCGGAGTCTGGCCGATTTCGAGGCTCGGTTCGACACCGAGCAAGCGTGTCGGGACTACCTGT
>Ga0209517_10003601_pt1 | contig 20879 bp, 23 predicted proteins | sample PeaSoiMetSII2010_FD_187695 | JGI IMG/M metagenome (GOLD analysis project Ga0209517, IMG submission 187695) | Peat soil microbial communities from Weissenstadt, Germany - SII-2010 (SPAdes) (version 2) | ecosystem: Environmental > Terrestrial > Soil > Wetlands > Peat | place: Germany...
AGGAAGGGGAGAACTCGGCAACGTAAGCTCTGGACGTTAGACGACCGCGACGTATGTCGCATGACAGCAGATATGAAGAAATTGAGGAGCCTCTTGCCAGCACCAACGACGCAGCGTTTGACTTCACCAAAGGGGTGTTTGGTTTCAACGTGACCGGCCCGTCCGGCTCCAACGTGGTCATTCAGGCCAGCACCGACCTGCATACCTGGCTTCCGCTGCAAACCAATCTGCTCGGCAGCGGCCCGCTCTATTTCTCAGATTCGCAATCCACCACCAACGTCCAGCGCTTCTACCGCGCCCAATTATCGCCCTAACGCCTGATGTTTTATCGGCTCCAGCAATGAAAACATCGGCGTGAAATCTTGGGTGCGGTGTAGATGCGCAATCTTCCGACGCAACGCCGGAGCATTAGATCACGTTCACCCCCCGGCAGCTTGATTTCGTGTCAATAAGCGTCTGTTCACGGTTTGAGCTCCCGTCCAAAAAATAAATTGTCCCTTTCGTCCTGGAATTTCGCACTGGTTAACGGCGGGCAAATTTGTCCGCCAAACGAAAACTAAAACCAGGCCCTCGGGCCACAACAAAAACAACAGCAACAACAGGAGCAAATTATGAAACAAACAAGAACACAAAACATCAGTACCAGAACACAAACCGGATCTGCGCCGGCGAACGGAGCCGCTGCGCTGCCGGTTCGGCGCGGTCGGGTTTTCGGTGGAGGATCATTGCCGAAGGCCGGAGTTATCGCCTTGCTGCTGGGCTTGCCCTTGGGGGCCGGTCTCCTCATGGCAGCGGACCAACCGCAATACCGGTTCATCGCAATTACGGTGCCCGTCCCGTCGGAGGCTTTGGGCATCAACGACAGCGGGCTGGTCACCGGCGCCTACATCGATCCGGTGACGGGTGGCTGGACAAGCTTCGTGCTTAAGCGCGGCGAGTTGACGACTGGCATCGAGATTCCCGGCGCCACCGACACGATCCTCGGCCCCGCCAACATCTGGGGCGTGGAGAGCGGGAACTTTGGCAACGAGACCAATCAGCGGCCCGTGTTCTATGACATTCGCCGCGGAACCTATGCTCCGCTGCCGGAGATTCCGGGTATGCCCTTCAACGAAGACAACGGCATCAACGACTTTGGCCATGGCGTCGGCGTCGCTTACGCCAGCGGCGATATCAATGCCGGCGGCAACGGCGTCGGCATGAACTGGTTCTGGGATGGCAGGGATTATTCCTTCTTCACTGTCCCCGGCTCGGAGGTCAATGGGGCGTCCGTTGGCGGCCTGAACGATTGGGACCAGATCAGCGGCTATTACGTTGACAGCACGGGCACTCCGCACGGATTCGTCAAAAATGGCTCGAACTACACGACGTTGACTGTGCCCGGAGCAGCCTATACCATCGCTAACGGCATCAACAACGAGGGCGTGGTGACCGGCCTGTATGTGAACCCGGACCACAGTCACCATGGGTTCATCTGGTTCAAAGGCCAGTTCATCACCGTGGATGCGAACGTTGCCGGTTCGATTGGAACCGAGTGGATCGGTCTCAATGACCATGGAGACCTTGCCGGCATTTATTTCGACACCACCCACGCGGCGCATGCCGTGATTGCCTTGCGCGTGGACGAAGACCGGGACGGAGACGGCGACCGGCACGACCAACAGTAAGCCCAAGCCGCGACCGCACTCATGCGGGCTTAGTCTCGCACCGGGCTGCGGCAGCTTCTCAGGCCATGGTCCTGTGGAACCAAGCCCCAGGGCCATGGATCGGTACAGGATTAACTTTTCTGGCCGGGCTCATTTCTCCGGCGCGGCCGCGGAGGCCATGCGCCGCATTCTTATTGAGAAGGCCCGCCGCAAGCGCGCCCAACGGCACGGCGGGGACCGGCAACGCGTGGGCCTTGAAAGTATTGAAGTGGCCGGGCCCGGCGACGATGACCAACTCCTCGCCGTAATGAATTAACTCTAAACGCCAAATGCACCAAATGCGCCTTGACCCTCGTTGTCCGCTCGCCGATACTGTAGGCATGAAATACGCGAGGATTTCGTTCCCGTCGCGCGACGTGGCCGTGCGGGCATTTCACGAACTGGCGCGGCATGGCCGCATCGTCAGCCTGCCGGACGGCCAATTCATTGTTCCAGAGCCGGCAACGGCTTTCTTGCAGACTCGAGGATTCACCTATCAGACGCACGAATGGATGAGCGAGGCTTATGTCACGCAGGCGCTACGAAATCCTGCTCCCAATCCGGTATAACGACGGCAGTCCTGTAGAACCCGAAAGATTCTTCGAGACCGATCGTGTCTTACGAAATCGAAGTGCTCTGAATCCGCCCGTCTTACTGGCTGGCGCTTTCGCCGTAAGGATTGAATAGTCTGGCCCGATGCCTTGGAATCTGGTAACGGTTGCTCGTTGAGCGACGTTACCCGCATTCTGGAGTCCATCGAACAGGGCGATCCCAAGGCCGCCGATAAACTGCTGCCGTTGGTCTATGAGGAATTGCGCCGGCTGGCCGCGCACAAGATGGCCCACGAAGCCCCGGGCCAGACGTTGCAACCGACCGCGCTCGTGCATGAAGCTTGGCTGCGCCTCGTCGGCGACGGCGATCCCGGCTGGCAAAACCGTGCGCATTTTTTTGCCGCGGCCGCTGAAGCCATGCGGCGGATTCTCATTGATCGCGCCCGCCGCAAACTGGCCTTGCGCCGCGGCGGCGGGCAGGCGCGAGTGGAAATGGATGAAACCGCCCTCGAAGCGCCCGCGGACGATGAGAAGGTCCTGCAAGTTCACGACGCGCTGGAAGTGCTGGCGGCCGAGGACCCGCAGAAAGCTGAGATCGTGAAGTTGCGGTTCTTTGGCGGACTGAGCCATGAAGAGATCGCCGCGCTGCTCAGCGTGAACGAAAAGACCGTCCGCCGTCACTGGGAGGTGGCCAAGGTGCGGCTCTTCCAGATCATCAAGGCGGCGCAATGAATCCCCCAATCGCAAAGCGATTGTCCGTTTTTCCCCGCCGCCAACGCATGTAAGGGTGAGATGGAATCTCAAGACGCGATCTTTCTGACTGCCCGGGACATGGCCGACCCGGCTGAACGCGCCGCGTATCTGACCCAGGCCTGTGGCAACGATGCGGATTTGCGCCAACGCGTTGAGGCTATGTTGCGCGACGCCGCAGGCGCGGACGAGTTCTTCGGCCCGGAGGGCACGGTCGTGGGCGCGGCATCTCCGACGGAAGGTCCGGGCACGGTCATTGGCCGGTTCAAGCTGCTGGAGAAGATCGGCGAAGGCGGTTGCGGCGTCGTTTACATGGCCCTAAATAAAGAGTAAAGAGGTTTAAGATGAAATCTAAAAACGCCCTTTGCGGTCTAGCCCTTGCGCTATCCGTTTCGATGCATCGCGAGGCATCGGGATAACGAGCCGGCGGAAGCCTACGGTCAAACGACCGAGCGAAAGTATTCAGGTTAGTGTGCCGCGCAAAGGTTGCCGCGGGGAGAAGGCCAGCGCGAGCAAGAACGGCTTCTTGTCGTAGGTGCCGTTTGCTGGTACAAACGTCCGCTATGAACAGCCGGCGCTTACGAATTGAATACGGCCCTTCGGCATTAGAGGACCTAGATCGTTTGCCACCGCGTGTGCGCTCTCAGGTCCTTCGCAAGATTGAGCGCCTGGAGCACGGGCTTCACGGCAATATCAAGCGTTTGCATGCAGCGGAGGCGGCGTATCGGTTGCGCGCTGGCGATTACCGGATCTTGTTTGATGCCGAGGGTGATGTTATTGTGATCCGCAGAATAGGTAATCGAAAAGACGTTTATGATTAAGGCCCTGGAAAAAACCGTCGCCCGCTCCATTCGGCAAAAGCGCGAGCAGATCGCAACACTGCGCGAGGAACTGCAGGACTTGAACGATTATCTGGATTTGACCGAAGCGCGCGTTCGCGACGAGGGCAAAACGCGTCTGACTCACGCTGAAGTGAAAAAACGGTACAGGATAAAATAGCGCTGCCGCGCTCCGCGTCATAAGATTCAACAGTCTGGCGCAAGGTCGGAGAATCTGGTAACGGTTGCTCGTTGAGCGACGTTACCCGCATTCTGGAGTCCATCGAACAGGGCGACCCCAAGGCTGCTGATAAACTGCTTCCGTTGGTCTATGAGGAGTTGCGCAAGCTGGCGGCGGCGCGCATGGCGAATGAGCCGCCCAACCAAACTTTGTAGCCCACCGCGGTGGTGTATGAGGTTTGGATGCGCCTCGTCGGCAACGGCAACCCCACCCTAAACTTAGTACTGGCCTACGCCAAACCCTGGCTCTACCGCGAGATTCAGACCAACTCGGGACGGCCGTCGAACCCGGGAGGGGCGAGCGCCGCGAGCCCCTAATTTTCCGATTTGAGTTCGACCAACTGGAGCAGCCTGAGCAACCCCGTCACCGGCATGACTGAACCGGGCCCCTGGCAGGAAGCCCGGTTTGGCTCGGCCCATCCCACCTCTAAACTCTGGCCGCGCCATAGTGAAGCGGCGGCGGGTGCTGCCACTGCTCTGGGCAGCCGCGCCCGTGCTGCCGGCTTTTGGCGCCCACGCCGCCGTTGTCTTCACCAGCCTTTATTCATTCGCCGGCGGCAATGATGGCGCAAATCCATTCGCCGCGCTGGTGCAAGGCAGCGACGGCAATTTCTATGGCTTGTTTTGAAAGTGAGAATCAGTTAGCGTTGATCCGATGAAAACATTTGCCCAAGTACTCGAATCAGCCGACCAGTTACCCGTTGACGAACAGGAATCACTGGTCACGGTGTTGCAGCTCCGAGTCGCCGAAACGCGCAGGCTTGAACTGATCGAAGCGGTGAAGGAAGCGCGGGACCAATTTAAGCAGGGGGGCTGCCGCCCGGCAAATCCTCGGGAGATCATGAGGAGAATCCTGGCTTGAAACGGGCACTGCTGCCGACCAAAGCCTTTGCGCGGTGTGCGAAGCGCTTGGCCCAGCGGGATCATGCCTTCGCCGACGACCTTCGTGCAACTCTGGCGCTGCTGGAGGAGGACGCATTCCATCCTGCGCTAAAAACTCACAAGCTCAAGGGAAAACTCAAGCATTCTTGGGCGTGCAGCGCGGGTTATAACGCCCGCGTTGTCTTCCAGTTCGTCCAATACGAAAGCCATGAACAATGGATTGGCCGGTGTGAAATTGTGGGTTGCGGCGCAACTGGACATTTTCTGGCGCAAAGCCGGAGAATCTGATACAGTCGCTCGTTGAGCGACGTTACCCGCATTCTTGAGTCCATCGAACAGGGCGACCCCAAGGCCGCCGATAAACTGCTTCCGCTGGTCTATGAGGAGTTGCGCAAGCTGGCTGCGTCGCGCATGGCGCACGAAGCGCCCAACCAGACTTTGCAGCCCACCGCGCTGGTGCATGAAGCCTGGCTACGGTTGGTCGGCGACTCGAATCCCAACTTCTCTGGCCGCGCTCACTTCTTCGGCGCCGCCGCCGAGGCCATGCGCCGCATTCTCATTGAGAAGGCCCGCCGCAAGCGCGCCCAGCGGCACGGCGGGGACCGGCAACGCGTGGACCTTGAAAGCATTGAAATTGCCGGGCCCGGCGACGATGACCAACTCCTCGCCGTGAACGAGGCGCTCGACAAACTCGCCGCCCTCCACGCCGTCCAGGCCGAGGTGGTCAAACTGCGTTGTTTTGTGGGCATGACCAACGTCGAAGCCGCCCAGGCCCTGGGCCTCACCGAACGCACCACGAAATATTACTGGACCCACGCCCGCGCTTGGCTCATCCACGAAATTAACGCCGCCCGGACAACCGGGTAATCTTTCCTTTTGCCAGACGCTGGCCAGGTTTGGCGAGCAAGGTGCGGCAGGAAGCGTGTGCTGCGGGTGATGGCTGCATCGGCTCCATCGATGAACCCGCAAATTCTTTCGATTAACACTTGCGGTCGCCGAAGAACTAAGGTGCCGGTATGAAAACCAGCCGCTCAGCACGCCGGGTTGTAAGAATCCGCGCCCTCGCAGTCGTTCTGGCCATCGCCGCCATTGCCGGAGTCGAATTCTGGCTGGGTACATCGATGGTAGAACGAATCGGGCAAACCACGGGAGTCCAGACTGACGGTCCGCCAGTGCCCGAGGTAAACTTTTCGGACTTGATGGCGGCGGGGCACTAGCTGGCCGCGCTCGTTGGTTAGCGCACGAGAAGTGGATGCGCCATGTGCCATCCGGAGCGATGCGTTGAGGGTAGTAGAGTAGAGGTAAGGGTATTAGCCATAGTTTTGGATGGGACATTCGAGCCCGTTAACAAGGGCAAGGCTTACCAGACCTCGCTACGCGACTCGTCGGGTTTCTGGATGCGTTCCGTGGACTCGAAGTCCACGGCTAACTTCAGAGCACCACTCCGTGGTGGGTCTCTCGCGAGCGTTATGATGGGTGTGCGGAAGGGGATGCATGTTGTGATCGGACAGTAAAGCTGGGAGACGATTCTGTCCCGCACCTTCACCCAGGGCGCAAGACAGAATTCTTCAGCGTTACGAGCTGCCTGCGAACCCTTTCGTGAGAGAGACGGATGCGCCACAATGCCATCGCGGAGCGATGCCGTTGACGGTAGCGGAGTAGAGGTAACGGTATTAGCCATAGTTTTGGATGGGACATTCGAGCCCGTTAACAAGGGCAAGGCTTACCAGACGTCGCTACGCGACTCAATTTAATTGCCGGGTGGCGTTTATCCGTGGGCTAAAGCCGCACGGCTAACTTCAGATCATCGCTCCGCGATGGGCCACAACTATCGCGTAATCGAGACTGCTATGCTGCCCACCCTGCGATGTCTCGAAGAAGTGAATCGCCCAGCTCGCCGGTTCTGCGGGGCCACTCGCGTGGACCATGGCTCGGTGAGGCAAACAGGCGATGCGATTTCGACAATCCAGGTCTCTTCATGACACGAATGTCTTGCATTTTCGGAAGCGCTGGTTACGCATTCGGTCATGCGAGTCCAGCGTGCATTTAATCCAGGAAGATTGCCGGCCCTCGGTCTTTGTTTCGCTCTCTTGGGGGCCGGGACAGCTTGCGCGGACGGAGGCGAGTCGCCGCCGCTGATGCGCGATTTCATAGGCATCAATGGGCACACGGTGGCATTCAAGCCGGAGCTTTACCGGCCCGCTTGCGGATTGGTGCGGGATTATCATCCGGTGGAATGGGACCTCGGCAAGGACTCAGCCGAGTTGCCCGGGTTCCCGCTCGCCAAGAACGGCGTGGATTGGAACCAGGTTTATGGCTCTTGGCGCACGAAAGGCTGGAACATCGATGTCTGCCTGCAGTTCGAATCGGTTAGCCGGGCAGACTGGGAGAACCTCGAGGCTGACGCCTGGGCCTACGGCAAGGCGTTCGCACACGGATTCGGCCCATCGGGCAAACGCAAACTCGTTGATTCGGTGGAAATCGGCAACGAGCCGGGCAAGTGGAGTGACGGGGATTACACCCGCATGTTCAAAGCCATGGCGACGGGGGTCCGCGCCGGAGATCCGAAGCTGAAGATTGTGACGTGCAATCTCACGACCGGCAGGAGCGGCGACTACGTCAAGAGCGTTGACTGCGTGGCCACCTGTGCGGACCTGGTTGATGTGCTAAACGTGCACAGTTACGCCCAACTGGAAGGCTGGCCCACCTGGCGCCGGAGTTTTCCGGAGGACCCGAGGTTGCCGCACTATCTGCAAGATGTGGACGCGCTGTGCCGGTGGCGCGACGCCCACGCGCCGGGCAAGCCCGTCTGGCTCACCGAGTTTGGTTACGACAGCAGTACGAAAGCACCGGAGCAGACAGGGGATTTCTCCAAATGGATCGGGGTGAACGATACGCAGCAGGCGCAATGGCTCGTGCGTTCCCTGCTGGTGTTCTCGGCCATGCCGGTCGAACGTGCCTACGTTTTCTTCTTCAATGACGAGGACAAACCCAGCCTCCACGCGAGCTCAGGCATTACCAGGAATTTTCAGCCGAAACCCTCCTACCACGCGCTCACTCACTTGCAGCGAGTGCTGGGTGATTACCGCTTTCAAAGCATCGTGACCAACGAACCCGGGCGCTTGCGGGTGCAGGAATATCGGAGTGACGCACATAAAATCATCTGGGCTGTGTGGTCGCCGAGCGGCGAAGGAAGAGAGTTCACAACCACGCTCGACGGCGTTCCCGGAAGGCTGGTGGACGCGCAGCATACGCCGCTCAGCGCCGACCCTTCACCGCCGCCAGCCGCGACACAAGTGAGCACCCGGCAGGTCAAGGTTCGGGTTGACGAAAGCCCGATCTATCTGCTTTTTGAGAATCTTTAAGCCGAAAAGTGGCGGGTCTATTACGCCACTTCCCACCCCGCGCGATTAGTAATAGGATTTAACTTATGCAACTTAAACTGATTCAGCATGCCTGCCGGGGCAAGGCGCCGAGGCGGAAGACGGCCTGGCTCGCGCTCTGGGTGAGCGCCGCCGCTCTCGCAGCCAGCCACCACGCTGGAGCCGCTCCCAACCTCGCGCTTTGGGACACGTCCACGCCGCTGGCCGATCCCCTCAATATAGCGGACAGAACAGCTTGGACGGCCGTGCCGAGCGATCTGCTCCGCCTCGAAGCCGATCCACCAAAAGCCAGGTCCGACCCGGGTTACTACGGCCGCGAGTACGCGTTCAAAGGTGATGCAATCGTGGAAAGCCCAAGTCTGGCGGTGGTATTTTGGTCGGCCGAAGGCCGCGTGCTGATTTACGCGAAGGAGGATACCGCCCGACCAAATGGCGGCGCGCAGCCCAATCGAGGGTTGGGCAAGAAGCTGGCAGAGATCTATCCACTGGAGGGGAAGGCCAAGCGGATGACCATCAGCCAGTTGACCGTCCTGCATCGCACGGGAGACGAGCTGGCGTTGGCGGCCCGCTTCTCCGCCGAGGGCACGGCGGATCTTCTAGAGACTTTTGTGTTCGACAGGACCGGGATAGTGGAGGTCAAGCCGGCGCAGAATTCAAAGGGGATCGGGGTCTCGAGCAGGATGGCGTATGGCATTGTGCCGAGTTTTATCGGGGACGACTTGATATATAATGCCACGGATTATTCCGCCGCGAATGCGCTTACTATTCCCGCAGAGAATATTTTCCTTGGCTTGATTCGGGGCGAGGAGGACGAGTTGGTGCTGACCTGGCCCAAAGGCAAACAGCAAATGACGCTGCAAGTGGGCAACGACGCATCAGGCGAGCGCGTGATTGAGTCGGTTGAATTTGTCAATGACGGCCGGAGCCTCTATCTGGCAGCCTTGGGCGCGCCCGGCATTTGGCATAAGGAAGCTCTAAAGCCTTCCTACTTGGAAAAAGACGTCACCATCCAGTGGAGAAAGCCGTTTCCGGCCAAGTGGAAAACCGAGCTGGACGAGGCTGGAGTGAAAACCACTTTTAACTTCCAAGAAACTAAACAAGATATCTGGCGTGGCGTTCCCGGGTCATATACTTACCCGGTCTGGTTCACCGGCGATGCCGCCAACTATCACTTGAGCAAAAAAGTGCCGCCTCGAGGCGAATCGCTCATCTATTCCGTGGAACCAGACAACGATACCGCCCCCGCGCGCTCCACGCCGGCGGACATTCTCAAGGCGACGCTGGGCCGGTCCGAGTCCGAGACTATCCTTGATTTGGATGGCCGGCAGTTGAGGACGCACCATCGCCGGGGCGGCGAGGGTGTGCGGCGGGCGTGCACTTGTGGTTGCACCGAGGCCATCGAAGCGGTCTTTACCGCGCACCAGGAGGTCGCCAAGAAGGAGTACGTCGCCGGTGCAGTGGCTGATATGATCTATTTTGTCCATCGGCACGTCGAGCGAATCGACCGTTACCGAGAGTTTGTTGATCAGTTGATCCCGTTCCTGGAAGCGAACGAAACCAGCAGTCCGGATTTGAAGCCGTATCTGGATAACCTGGAACAAATCGCGCGTCGAATCCCGAAGGAGTATCGCGTGCAGGAGGACAACATGAAATCCTTTGAATACGCCGACAACCTGGCGCGGCAGACGATTGCTTTGACTCTCACGCAGGATACGAACCATTTGAAAACCTGTTTGGATCTCGGCGCTGCCTGGAGAGAAATGGGCGGCGCTCAGGACTATGTGCTGGCTCAATGCCATGCCATCACCAGGAAGCTGTGCCAGGAGGCGGGTTATGGCTGTGTCAATCAACCCAAAGCCGCGGCGTTGGCCGAGGAAATCAGAACTCGTTGCCGCCAGTGTCTGAGGAATCCCGACGGCTATGAGATCTGGGCCGATTATTAAGCGGACAAAGATGAAACCCAATCTTGCCAGCGCGCTGTTCCTCACCGCCGCATTGTCAGCGCTGTCAGGTTGTGAACGCGAAACCCCGACCGGCGCTTCACCCCAAAAAAAGGCCGGGAACCAGGAGAGCGCTGCCCCAAAACCGGGGACAAATTCCGTCGGGGACATGATTCTCGTTTCGGGCGGACGTTTTGTGATGGGAGACAAAACCGAAGTTGATGCCACTCCGCACGAGGTGGTGGTCCGTTCGTTTTACATGGACAAATACCTGGTAACCCAGGAACAGTATCAAAAGGTCATGGGCGCAAATCCCTCTCGATGGAAAGGCGGCAAAAACCCGGTCGAGCAGGTGCGTTGGTCCGAGGCCGCTAAATTCTGCAACCAGCGCTCCCAACTCGAAGGCCTTGAGGCGTGCTACGACCTCAGGACCGGGAAGTGCAACTTCGCCGCCAACGGATACCGGCTGCCAACCGAAGCGGAGTGGGAATACGCCTGCCGGGCCGGAACTTCCACGGCCTATTTTTTCGGCGACACTCCCGCACGACTGGGGGAGTATGCCTGGTTCGAGGAAAATGCCGGGAGCCGGCCCCGGCCCGTCGGACAGAAGCTTGCTAATGCGTGGGGTCTATACGACATGAACGGCAACGTATGGGAGTGGTGCAACGATTTTTACAAGGTGGACTATTATCAGGAAGCTCCTCAACAAGACCCCAAAGGGCCTGACTCAAGTCAGACTAAAGTGGTGCGCGGAGGCGCCTGGCGCTTTAACGCCGAGACCTGCCGCTCAGGGTATCGCTATAATGAGAAGCCCGGCTCGGCCGATGCTTGTTTCGGCTACGATATTTATGGTTTTCGTTGTGTCCGGGCACTCGCCGGCAATCCCGCCCCGTAAGAGATCCGGGTTAGTCCTGTAGGCGCACTAGAACTGCGCTGGCATGCGGAACTGGCAAACGGGCTACGCCCTCTTTCATTAAAACTCGTTCCGCTGGTCCGGAACTCCAGGTCCCGTCCGCTGCGACTTCCGCACCGGCGAAGGTCACCCGATCCTTGCTTTGCACGGAAGGGGCACCGAGGCGAAACGCCGTCGCCGTGTGATAACCTTTGGGCAGAATAGCCTCCAGTTCTGCATCGCGCGAAAGATCCTTGTTCACCACCGTAATCCAGAGCAATCCCCGCCCGGGCTTTGTGGCGTAGGCAGCCAAGTTGATCGCTCCCTTATCCAGGTCGAGCTTCAACAAATCTCCCTTCCCGGCCATCACAAACGCCAGCATCCCGTGATATTTGACGTCATAGCCGTTGTGCAAATCCACTTCGTTCCCAATCTCAAAGGAATGCAGATGGCCATCCAAAGCGGCCCGGACGGCCAACGCTTCCTGTGCTGCTTCTTCTTTGGAGCTGGTGCCCATATTCAGCCCCCACATCACCTTCCAACCAGTCGCTCGGGCGAAGCCGGCCAGTTCAGCGAGGTTGGCCTGATTAATGATGGTCACCTCCTTCTCTGAGTGGACGGTCGCAGCGCCGTCCGGCACGTATTTAGTATGATCTGAGATGTTTCCCCCGATACGCACCATTCCGCGCCGACTCAAGTTGCGATAAAGATGAACCATCCGGGTGTTCTTAACGCTGAAGAAATTCGATTGAGCCACCGCGGAGGTCTCGTAACCCAAGCCGATAAAATCGGGCGAAATGCGGCTCACGACCGCTCCCGGGTCCACCCGGATTTTGACGGTTTCCACCTGGCCGGCATCGGGCAGGGCGTGTCCGGCAATCATGAGGCTGGCGGCAAAAGCAAAACCGCGCCGCAACCGAAACCGGAGGTCATTCGTCATGTTGCCAAACGCCAGATTAAGCAATTCATTCCAGTCGGAAGCTGGCTGGCGCGAACGCACCGAGGGTGAAAGCGAATTTCCCATGCTTGATTTTCACCGCGTCGCCAGCCGGGGTGCCGCGCAGGTCCACGGGCATGGCCTGGGTCGGTTGAAAACCAGCGGGCAGATTCACTGTCAGCGAACCTGACTTCCCCGCCAACTCCCAGACGCGCAGCAGCACTTTGTCGGTGTAGGGGTCGGGACCAAAATGGGTGACCTGCACCCCGCCCCGCGACAACTCCAATCCGGCTTTTGTCCACGGCAATTTGCCAGGCGGGCCGCTGGCATAAGCGGCGAGCAGCGGCGAACGCGCTTCCCAAGAGGGCGTTACGAGGTCTCTCGCCGTGTCGCCGCCGCGCACCGCCCAGATCCGCACGCGGGAATTCCATGAGCCGTCTTGCCACAGCGGGAAATTCGTGTCCCATTGGTTGTTGTAAAGGTTAATAAAGACGCGGGCGCGCCTGGGTGTGTAGTGCAGCGAGAATTTCCACAGCCCCGGCTCGTCCAGACTCACCAAGGGCGAATCGAGCGGGCACAAGCCGATGCCAAAGCCGTCTGACCCGGTAATCATCAGGCCGGAATTGAGGCACAGTAAATGCCGGTTTCCGCCGTCAACGATATCGCGGACCGGGTCGATCACTGAACCGAGGCGGGTGAGCTTGAATTGCGGCTGGTCGATCGCAAAGGGCAGGCATAGCCAAGCGCCTTCCGGAATCGGATTGGGCGTCTTGTCGTCAATCGACCACTCCACGTCCAGATACGGCTGGGCTGCGTAGAGCGTGTACTTGAGCGTGACTGTTTTGGCCAACGGCTCGGCGTCCGCCGACCGGAGCACGAGAGTTTGCTCCAGCGGGTTGCTTTGCACCGTAACGGTCCAGTTCGCCAGCCTGACTTGGGTATAGGGCGAGACTTCCAGACCTGGCATTCCTGGTTTGCCAAAGTCATACTGCGCCCAGCCGCCCTGCTGGCGGCAATACGATTGCATGAACTCCGCAACATTGTTACTCGCAAACCGCTCGTGCAAATAGGAACCGAAACTGTTTTCGTCCTTGGCTGCGGCCAGTTCGCGTCCGGTTTTCAAATCCACCAACGATACCAGTCCGCCCCGCGCCCCATCCGCACGGAGCCGGAAATATTCGTTTTGAATCACGCCTGTTTCGTTCGGAGCTAAAGGCTTGGCAACTGGTCCCAAAACTGGCGTGAACGTTTTGTAACCACCGGGCGGCACATCGTTCGCCAGGAAACGCAACGTCCGACCCTCACCGGCGGAGAATGGCGCCGTCTTCCCCTTGCTCAAATCGCGTACGCCGCTCCAGTTGCCGTCCGGCAGGGTGGTCTCGACTTCGCCACTGCGTTCCCAGGGCAGCGGGTTGAAGACGACGATACGCGGGCCGTCCACGTCCACGCTCTGTGCGAGCAATTGCAGCCTTTCCTCGAGCGCATTGGTGATGATGTTTGCCGTGGCGCGGATGTAATCGCGTTTGTCCTCGAATGATTTTAGAAATCGGTCATAGCTGGCCTCGGCCAGTTTTCTCTTCCATTCATCGCCATACCAGATGCCGCCGGGCTGCCGGCCGAAAAAGCCGAAGGTATGTTCGCTATAGAGGAGGCTATTCTCATAAGCCTGCGCGAGCGATTGCGCGAGAGGGGGCGGATTTGCCCCAAGGGCGCGCAGCTCCGTGTCGAGCATGGCCACGGCCGCCTCCTCGGGGCGCACGTCCCAGGCAAGCTTGGTTTCCATGGGCATGGCTTCAAAACCGTGAATCCAGGTGTCCGGCATATCGCCGCGCACGACGGGAACGCTGGCATTTTTCTCCGCCATGAAGGCGTCATAAAAATCCTCCAGCCGGCCGAACTTGATTTTGACGCCGGGAAGTTCCTTGGCCGCCTGCTGTAAAAGTTTGTCCACTTCGGTTGGCGTTGGCGGCCCGTGGTTGTCACCCGTGACGAGCAGCGCCAGCCAAGTATGATAAGGCCAGTCCGCCGGCGGAAGCAATTGGGTGCCGTACTCCGGGGAATAAAAGGTCAGGAGACGCGAACCGTCCGGCCCTTCCCACCAGAATAATGGCGGGACCCGCATCGGGGCGCTGCCGCCGTTGCAGCCGATTTGCAGGAAAGCCACGCCCGAATGCTTTAACAAAGTCGGCAACACCCAGGTATGGCCCGGCACATCGGTCATCTTGCCGGCGCGCGGCAACGGCAATCCGTTTGCTCGTGCCAGATCGGCGGAAAAGGTCAGCCCGCGCACCAAATCCTCCAGTTCGAGCGACTCGGTTTGGAGGGAGAAAGGCAGGGCGTGAAAGGCCAGCCGTCCTTCCTTCATCGCTTGGAGGATTTCTGCTCGCCGCTGCGGCGTCTGCCCGGGCCACAACATTTCTTTCAACGGCCAGCCTGGAACGGTCCAGGTGAACTGTTGCTCTGGCGGGAGGGAACGCGAATGGTTCATCACGTCCAGCGCCTGGTCCACAAAGCGGGTGCGATAACGCGTCAGGATATTGGTGACCAGGTCAGTGTAACCGATGTCGAAATGCGTCTTGAAAACGACCACGATTTGCCGGACCGGACTTTCGCCGCGAACCGGCGCAACCCCCAGCGCCAACAACAAAACGGGAAGACAGAATCCGTTTAACCAATGGGCGGAACGATTTCTGTTAAACATAGGCGCAGTATATGCAGGCCGGCGACGGCGGCAATAACGCGCGGCCAGGGAAATCGAGCAGGGCGGAAGAGAAAGCTCTTTTGGGGGAGGGGTTATTCGAGCGCGCTAACAAAAGGCGTGAAACTAATTTTGCTTCTCGTTCACCCGAATCGTTCCGGTTTCATGGTCCGACGTGCGTTGCAATTCTCGCTGCAAGGTCACCGTGGTGTGGGGGAATGGGTTTCGGATGCCCTCATCGGCGAATCGCTTTTGGGCTTGTTCGAGCAGGTCGCATTTGAGCGCATCGGCGGTTGGCGCGTCGGCGCACCAAACGGTCAGCGTGAGCACCACGCCAGCGGGCGTTAATTGCGTGACCGGGCAACCGCATACTTGTTGCGCCTTGGGATTTTTGCTCGCCAAATCCAGAAGAATGGCGCGGGCGTGGTCGATGTTTGAGTCGTAGCTGATGCCGATCGCCACTGAGCAAATCTCGCGCGGGTCCTCCCTGCTCAGATTGATTGTCGTTTGGCTGGCCATGACGCTGTTGGGAACTACCACCCGGCGATTATCATCCGTCTTGAGCAGCGTGTAACCGAGCGCCAGGCTTTCGACCACTCCGGTCTCCAGGCCGCTCGGCGCCATCACCTGCAAACGGTCGCCCAGCTTGAATGGCCGATAAAGCAACAAGGAGATTCCCGCGATCAGGTTGCCGAGCGTGTTCTGCGCCGCCAAGCCCACAATCACCGAGATGACGCCCACGCTGGCCAGCCAAGCCTTGCCCAAACTGGACAGGGCCGGGACGAGGTGTGCATAGGAAATAAACGCGAAAAAATAAACACCGAACCGGGCCAATTGTGCCAGGAACCTGACGGCCATGCGGTCAAGGTGGTCGTGCTTGTCATTGGCCAGCATGCGTTGGACGGCCAGGCGCAACGTCCGCCCGGCGAGCCAGGCCAAAATCGTGAAAACAATGGCATAAAGGAAGGCACCCTGAAGCGTGGACGGATCGACGAGCCCGCCACTCTTGATTTTATCGAAGATACTCATAAGCGGACTAATGTGATTGGTGATCGCCTTATTGGTGTTGCACGGGCAACGTCGGATCTTGTAAGTGCCTTCACCTTGCCCCCCAGCGGCCGTTCTGGCAAGGCTTATCGTGAGAGCGGAGCAGTCGCCGAAAACCTATTAAGGGGCTGCAACAGTCGCCGGAACCCCTGTTGCACCGTTCTTGTGTTCCCGTCGGAGGACGTTATTTTCTTGCCATGAGCAAGCTTGAGGAAATCGAGCAGGCGATCGACCAGTTGCCTCTCAACGACTTCGCCAAATTGGCTGCCTGGGTTGACCGCCGCCGCCAGCAGCTGCAAATGAGCCAGCCGGCCACCGACCAAAGGCAACGGCCGATACGTGACCACAGCGCTTTCCTGAACAGCTACTCGCCGCAGGACGAGGGCCTTTACGACGATGCCGCAGCCAGGTGAAGTCTGGCTGGCGACATTGTGTCGCCTTTGGAGACGACTTGCGCTTGGACTGAGTTCAGCCGTCGCTAGGCGACGCAACGTGGTTCCTTAACTCCTTTCCGTGGACTGGAAGTCCACGGCTACCTTCAAAGCACCACTCCGTGGTTCATATTGGACGAGACGTCCCACCGTGAGGGGCGCGGTGAATAACTTGTGAATAACTTTCTTGTCCGTACTTCTTCGGATGGACCAACAGATGAGCCACCCCCTGGGGGATAATCGTGGGCGAAAAGAAAGTAATGCTATGGCAATCATCAAATTCAAACGATTCACCAAACCCCACGTCCTGCGCCGCCTGGGCCGGCCTTTGCTGGCCCGGTTCCTGGCCCAGTTTGCTCCCCAATTGGCCGCGCAAAAGCTCTCGCTCCCAGCCCCGGCCCTCCCGGATGGCCTCTACTTCCAGGCCTTGGCGCGGCTGCTCATGTCGCCCGAGGGATTGACCGAACCACTCAACGAGGCGCTCTTCGCCATCGATGAAATGGCCACGCCCGAAGGGCAGCAACGGCTCGAAACGGCCATCGCCCAAAGCGGCTTGGCGCTGCGTTTGCAGCACGAATCTTCGCCCGCTGACGTCGCGCTCCAGGTGTGGATGGCGGCGCCCGCCTTGCTCGCTCGCCTCCACAACGAGCAACGCCTCCTGCGCCTCGCCGCCTTCGAATACTTCGGCGCACAACCTCCTAAATTCGACCCTAATCCTAATCTTAATTCCAATCCCCCTCCGCGCCCCGCCGTCTGGCGCACCACGGGCGCTGGCCTGGACATCTGTCCAGCACCACTCATTGACTCGCTCGACCAGTGGTTCGCACGGCATCAGCGGGGACGCCAGACCGCCCGCCTCGAGGTTTATCCCCTGGCGGGCGAATTTTGGTTCCTCGTGCGCCACGGCGACAATTTTACCCGCGCGCCCAAAGTCGAGGGGCAGCTTACCGAGGTGCTCCACTTCAGGCCCGAGAAGGACGACGTCATCGTCTATTCGCCCGCGCACGACGAGTTGCGGCTGAATGCGCGCACCAAAGGGGAGAAGGAGCTGTATCGCCGGCAGTTCGGCTTGCACCTGGGCGGCAGCGAGGACTATTTCTCCGAGGGCAGGACCTACACGCTCGAGCCGTTGCGCAAGGAGGGGGCGGACGCGTTGGATGCGGCGGGCCTGGAGGGCATCAGCCAAATCACCCTGCGCGAACTCGAAGTGAGCTGGGACAACGGCCTGCACCACGTCCTCATCCGCCAGGCGGATGACCTGTTTCAGTGCCCCTCGTGCGCGGGGTCCAGCGCCGCGATTCCGCCAAACGGACGGCTGGCGCGGGCGGGCTTTCTACTGCTATTTGAGGACTCAGCCAAGCCGCGCCCGGTGCAAATCCAGCCGCCTAACATCCTAAAACTTGGCCGGCACTGCGACGCGCTGGCGGTGGACCGCTGGCTTTCGATGCGCGGGTTCCGGATCCGAGGATGAACGCATGGCGGACAAAGTGTTTCGCCATAAGTAACTCGGAGGCGTCTATTGAATGCGAATGCCCTGTCGCTCCGCTCCCCCCCAAAGCGGTGTCGCCGCTTCGCTTTGCCACCGCACTCCAAAGAAATTTAGCTCCGAAAGGATTCACGATGTTTAATCCCTGGCCAGCTCTGCAATCGGTTCCCGGCCTCATCGGCGTGCCCGCAATTTGGCGCGCCGCCCTCGGTGACGCCTTCACTGCTTTCTCGACGTTCCTCCGCGCTTGCCCGCGCGTGGCGACCTCCTTGCCCTGCCCGCGCCAATGCGGCTGCGCCCACGAAATCATCCGCCATCCGGATGGCGCAGTCGTGGCGGTCTGCCGTTGTGAGCCGTGGAACTGCGAGGATCTCCATCCGGCGCCCGGCGAGCTGACGCTCCTGGAACTCAACTCGCCCAAGCTCGCCCGCGCCCTTTGCCATGCCCTCGCCCTGCAGCCCACGAGCGCGCCATCCATCAGCACTCAGCCCTCCGTCCAGGTTGGCTCGTACTCTGCGGGCCATGTCCCGGTCATCCTCACCTTCGAGAGCGACCCGGGCGCCTTCGGCGGCCAAGTGGCCGAACTGACCGCCCGCTTGCGTCAGCCTTTTATCCTGCTGGCCCCCTCGAGCAGCCCGCTGGACGCCGCCGCCCAGGAGCTGCTGGCCAACGTGGGCGCCGGCTTTTTCTCACTTGATGCCTGTGTGCGCCTCACCCCGCAGGGAGCTTTGGAACCGGCCAAAAGCCCACAGGAATTGTTCGCTCGTCTCCGCCCCGAGCCGCAGGAAGCGGCGGACGAAGACATTGCCCGCAAGGCCTTCGCCCTCGTCGAGCAACTCGACTCCGAAGACCCCGTCAAAGGGCCGAGCGCGCTGACCGTCTTCCGCCTCTACTGCCTCGAAGAATTGAGCGCGACGCAAATCGCCCGGCGCTGCGGCTCCTCGAAGACCTCGATTATGCGACGCCTCGAACTCATCCGTGCCAAAACCGGCGTCGCCCCCGCGCGCCTGCGCCGCCTCTGCCCGTATTTCGAAAAGCTCGAAGCCGACCTTGCCGATTCGCGGGCCCGGCACATCCACCGAAAAGGGTTGATCGATTGAGGGCCTGACCCGAGGGGTTGTCGGAGTGCGTTAACAACGCCAAGTTTATCAGACGTCGCTACCGCGACTTAACCGATCTTCGTGTGGTGTTATCCGTGGGCTAAAGCCGCACGGCTAACTTCAAACATCGCGCTGCGATGGTTAGCGCCGACTGATTTCGGCGGCTACGCCGTGACGGTGCTCGCCCGCGCTGCTGCCGGGAACGCTACTGGCAGCCTTTATGCTCGACTTCCCCGCATATAGATAGTCCGCACTCGGCATGGTGCTCGGGCGTAGGACAGAACAGTTGCAAACAGCCGGCGCGAAGCCCGATCATTCATGTACACTTTTAAGGCACTTTCCCGGGCAGGACGTCTCGGTTCTGTCCTCCTTTGGGGCAGCCTTTTCCTCCTCCCTTTCCACAATCTCCATGGCGATTCAGCGACAGCCAAGCTGCCGGAGGGAGACCAAGCCAGCAGCCGTTCCTATGGGCAGGTTGCTCCGGGGCTCATCCGCCTGGCTCCGGCCCTGCGGGCACCTGAGGATCACTACGCCACCAACACCCGGGTCCTGCCGCTCGGGCCGTTCTGGGGAAAAGTCGGCGTGCAGCGGAGCATCGTTCTGCCGGCGCTCTCGGCTGGCGCGCGGGAGAACCTGCGCAAGGAAGACGCCCAACGCGAAGCCGGGCTGCCCAAAGGCCGCTTGCGGATTGGCATTGGCCGCGCCTTCGGCCAACCCACCACCGTGAACCAAAGGACCACCCCGGCCGCAGAATGGGTCGTGTTGCCCGACGGCTGGCGGATCTGGTCGGCCCAAGTGACCTCGCCCGGCGCGCTGGGCATTCGCGTCCATCTGGAATCGTTGAGCCTGCCCGAGGGCGCGCGGTTGGTGGTCTATGACCCCGCCACGCCCGCGTCCGAGACGGCTCCGATCATGGCCGGCAGCGTCGCGGACGAACGGGCGGCTTGGGCGCAAACCGTTTTCGCCGAGCGCGTGGTGGTCGAATGCCAAGTCCCGCCCGGACTCGATCCGTCAAGGGTAGAATTTGCCCTCACCGGCGTTTCGCATCTCTATCGCTCGTTCGGCTCGGGCCTGGAGCGGGATGCCACCGCCCCGTGCGAGAACGACGTCACCTGCTATCCAACCTGGGCTTCGCAGGCCGCCGGCGTGGCGCTCATCAACTTCGTGGACCAGGGCAACAGTTACGCGTGCAGCGGGTGCCTGTTGAACACCTCTCCCAGCACGTTGACCAACTATTTCCTCACCGCCAATCACTGCGTCGGCGATCAAACGACCGCCTCGACCCTCGAATGCTACTGGTTCTACCAGACCAGCACCTGCAACGGCACACCGCCCGCCCTGACCAATGTGCCCTCGACCTCCGGCGGCGCCGATTTCCTGGCCGGGGTCAGCCGCGACAGCGGCAGCGACTTCGCGTTCCTGCGGCTGCACCAGTCCCCGCCCGGTGGTGTGTATTACGTCGGTTGGAGCGTCGGCGCGCCGGTCGCTTCTGAGACGTTGACTGGCATCCACCATCCGCAGGGGGACTACACGCGGATCAGCTTCGGTAATCTCTCCAGCACCGATACTAACTACTGGGATGTGCAATGGTACAGCGGGCAAGTCGAGCCGGGCAGCAGCGGCTCTCCGCTGTTCAACGCAAACCAGCAGGTCATTGGCCAGCTCTGGGGCGGAACGCCCATCGATTGCAGCGGGCTTTCGCAAGTTGCGGAGTATGGTCGCTTCGATGTGACCTTCAGTTACATCCAGCAGTGGCTGGAACCAACTGTGTTAAACCCCGGCTGCACTACCCTGCCACCGCCGGCACCCAGCCCGGGCGTGTGCGGCGCCACCAATGCCAGCACGACTCCGACGTTGAGCTGGACGGCGGTGGGCGGCGCGCATGGCTACCTCGTCCAAGTCTTCAGTGGAAATGCCTGTGGCCAGACCCCGATTGAGACTAGCCCGTTGCTATCTCCTGCCGCAACTACGTGGACTGTCCCCGCATCTGCCGGACTTCAGAACGGACTAAGTTACTCCTGGCAGGTGATAGCAACGGG
>Ga0209517_10003602_pt1 | contig 20870 bp, 15 predicted proteins | sample PeaSoiMetSII2010_FD_187695 | JGI IMG/M metagenome (GOLD analysis project Ga0209517, IMG submission 187695) | Peat soil microbial communities from Weissenstadt, Germany - SII-2010 (SPAdes) (version 2) | ecosystem: Environmental > Terrestrial > Soil > Wetlands > Peat | place: Germany...
CATTTGGCGTAGACGGGTCATAGGGAACCTCCTTATGACCCGACAATATCCTGATCAGCACGCCCCTGCCCACTTGCACGCACGCGTAGCGTCCGCCGCACGGGCGGCTTCGTTCAAGTCGGCTAGCCGTCAACTGGCGCAGTGCAATGCGGCTGGAGATTTCCGGCGTGGGAAGGGCGTTCCCGATCCGACGAAGTGCCCACTACCGTGGTTTTCCAACGCCGCCGCCCGGGCAGGCCTTCATATTCACCCTATCGATTCGACGATGAACTTTCGGCGACCAGGGGGGCTGAAACGGTACGAATTGCACAATCCAGTCCCGCCTGTCTTTGGATCCACCAGAATGCTCGGGTCATTGAAATAACTGAAACCTAAACCACACGCCAGCAAACGCCCCTATAAAATTTTGAGCTTAGAATGGGAGCCTTTGCCGCCGGAGCCTGACGAAGTTACCTGGGTAGGATCGTAGTCATAAACATACATGTTTTTCGGCCCCAGTACATTCGTGCATGTGGAACATCCTCCACCAGAGACCGTGAACTGGGAGACATCGAGTGGACAAGCCTTGGGATCGAAGGTAACTTTAAGGGCGTTGTTTGTGTGGTTGGTCCATATAATTTTATAACCTGTATAGCCAGGTTTGGTCTCGTCACCCACCTCAATCGTCTGGTCGCTGCGTGCATCCGTCAAACCTTCAGCGTCCTGTTTTGGACTCCCAGGCTGGAGGCCCTTCGCCCCGGCAATCTTGACCTCAACATCCGCACCCTCAGTCCCCCCGATTTTGACAATTACGTCAATGAGCTCTATGCCCTCCGGGAAGAACATGCGCGTCTCGCCGTCCGCCCCCACTGCCTGGCCTTCCTTGCCCTCGAGCCGCGGCTTGAGACTTGTCGTTAAATCCGTGACGATCTTGTCCAGCACTTGTTGCGCAGCATTGGCGACATCGCTAACTTTGACGTCAACAACCTGATTCTCGTTTTTCATAGGCGTGCCTCCTCGTTGTCAAGAGTTTAGTTAGAAATGGATGGTAATTGTCCTTTCCAGGTGAATTGGGCGAGTGAAGACAAACAACATACTGAGGGATTGTCCCTAGAGAAGCCTGCGGACGATCCCTCTTGCGGGGCCCGCCATATTTCTCCACCAAGCCCTTAAATCTCAGGTCGTTCCGCAAGCTATCGAAGGCTGGGGCATTAAGCACCACGCCGATCGGAAGGCCATGCCGCACAGCGTCCGCGAGAAACCGCAGCGCATGGTCAGGGTCAGAGTCGCTGTACACCATTGCGACGTCGAACAACACGTCGGGGTCAGCGGGCGAAAGCCGAAGCGCGCGGCTGACGCTATCCAACGCCAGCTTCCTTTGTCCCAACGTGGAGTAGTAAGTCGCAAGGTTTCCCAGCACGTCGGGATCGCGCGGATTAACAGCAAGCCTTTCCTGCGCCAGCGAGATCGCTTTGCGGTAGGCATCATCAGCCTCCCTATGGTGTCCGCCGTAGTAATACGCGCTGGCTAAGTTTCCCCAAACCATATAGTCGCGCTTATCGTATTTCAAGGCCTCCCCGCATGCGCGCGCCGCATCGTCAAATTGGCGTAGATCGAAGAACGCCGTCGCCACATTGGAATACGCCGCATAGGTAGGCCGGATCGTGATCGAGTGCTCCAGTCTCTCGAGTGCGTCCGCGTAACGGCCTTCCATCACGTAAGCGCATCCGAGGTTACTCCAACCACGGAAGCTATCGGGGGCAATCGATACAACTTGGGCGAACATTTCTGCAGCTTCCGGATAACGGCCATGACCGAAGTAGAAGGCGCCCAAGGCGTTATAGCCCAGCCAATACTTCGGACGGAGGGCAATCGCCTTGCGGAACGTGGCTTCTGCCTCTCTGGTATTACCAAGACTGTCGTAGGCAGCAGCCAAGCCTGCCACGGCATCGTCGCTGGTGGGTTCGAGTTCCAGCGCCCGCTTGTACTGCACCAACGCTTGCTGATACTCGCCAGTCCCACGCAGGACGTGCCCGAGGCAGGCGTGGCCGGCAGATTCGGATTCAGCCAGGCTGACAGCCCGCTCGCAATTCGTCTTGGAGAGCTTGGTCCACTGCGGGTCGCTCGTTGCTTCGTATTTCTTCCAGTAGGCTTCGCCCAGACCCGCCAGGGCACGAGTGTAATAGGGATCTCGCTTAAGCGCGCCGCTGAATTCGGCGATCGCCGCATCGATATTCTCGGGCTTTGCGAACTCCTCCAGGTAACCTCGGCCACGCAGGTAGAGCGTGTAGGCGTCAGCTTCGGTCGTCCCTCGTCCCTTGAAAGACAACCTTTCCTCGGGACGGAGCTCAATCTCCAGCATGTTAAGCACGCCGGAGGCTACTTGCGCTTCGAGGGCGAAAGGGTCGGTGGCCGCCGCCTCAAACTCATGCGATCTTAGCTGGCGGTTGCTTGTCGCATCGATCAAGATAGGTACTACATGAACGGCGCCGCCGACCTGCTGCCAAGTTCCTTCGATTACCAGATTCACGCCAAATTCCTTGCGCGCGTCCGCGACCGTCGCCACGTGCTTGGCCCGCACTTCACTGAAAGGAACAACCTGGAATTGAGGCCTTTCGGTAAGCTGAGTGAGCTTGGCGCTCACTACCTCGCTAAGCCCATCGGCAAAGGCCTTGGTGCTGGCATCCGCACCTGCCACCGAGAAGGGCAGCACAACCACTTGCTTTTGTTCCGGAACCGGGTGCAGGACTCGATCGATCAAGGGCCTTCCCTGTGTTACTGCCACCCACGCCAGTACCGCCAGAAAAATCACGGCCCCTAAGGCAATCGCCGTTCGGTGGCTCATCAGGCGGGCGCGAACCGGAAGCGGACTCAATTCCCACGATCTGGATTCCAGCACCGAGCGCAGGTCCCGCAGCAGCTCTGCCACGTCTGAATAGCGCTTCGCCGGGTCCGGGTGGAGCATCTTCCGGGTGATGACCTCAATCGCCTGCGGGGGCGCGGGGCGATCCGCGACGGCAGGCGTAGTGGCATCAAAGTTCGGGACGCTGGACTGCCTCGGATATCTCCCTGCACAAGCCTCATAGAGCGTGACACCGAGAGAATAAATATCCGACCTGGCATCCGGAACATTACCCGCCAGGACCTCAGGCGCCATGTAGTTGGGGGTACCGACCAGACCCTCCGGCTCCACGCTGGAAGTTGTGGTTCCTGCGTCCTGGAACGGCAGCCGTTTTGCAATGCCAAAGTCGAGGACCTTTACCTGTCCTGCCGGAGTCAGCATGATGTTTTCAGGTTTGATATCGCAGTGCACGACTCCCTTCCGGTGAGCCGTCAAGAGCGCTCCCGCGCATTGGATTGCGATGTCGAGGAATTCGGCGGTCGGCAGAGGAGACTCAATCCTCTGTCGCAGGGTGGTTCCCTCGATGTACTCCATTAGAAGGAACGCCTCGCCGCTCTCTTCCACAACGTCGTACACCTGCGCAATGTGGGAGTCGTTGAGCGCGGAAGCGCGCCGGGCTTCGCGCAGAATGCTGCTTCGGTAGCGTTCATCCGAACGCATTTGAGGAGGCAATCGTTTCAGGGCCACGCATCTCTTCAGTTTTAAGTCGTCGGCCAGGAAGACCTCTCCCCGTCCGCCGGCGCCCAGCTTGGCCCGGATGCGAAACCGTCCCTGAACCATTTTGCCGGTAAGGCCTCCCTCCGCGCCGTGGGAGGTCAGCCCGATGCCGTCGTGTCCGTCAGTCGCCGCCGAGGGTCCGATGACCGGGCGATCCAGGAAGTCCTGTGTCCGCTCGTCCTCAGCAAGCATGCGTTCGACTTCGAGGCGCAGAGTTTCATCACCGGCGCAGGCGTCCCTGAGGAACGCGTCGCGGCTCTGCGGCTCCATTTCCAGCGCCGCGTCGAAAATCGAGCTGATTCGGTTCCAACGTTCCGGCGTCATTTCTTTTCGACTCTGATCTGGCTGTACATCCAATCCTTCGCCCGTCTCCAATCTCGTTTGACCGTCTTCGGGGAAACCTGAAGCACCTCCGCCGTCTCTTCCACGGAGAGCCCGCCGAAGTAGCGCAGCTCGACCACTCGACTCTCCCGAGGCGCAAATTCGGCAAGCTTCTTCAGTGCCTCGTCCAAGGCCAGGAGTTCTCCGGATCGCCCTTCGGCGAAGACCAGCGATTCCTCCAGCGAAAGCCTTGGCTGGCCGCCTCCGCGCTTGTCGGCGTTGCGGGCGCGCGCATAATCGATCAATATGGAACGCATCGTCGTCGCGGCCACAGCAAAAAAGTGGGCACGATCCTGCCAGTTCGAATGTTGCTGTCTAGAGAGTTGGAGGTAAGCTTCGTTAACGAGCGCAGTCGCCTGAAGCGTGTGCTCCGGACGCTCGTTGCGCATGTAGCGAGCTGCTATGCGGTGGAGCTCGTCATAAACCAGGGCTATCAGTTCAGATCGGGCGCCTTCGTTGCCTCCTCTGAGCTCGGCTAGTAAACGGGTGACCTGTCCCCCCGAGGACATAGCCTCTACCCCACCCTGTAATGAGTATCCTTAAATGACCCTGACTTAGTTTATACACCAAGTTCTCCCTCATGAGTGAGCATATTTTTTGATTTGCCATACGTCAAAACGCGGCCAAGCAGCGCCTTGCGTCATCGTGCAGAGTGACACGGCTGGCACGCGTTGTTTCTCCGCGCGTCCTGCGAGTCCATCTGAGCGAGGAAATTTGTGAGGGTATATCACTCGCTGGGATTGCTCGGGAATAACTCGACTCACTTCAAGTTACTGACGATCAGGAGGTTACGAGATGTTTTACGGATCCGGCCTCAAAAGTCGGCATCCTGGATAGTGCCATGTTTGTTTTTCGAGCGGGTTATGCCTGGCGAGCGCCGCCCTTCCCATAATCAATCGCCGAATAGGTCCTCCAAGACGTAAGCACTCTATCGACTATCTCCGGTGTCGGGCTGCATTCGCCGACACCCGAGGCGAAAATAGCCGTGCGAAGTGGGTTGCCGTGTTATACCCGTTTGACTGAGCGTATTAGTAGAATTATTCTTGATTTTCGCCGCAGCAGTTTCCTGGAGCGCGGAATTGATGAACAACTCCTGTGCAAGGCACGCTGTCAGTGCTTTCGTCTTGGGCTTCCACGAACGGTTTTGGCCAGGCCCATCTGGAGATGATTGCGACCGCGCAAAGGCAGTTGCGCCGAAGGAGGATCGTGGTGAAACGAGCGGCTGATTCGTACGAAGAAGCTTGGCCGAGCCTTCCTTTGGAGTCCTGGAGCGACACTTGCGCGACCTTGCATCTGTGGACTCAGATCGTTGGCAAGATTCGCCTGGTGCGAAGTCCCTGGCTCAATCACTCCTGGCATGTCCCGCTTTATGTAACTTCCAGAGGGCTCACTACGTCGCCCATTCCGTACGGCTCCCGGACGTTCCAAATGGACTTCGACTTCCTCCTTCACCAACTGGTTATCCAAACCAGCGACGGGCGTATCGGTACTCTTCCACTCGAGCCTCAATCCGTGGCAACGTTTTATCGCCGCCTCATGGAGGAGATGGAGAAACTCGAGTTGCCTGTAGTCATCCACAAGAAACCTAACGAAGTTCCCGAGCCGATCAACTTTGACCAGGACGAATCCCACCGGTCATACGATCGGGAATACGCCCATCGTTTCTGGCGGATCCTCGTGCAGGCCGACCGGGTGCTCAAGGAGTTCCGCGCCCGGTTCATTGGTAAGGTCAGTCCCGTGCACGTGTTCTGGGGCGCCCTGGATCTGGCGGTCACGCGGTTTTCAGGGCGGCGGGCTCCGCAACATCCCGGCGGGATTCCCAACCTGCCTGATTGGGTTACCCGCGAGGCGTACTCGCACGAGGTGAGTAGCTGCGGATTTTGGCCCGGTGGGGGAGCCGTCCCCTATGCCGCGTTCTACTCCTACGCGTATCCGGAGCCAACCGGGTTCTCGGAGGCGTCTGTCAAGCCGGACGCGGCGTTTTACAGCGCCGATTTTCGCGAATTCATCCTGCCGTATGACATCGTGCGGCAGTCGGAGGCTCCGGATCACACCCTTCTTGACTTTCTCCAGTCGACGTATGAAGCCGCGGCCAATTTGGCCAAATGGGATCGGAGTGCTCTCGAACGAGACCACGACCCGAAGTAAACAGTCTGAGCATTCTGACCTTCTTTGAAGGAGTACATGTGAGGACATGCCGCGCTCTAGCGATTTTGTTTGCAACAGTTGTCCTGATGGCATCGTCCGGACCTGACGATCGCCAGGTGACGGACCCGAAGTCCGTCAGTTCGCCCGCCAATCCAGCGGCCAGTTCCATCCCCATCGATGAGCTTTACTTCACGCGCAGCGTCGGCGGAGCGTCGTGGTCACCCGACGGCAAGGAAATCGTATTCACCACGAATCTGACGGGGCGCAACAACCTGTGGAAGGTGCAGGCATCGGGCGGCTGGCCGATCCAACTCTCTCAGTCCGATGACCGGGAGAGCGGCGCTGTCTGGTCTCCCGACGGAAAGTGGATACTTTACGAGCAGGATCGCGGCGGCCAGGAATACTTTGACATCTTCGCCATCCCGAGCGACGGCGGCGAGGCCGTTAATCTGACCAACACGGATGACATTTCCGAAACAGACGCACACTTCTCGCCGGACGGCGCGACCATTGCCATTTCCTACAAGCCGAAGACGTCGTCCACGCCAGACATCGCGCTGCTCGATTGGCGAACCCGCAAAGTGCGCAACCTCACTCGGGAGCAGAGCAAAGATCGCTTCTGGCTCTTTGTAGCGTGGAGCCCCGACGGAAAGAGCATTTATGCCAATCGGGCCAATGCCGGATTCACCGATGCCGACGTATATGGCGTCGACGTGGCGAGCGGCAATCGCGAGAACCTGACGCCCCATAAAGGCCAAGTCCTCTACGTAGTTTCATCGCTTTCGGCTGACGGAAGCACACTGCTTTTGACGTCGAATGAGAAAGCGGGATTCAACAACGTCGCTCTGCTTGACATCGCTAACAAAAAGCTCCAATGGGTGACCGACACCAAATGGGATGCCAGCTCCGGCAACTTCGCGCCGCAAGGTGGCAAGTACACTTTCATCATCAACGAAGACGGGCGCACCGACGCTTACCTGGCTGACCGTGATCGCGGGCAGCCGGAGAAAATCTTTTTTCCTGCTGGCATGACCTTCTTTTCCGGTAACCCAACGCCGTTTTCGCCGCGCGGCGACCGCTTGCTGGTGTCGCACCAAAGCTCGCAGCGGCCACCCGATCTGTGGGTATACGATTTAGCATCACGGCAAGCCACGCAGTTGAGCTTTTCCGCGATCGCGGGACTCAACCCGGCGCTGCTGCCGCCGTCGTGGTTGGTGCACTACAAGACTTTCGACGGCAAGACCATCAGCGCCTTCCTGTGGATGCCTTTCAACCTGAAGCGGGACGGAAGCAACCCGGGAATCGTCCTTCCGCACGGCGGTCCTACCGGTCAGACCGTCGACTCCTTCAACAAGACCGCAGCCGCGCTGACATCTCGCGGCTACGTGTGCATCGCTCCCAACGTGCGAGGGTCAACCGGCTACGGGATGGAATTTCAGAAAGCGAATTACAAGGATATCGGCGGCGGCGACCTCCAGGACGAAGTTTACGCGGCGCGCTTTCTGGCCGCTACCGGTTACGTCGATCCCAAGAAGATCGGCATCACCGGAGGCTCATACGGTGGCTACATGGCCATGATCGCCATCGGCAAGACGCCGGAGGTGTGGGCGGCGGCGGTGGAACTTTTCGGTATTACCGACTGGCTCACCGAGCAGAAAAACGAAGACCCGCTCCTACAACAGTACGATCAGACGATCCTGGGCGATCCGGTGAAGGACCGCAAGGTTTATGAAGACGCCTCCCCGATCCAATACTTCAAATACGCCAAGGCGCCCCTGCTGGTGCTGCAAGGGGCGAACGACATTCGGGATCCCAAGGAGGAAGCCGAGCAGGCCGTGACGGTTCTCAAGAAGGAGGGCAAGGAAGTCGACGCCCATTACTATATGGACGAAGGCCATGGGTTCGCCAAGCGCGAGAACCAGATCGATGCCGTCCAACGCACTATCGAATGGTTCGACCGGTATCTGAAGGGCAGTCAGAAGTAAGAGAATATTACTCGGATCGTGGTGACGGGAGTTCCGGGGGTGATTGTGGGGGCTTATCCCCAAAGTCTCCGTTGAACTCGCCAATCCGCTAGGCCGGGGATTGCCACCGAAGAAAACCTCTGAAACTCTGGCTCCAGACGGGAAGGGCGCGATTCCATTTGGACACCGTCCCGATTCCTTTGGGTGGACCTCTGCGCGGGGAACTGAAAATGGCGGGGCCGATTCCGGCCGGCCAGTCTGTGCGGCTCAAGCTCCAATGCTTTAGGAAGAGCGTGCTGCGCGGCCGCCCGGGCAGGAGCAGCGCGTCAAATTCTAGGCTCGACGTCAACGCTAGCCGCTCATTCTAATTCAGCTTGGCATATTCCGCCTTGGCCTGCTTGAGGATCGGGATGTCCGGGTCGGCATCCTTCCACAATGCGAGGAAGTCTTCGAACGCCTTCCTTGCTCTCGCCGTGTCGCCCGCAAGCGCCGAACCGCGCGCGACGCCCAGGTAGGAGAGCGCATAGAACTGCGCCCAATACGGGTGCCGCCATCCACTGCCCCAATTGGCGCCCTTGTGATCGACAATCTTCTGGAACTCTGCCGCTGCCTCCACGCCCTTATTAAGTCTCAGGTAAGCCAAGCCACGCAAGTAAACCGCCCCGAAGTAGGCGCTCTCGTAGGGCGAGGCGGAAGTCAGCAGTTCCACGCTCTTGGCCGGTTGGCCGCGCCTGAGGGCGAGCGCAGCGCGCATCTCGGGAAGTTGCACCGCATTCCAGATGGTTCCGTTTGGAAAAAGTTTCGAAGTCTCTGCCGCCAGTTTCTCCGCTTGGGCAGCATCGCCACAGACCGCCAGGGCCAGGACAGGACGCCCCAAGCGGCGCACGGTCTGACAATCGCCCAAGAGCGCGTCGGCCTGCGCATCGGCTTCGTCGAATCCGGAGGCGACATTCTGGAGCCCCAGGTGACGAGCCTTATCAGCGGCTCGCTGGAACAGTTCGTGCGATTCGCGACGCTTGCCAAGGACATTCCGATCGGCCGCTTGTAACCCAAAGCTGAGGTACTCCTCCGGCTTGCCTGCGAACCATTGAGTCTCCCTGTCGATGGCCGTCCTGTCGTCATCCACGTAAGCGAGTTCAAGCAAGCGCTGGTGAATCCGGGCACCGCCGAGCCCCGACTGCCGCAGTTTATCCGCTAACTGCCGGGCCTCGGCAAGCCGATTCAGGCACATGTAGGCGTCCAGTTGGCGCCGGTTGGGAGGCTCAACCTTAGGCTCCAAGCGTGCCGCTTCCAGGCCTTCCCGCAGCCCCTCTTCGTATTGCCCCTGGTCTATGAGGCACTCGCTCAAATTGTTATGGAATCCCCACCATCGGGGATAGTTGCGGATACCCAATCGATAGGCTTCCGTTTCCTTGTCCAGCTCGCCACTGTCTCCGTAGTAGGATGCCGCTATGCTACTGCGCTCGCGTTCGGAGACCCGGTCGATCAAAGCGAAAGCCTTTCTTGAGTACTCTCGACTCATGGCCAAATCTCCGGCATTGTCGAATGCTACGCTCACGAATTCGTAAGCCATGGCAAAATTCCGGTCGAGCGCGGCGGCGCGCTCAAATAACGGCACAGCGGCAAGAAAGCGGCCCTGCTCCATCTCGGACATACCTTCGGTGTAGTTCTGAAGAGCCTCCAGCGAAGAAGTGGTGGCCTGTTCCAGTGGACGATTCAGCTTCTCGATCGAGTTGAGGGATTCTCCCAGCTTGCCGCGCATGGCCGTCGCGGCAGCCCCGACCGCGTTCAAAACGTGTTCTTTGTCCGGCGCCTGGATCTGCTCCCGGGCGAGCGTGGCGCCATCCTGACAAGCGATCGCCTGGAGCGTGATGACGTAGTTTTTCCCCAGGCTAGCGATGGCGCCGTCGATGGTGGCTGAGGCTCCTTCCCGGACGCAGATTTCGTGCGCGATTGGATCGGTAATTCGGGCGCCCGGCGAAAGACTCATGCGGCGAAGAACGCCCCGCACCTGCGCGTCGTCCATTATTTTGAGAAAGGGTGACTGTTCAAGCTGTACGGCCAGGCCTTGGCGAAGGGTCCCGTCAAACACGGAGTCGCCGGTCGTATTGGAGAAATCGGCGAGGACAATCGTGTCCTTGTCCGTGAGCCTTGGCACGCGGTGAGCGTAGAAGTAGCCGCCTGCCGCGAGCGCCGCCAGCAGCACTCCGGCCGCCCACCACCAGACCCTGGCGGCCACAGGGCGAATCGCGGCCGTGGCTTGCGCGGCTCCCGTGTCACGCTTCAACCGCTCGAGGTCGCTGCGAATTTCCGAGGCGTGCTGGTAACGCTGGTCACGGTCCTTCTCCAGGGCCTTGCCGATGATTTCTTCCAGTTTCGCCGGCAGAGCGGGATTGAGGCGCGATGCCGGCGCCGGGCTCTGGGTGAGAATGGCAGCGAAGATTGCGGCGGTACTGCTGCCTTGGAATGCCTGCCGTCCCGTGCCCATCTCGTAGAGCACGGCGCCGAAGCTAAACAGGTCCGTGCGGGTGTCCAACTCTTCGCCCCGCGCTTGTTCCGGCGACATGTAAGCCAAGGTCCCGATCGCCGCACCCTCGGTGCTGATCGAATCCTCGATGAGGCTTGCGGTTGCGCCCTCGCTTGGCCTTGTGGGCTCCTCCGCTGCGCTCGGGACACGCTCGCGCCCGCCGGTTTGGCGGCCAGGGATAGCGGGAAACACGCGCTTGGCCAGTCCGAAGTCGAGGATTTTGGCGTGGCCCCGATCGGTGACAAAAATGTTTGCCGGTTTAATATCCCGGTGGACGATTCCTTTGGCGTGTGCGGCATCGAGCCCGTCGGCAATCTCGATTGCCAGTTCCAGGAGCGTGTCCGTTGGTAGGGGCGCGCCATGGCGTGCCCCGGCGGCAATGCGGTGTTTCAGCGTCACGCCCTCCAGATGCTCCATGACAATGAAGGCGCGTCCTTCGTGCTCACCGATGTCGTAAATCGTGCAGATGCCGGGGTGGTTCAGAGCAGAAGCGGCCCTCGCCTCTCGCTCGAAGCGACGGAGAGCCTGGGGGTCCCGGGCGACCTCGTCGGGAAGGAACTTGAGAGCTACAAAACGGCGCAGCCGCGCGTCCTGGGCCTTGTAGACCACGCCCATCCCGCCGCCCCCCAACTTGTCCACGATGCGGTAGTGCGAAACCGTCTTGCCGACCATGAGAGGCTCGGCTTCCCGGGATTCGCGTGGCGGGCCTGGCGCTCTTGCAAGTACCTTTGCCGCCAGCTCCACCGCGGGCACTTCAAGAAAGTCCTCGCCATGGGGGTGATGGGCGAGCAAGGATTCAACTTCTTGGAGCAGAGACTGATCATCTGCCGAGGCTTCTCTCAGGAAGGCATTCCGCTCATTCTCCGGGCGCTCCAGAGCCAGGTGGTACAATCGCTCGACTTCCCGAAAGCGAGCAGGCGTCATTGCGGCTCCCTGCTCAGTTCGCGTACCAGCCAGTCTTTTGCCAGCCTCCAGTCCCGCAACACGGTGTCCGGAGAAACCTTCAGCACTTCGGCCGTCTCGTCCACCGTCAAACCGCCGAAAAAGCGGAGCTCCACCACTTGGCTTTTGCGCAGATCAAGGGCGCCCAGATGGTTCAGGGCATCGTCAAGGGCCAGCAAATCGGCGCGCGGCTCTTGGGAAACGATCAGGTCCTCATCGAAAGCGACTGCTTGAGCTTCCCCGCCACGTTTCCAGGCGCCCCGGGAACGAGCGAAATCGATGAGAATGCGCCGCATCAGCTTGGCGCAGACGGCAAGAAAATGGGCGCGGTTTTGCCAGGTCAGCTCGCGGACATCCACCAGCCGCAGGTAAACCTCATTGACCAGGGCCGTGGTCTGGAGGGTATGGTCGGGCGCCTGGTGCGCCATATAACGGTGAGCGGCTTGGTGCAACTCCTGGTAAACGAGAGGCGTTAATTTCTCAAGCGCCTGCTCATCACCTTTGCCCCAAGCCTGAAGCAACTGGGTTATCCCGTGTGTTGGCGGCCCGCTCATACAGCCCTTGATGTACCGGAGTCTGAAGCCTGATAGGCATAGAGGATAGCACACCGCAGTTAGGGTTATCTACCCGCCAAGCCGGCCAGGCTGCGCGACATAGAAGTTGTGAATCGCCGAAGGTCAGGTGAATACGGCCCCGCGAGGGGCCACCCCGTGAGTAGCCGTAGGTGAAACCTACGGGCAGAAGGCGGGAAGACCCTAACCAACCCCGAAGGGGTTGACGGTGGCTATAGTCCGGCCCCTTCAGGGCCGGAAATGCGTTTTGGCATCCGGAGTCCGTAGGTTTACACCTACGGCTACTCACGGTGTCCCGCTCCGCGGGAGGGCTTGGGTTCGTGCGTACAGTATGCAAGGAAGGCCACGACCAGTCAGCGAGAATTCCGACCACCAACTTCGATGTCGCAGACCAAGCCGCCCGGCCGTTCAGCGCCGCCGGACGACCATGCGAAGAATTCCTCCACGCAGGTTCCAGTTTTTGTCTCGATTTTCCGTTATTAGAAACAGAGGGACAAAATCGGGCAGTGAAGGTTAGGCAGCGCAGACTTCATGCTATTCGAAGCCCGCGGCTCACTCTCTCAGAGCAAGGGCCGCGGAGTTTTTGGGGCTGCGAAACTCGAAGCCGTTACAGGCCGAATGCTCGCCCGAACGATCCCTAAAAGGAGGCAACATGAGATTCAGGTCACTCGTTGTATCGCTGGGCATGCTCGGTCTGCTGGTGCCGACAGCCAGACTAGCGGCCCAGGAAGACACACACAGTCCCCGCTATGCGGTTATCGAACTCGGCACGTTGGGCGGGACGTACAGCCAGGCGTTCTTTGTGAACAACTGGGGTGTGGCCAGCGGGGAGGCGAGCCTGGCGGACGGAAACTGGCACGCCATCCTCTGGCAAGGCGCATTCAAGAGAGATCTCGGCACGCTCGGAGGGTTGTCCAGCTCAGTTTTCGGCTCACCGAATGCACTCGGCCAAGTCGTGGGTGAGGCCGAGACCGCTGACTCAGACCCGAACGGTGAAGACTTCTGCGGTTTCAAGGCATCCGGAGCCCCGTCGTCGGGCACATGCCTGGGCTTTCTGTGGGAACACGGCTCGATGAATCCGCTCTCCACGCTGGGAGGCTACAACGGAGCGGCCAGCATGATCAACAATCGAGGCGAAGTGGCCGGCAACGCGGAGAACACGACGCCCGACTCGACCTGCCCACCTTATAATCCCGCCCAGGGCCAATATCAGGTGTTGCAGGATAAGCCGGTGGTTTGGAAAAACGGCCAGATCGAAGAGCTTCCCACCTACGGCGACGATCCGGACGGATTTGCTATAGCGATCAACGACTCCGGCCAGGTGGCCGGCGCGTCGGGCGTTTGCTCGACCTTCAACCTGATCAACGGTTTATATCTCTCACCGGTCCACGCTCTCCTCTGGGAGAATGGCACCGTAACCGATCTCGGCAGCCTGGGTGGCGCGTACGGAAACCAAGCGCATAATATGAATAATCGGGGCCAGGTGGTGGGCGTCTCAGACTTGGCCGGCGATGCCGTTTTTCACGGCTTCGTCTGGAGCCAAAGGACCGGAATGCACGACGTCCCCCCGCTCCCGGGGGACACCTACAGCGCCGCCCTATCCATCAACGACGCAGGCGAGGTGGGTGGCGTCTCGCTGGACGCGACGGGTTCAATTCTGCGCGCCTTCGTGGTCCTGAACGGGGTGCAGACCGACCTCAACACTCTGATTCCTGCAGATTCTCCGCTGCAACTGCAGACCGTATGCGCCATCAATTCCCGCGGGGAGGTTACAGGTTTGGCGGTGGAGAAAAGCACCGGCGAGTATCGCGGCTATCTGGCGATCCCGGTCGGTGGGGGGTATCCCGGGCGCTTGAGTATGCGTTGAAAAACCAGGAGCACACGGCCATGCCGCTCTGCTGCTGGGAAGCAGCAGGGCGGCAATGGCGGCGCGTCTTGCGATTGCAGCAGAACTCCTGCCTGACTCGGCGCGCGTCCGCTTGCCCCGCCAGGGCGCACTATACGAGGTTACGGCAGAGGCCCGGCGCACGCGGCACGAAAGCGCAAACTACCGGCCCGCGCCCGCCCGGGCCTACCGTGGTATGCTAAGCGAGCCACCGCGCGCGTTTCGCGCTGGGTGGCAACGCCACGCCTCGTCAGGATCGCAGTTGCGTTGGGCTTGTTTCTGGTAGCGGTCGTCGGGGCCTCGGCGCTGCTCAAGTTCGGAGTCCACGGGCATGGTGCGCCAATGCTGACCGACAAGGACACCATTGTCCTCGCCGACTTCACGAACACCACGGGCGATCCCGTGTTCGACGGCACGCTTCGCCAAGGGTTGGCGATACAGCTTGAACAATCGCCCTTCCTCAGCCTCGTCTCCGAGGAGCGCATCCAGCCCGTACTGCGTCTGATGGGCCAGCCGCGCAGCAGCATCCATCGTTCCTTCGGCGCCTTGTATCCCATCTATTTGCGTGGCGAAGCTTATTTGACCGCACACCAAGGCGCCGAGGCGGCAGCGGAATTCCAGAAAATTCTCGATCACCGCGGAATCGTCGTCAGCGATCCCGTAGGCGCAGTGGCGCGTCTGCAACTCGGCAGGGCATTTGCCCTCTCGGGAGACAAAACCAAGGCCAAGGCTGCGTACGAGGATTTCCTCAGGCTCTGGAAAGATGCCGACGCCGACATCCCGATCTTCGAGCAAGCCAAAGCGGAGTACGCGAGGCTGCAGTAACTACGCAGACGTGCCCCATAACTGCGGACATTTGCTCGGCGAAAAAGTGAGGCGGTCTTCCCTCTCCCAATTGGAGTTTGGCCGTTGACGGCCCCCCGAAACTATGCTGAGTGGTTACTCGACTGGATTCGGAATGACAAACGCCGTTCCACACCAGGATCCGGCGGGCGCTAAGCGGTGGGCCAGGAGACGGCTGGCCGACTTTTCAGACCGAAAGCCGAGTGCACTGCGGAACCCCGTGGGCGGCAGCAACTTACCGCGCAATCACCCTCGGTGCAAGGAGGTGTAACATCAATCCAGCTTTGCGAAAGCGTTCTTGAAACCTCAAGGTCAACGGAATTACAATGACGCAAGCTTTTGGAGATGGTAATTCCACAGCACGGCGTTAAACGGAGATTGCTCATGGCGTTGATTCAATTCACTAAGAACCACTCTGACCATTCAACAGACAAGGGATATCAGTTCGAGTTCTTTTGCGACCGCTGTGGAAACGGATTTATGACGGGGTTCAAACCCTCGGTGACAGGTTACGCGGGAAGCGCTCTGCGCGCCGCCGGCGATCTGTTTGGAGGCGTTTTTGGCCGTGCCAGCGCGGGCGCTTATGAAATCGAACGCGCAGTGCAGGGCTCTGGCCATGACAAGGCTTTTCACGATGCCGTGGAAGAAGTAAAGCCCAATTTTCGCCAGTGTCCCAAGTGCGCCAAATGGGCCTGCATCACGACGTGCTGGAACCAGAAGCGGGGCCTTTGCTACGACTGCGCGCCCAATGTCGAAACCGAAATCGCCGCCGCCCAAGCCCAAGCCACGGCGCAGCAGATCCAGGAGAAGGTTCGCCAGCAGGACTTGACCAGGGATCTTGACCTGACTTCCGAAGCCGCCGCCCTCTGCCCCAGTTGCGGGGCTCGCACACAGGGCGCCAAGTTTTGCCCGGAGTGCGGCAATCCGCTCCGTCCCAAGAATGAGTGCTCGCGGTGCGGAACGAAGTTTGAAGCGGGAACCAAATTCTGTCCCGAGTGTGGCCAGAAAGTTTCCTGAAACTCGCCATGCCAACCTTTTCGGGAAAGGTTCAGTACTTGAATTCAGACGGGTCCGCCCTTCAGGCGGGCCCGTGCCGGGTGTCATTCGAAGCGGAAACCCTTACGCTCACGCCGGCCTCAGGAGCGCCGCTGGCTTTCGACTTCGGCGACATCGATATATTCCTTCCCGGCGAGTACGAACTGACCCTGACCCTCTATACCGGCAACAAAATCCTGCTGCACCAATTTGGCAAGACGTTTCAGGATCTCTGCCACGATCTGCTGGAAGCGTACCGCAATCGCCTGCTGCAATGCCTGCTGCTGGAAGACCTGGAAGAAATCACGCGCTTCGAAGGCACGGTGCGCTTCGAATCGCCGGCGCGCACGTTCTCCAGCCCGGCGGAACTCCGGCTGCTCAAGAGCAATCTCGCCGTGTTACCGATCCGGGCCACGGGCCTGCAATGGCGCTTTGCTGATATCGATGCGGTGAGCTTTGACGAAACAGCCTGGACCGTGACGGTAGAGTCCGGCGATCAGCACCTGACCATCGGCAGGCTCGCAAAACGCACGGAAGAATTTCGAGAGCGCCTGACCACCGCCCTGGATGAACTCGCGCAGCAAAGCGCCGAGGCCGTCCACAGCATTTTCCCATTCCTCAGCCCCGACCAGTTTCAGCAGGCCGCTTTGTTGATGAAAGAAGGCCGCGCCGCGTCGCTCGCCCAATTGCGGGCCATCGATCCCAGGACCGAGCAAGCCCTCAATATCAACGCGGTGGATGCCAAGCTGAAGCCTTACTTCGACGCCTTGCGGGCGCATGTGCCGACCGAGAATTACTACGCGGGTTTCAAGCTGCTGCGTGAAACTGATGATCAGCCCGGAAAGGAACAAGAGGCCCAAAAGGGCGAAGCAGAGAGGGTTGATTTCGCAACCATCGGCGCTGAGGCCGGGGCGCAGGTGGTTGCGGAGACGGCACCCGAACCCCCTACGGAAGCCGGCGACCAGGAAGCGGCGCAGCCCATTCTGCACTGGTTCTTCCTGCCGCTGGCGGCAGAATCCGGTGCGAAGTTTCCCAACAACCTGGTGGCCTGGGAAGCCACCTCGCGATCCGGGCGTGCCACGTATTTCCTTCGGCTCGTGCCGCCGGAGCAAGCCGCGCAGTTGCAGGATGGATCGAAAAGCGCGGCGTTAATCGAAACCGCCATACGTCAATTGAATCGCGCCATCGTCCTTCTGAACTTCCGGAGGGAACCCATTTACCTGCCGGACGATTCCCTGCTGCTCCAACCGCGCTTCCGCCGCTACGCCATCGCCTGCCGCAAACTCCCGGAACTTGTGCGGCTGCGCTCATCGTTCCTCGGCCGCGCCATCCACACGACGCCCGCCGAGTGGCAGAAGCAATTCCAGGCTTATCTGGCAAAAGCGTGAGTCCGCCCCCAGCGTGCAGGGTACACATGCTCGGGAAAAGAAGTCCCGCAACTGCCTGTGGGACTTAGATTTGCCATATTCTATGAGAAATTTCTTGAAAGATGGTGCGGAAGGGGGGACTCGAACCCCCACGGTCTTGCGACCGTCAGCCCCTCAAGCTGGTGCGTCTGCCAATTCCGCCACTTCCGCACAAAAGGCAGTTTTTAGTCGTCAGCTATCAGTTCTCAGTTTTCAGTCTCACTTAAATTGGCGTCCGTCGGGCGGCATCACCGTCACAACTTCACGGCGGATTCTAACTGACAACTGATGACTGACTACTGACGACTTCTTTCTACTTCTTTGCCGGCGCCGCCGGCGCGGGCGGCGGAGGCGCTGGGAACGCGGGAGTCATAGGCGCCGACTTGACCGGGGCGCGCTCCAGCACGGAACCCGACGAGCTTTTCGAGGCGTGAATCGCCAGGGTCACCGAAGTGACTATAAAAAGCACGGCCAAACCCCAGGTGATCTTGGCCAGCAGGGTCACGGAACCGCGCGGCCCGAACGCCGCCTGGCTTACGCCGCCGAAAGCCGCAGTGATATCAACGTTCTCGCCACCCTGAAGCAGCACCGTGCCGATCAACAGGATGCTCGATAGGATGTGAATAATCTGAAGAACCGCAAACATACTGGGAAATCTCTCTCCGGCCGCCTCAGCCGCGGGGGTAATTCACCAGGGCTCGAAAGGAATCGACCTTTAGACTTGCCCCACCGACCAGGGCTCCGTCAATTTCGTCCTGCGCCATCAGCGCGCCTACATTGTCCGGCTTGACGCTGCCGCCGTACAAAATCCTGACGCCGTTCGCCTCTTGCTCTCCGAACTGCCGCCGCGCCAAACCGCGAAGCAGGCGGTGCGCGTCCGCCGCCATCTCGGGCGTGGCGGTTCGTCCGGTGCCGATGGCCCACACAGGTTCGTACGCAATCATAATACGGGAAAAGTCCCCCGGGGTCAATCCGGCCGTACCACCAACGAACTGGCTCTCGAGGACCTTCTCGGTCTCTCCGCTTTCCCGTTCAGCCAGGGTCTCACCGACGCAGACGATCGGCGTCAGCCCGGCGGCGAGTGCAGCCACCACCTTTTTGTTCACCTGCTCGTCGGTTTCGCCGCAGTCATGACGCCGCTCCGAATGCCCGATGATCACGTGGGTGCATCCGGCGTCGCGGAGCATCCCCGTCGAGATGTCTCCGGTGTGCGCGCCTTCTTTGTCCCAGTGGCAGTTCTGGGCCGCCACAAAAACCTTGCTGCCCTTTGCCGCAGCAGCCGCCGCGGCAAGCGCCGTGAAGGGCGGCGCGACGATCACCTCACAGTGGCCGGCCTCGGCCGCCACCGGCTTGATCTTCTCAATAAAATCCACCGCCTCAGCGATGGTCTTGTACATTTTCCAGTTACCAGCAATTACGGGTTTACGCATGTCGTCCGTCCTTTGTTAAAAATAGGCAGAAGGCAGTCACTTGGTTCCCCGAAGGGGAACAAAATCATTAGCCGTAGGTGAAACCTACGGGTAGGATTCGGTTTAATTTGATGCCGACCCCGAAGGGGTCGAATCTCCTACGGGAAATACCTTTCATCAATTTTGATGCCTGCATCGAGAAGCAGCTTTCGATATTCTTCTTCAAACGTCACTTTACGATGATGCTCTTCCTGCCCTTTGAGGTACGTGATCAGGTCAGGCTGGTCGCGCAGGGAATGCGTGAAGGCGCCGTATCCGTCCTGCCAGTTCTCAAAGTTTGGGAACACGGCGTTCTCCTTGACCCACAGCGATGAGGCAACCTTGATATCCTTCACCAATTCCGCCAGGGCAACCGTGGGATGCACACTCATTAGAAAGTGGACGTGGTCTCTGACCCCGTCACTCCAAGTAGGTCGGCAGTGGTGGTTCTTGATAACGCCGCTGATGTACTTGAAGAGATCGTCCCGCCGCGAATCCGACAGCACCGGCCGGCGGTCTTTGGTAGCGAAGACCAGGTGATAAAGAATTTGTGTGTAGGTGGACATAATTCAACCCCTTCGGGGTTGTACGACTCTCGCGCACTGCCGGTGACCGTAGGTTTCACCTACGGCTAATGACCTTGGGTCCCTTCGGGACCCGAGGCACACGCGATTACTTATCCGTCAAGGTGGCCACGCCGGGCAACGTCAATCCCGATAAGAACTCGAGAGATCGGACGCCGCCGGTGGAAATGTGGCTGATCTTATCCGCCACGCCCATCTTCTTTACGGCCGCCACGGAGTCGCCGCCGCCTACGATCGAGACGGCGGAAGAAGCGGCGACCGCCTTCGCGATAGCCAGGGTGCCCTCTGCGAACTGAGGCATCTCGAAGACGCCCATCGGACCGTTCCAGACAATGGTCTTCGCTCCGGCGATTTCCTGGGTGTACTCGGCGCGTGTGGCGGGTCCGATATCCATCCCGATTTTGCCCGCGGGAATGTTGACATCGTTCACCACTTCCGCCGGTGCGCTCGCGTCGAATTTCTCCGCCACCACGTGATCTTTAGGGAGCAGGAACTTCTCACCACTGCTTTTGGCAGCCTTCAACAGTTCCCGAGCGCTTTCCAGCTTGTCATCTTCCACCTTCGACAGGCCCACTTCCACGCCCTCAGCCTTGAGGAACGTGTAAGCCATGGCTCCGCCGATGAGCACGGTGTCCGCAAGCTTCGCGAAGTTCTCGAGCAGCTCGATCTTATCCGAGACTTTGGCACCGCCCACGATTGCGACATAGGGGCGCGCCGGGTTCTCGACTGCTTTGCTGAGGTATTCGAGTTCCTTCTCCATCAACATGCCGGCCCCACAAGGAGAAAGGAAATGCGTGATGCCCTCGGTCGAAGCATGGGCGCGATGCGCGGTGCCGAAAGCGTCATTGACGTAGAGTTCAGCCAAGGCCGCGAGCTTCAAGGCGAAATCCGCCACGTTCTTTTCCTCTTCCGGGTGGAAGCGCACGTTTTCGAGCAGCAGCACCTCCCCGTCCTCGAGCGCCTGGGCCTGCTTCTCTACTTCCGGGCCCACGCAGTCAGCGGCGAAGACCACGGGCTTGCCAAGAAGTTCCGACAGCCGCGTGGCCACCGGCTTCAGGCTCATCTTCGGATTGGGTTTCCCCTTGGGCCTTCCCAGGTGCGAAGCCAGAATCAAGCGCGCGCCCTGGCCCAGAGCGTACTGGATGGTGGGAATAGAGGCGCGAATCCGGGTGTCATCGGTGATCTGGGAAGCGTCATTCAGCGGAACGTTGAAATCCACGCGCATGAAGACGCGTTTACCTTTCAGGTCAATATCGCGAATAGAGAGTTTTGACATGGATAATTCCTTTCTTTAATGTCAGTTGTCAGTTGTCCGTGGTCCGTCGTCGGTTGCTCGTGATAGTTGGTTGTTCGCACTCCGTTGTCCGTTTCAGACTGAACGCCAGCTTTACGTCCGTCTGCAATCGGGCCCGTTGGGCGCAGGTAGGCGTTGGGCACAGGTCAGAGAGCTTCGTTCAAAGGGTTGACTTAAAAAGCGGTCCCCGCCCGCGTAAGCCCGCAGTTGCCCGTCGGCCAGTCGAGGTCCCAGGTCAATTGA
>Ga0209517_10003605_pt1 | contig 20846 bp, 18 predicted proteins | sample PeaSoiMetSII2010_FD_187695 | JGI IMG/M metagenome (GOLD analysis project Ga0209517, IMG submission 187695) | Peat soil microbial communities from Weissenstadt, Germany - SII-2010 (SPAdes) (version 2) | ecosystem: Environmental > Terrestrial > Soil > Wetlands > Peat | place: Germany...
CTTCTCGATCGCCTTGCCAATCGCATCGTCAAAATCCTCACTCAAACCAAAAAACTCAAACCCTCCTAAAAATAGGCAGAGATTGGCCGGTTAAGTCGGACTCTGAAAAGTTTCAAGGGATCAGTCCCGACAAACCGCGTTTAGGAAGCTTAGGCGACGGGACCCTTATCCGACATTATCGGCGTCCACTTGCGCGTGCATGGAGTTGCGCTGGAACCGGGTCGCGGCCTGGCTCCCACCGGACCTAGCGTGGTGCAACCGCGTATGGGCCAAAAACAGCGGTCCCAAACGCAGCAACACAGCCTCGGCCGGAACCGGAAGCGGCGTTTTGAAGGACCGGCGTGGCTGGCTACTTCCCTATGCGGTAGCTGCGCTCCCCGGCGGCGTCCGTTGACGATCCGCTTTCCTTTGGTGCCCCCGTTCGGTCGTCATCAGAAAATAGCGAAAAGCATTCCGTCGGCTGATTGTGTACATTTAGATCGATGCGCCGCCTCGTCTTGTTGGCGTTCGCCGCTGCGGCGTGGCACTGCCTCGCGCAATCGAGGCGTGAATCCCCGGGCTTCGAAAGACTGATCAAGCTGAACGTAGCCGCCATCGACCCCAGGGGCCGAGCCGGTTGCCGATCTTCGCTCGAGTGAAGTCTTCGTTCGGGAGGACAGCAAATCGCGTCACATCGCGTTCTTCCGCTTCGCCGGACGTAAGCGTCCTCTCCCCGCAACCGGAACTGGCGATTTCACCAGCCGGCCCGCCCCAACTCCTACTGTCGTCTTGCTGGACCGATGGGATGAAAAGATGATGACCACGGCAATGGCGTGGAACCAGCTAAGCCAGGAGCTCAGGTGACCCACGGTGTGCCCTTGGGGCGCTTCTGATTCCTTCCACCGATTGGGCCGATTTCACGCCTTAGGTGAAGGTCTTGAGCGCGGCCGCCGCGCAGGCCGGGATTGCGATTTACACCGTGCGGGAGTCGGGCGAAGGGGCGCGACGCCGGACCTGTTCCGTGCGACCCTTGAGATGGTTTCCAACCTTTCTGGCGGGCGATGGTATCCAAGCGACGATATCGACCGCGCCGCAGCCGCGGCTCGGGCGGACGAGCGCGGCGACTACACCATCGCGTATTTCGCCCCGATGCTTGAAAAGGACAAGAAATATCACAAAATCCGTGTGGACTCCACGCGGAAAGGGATTCGTTTTCAGACGCTGGAAGGCTACTATGGCGATAACCCTGAGCCGGACGCGGACGCCCTGGAAGAAGCCATTGTCAGCGCCGCTCGCCGCAGTCCCTTTGATGCTTCTGAGATTGGAATGCGCGCGCTAGTCTCGCTCGGCCCCGCACCCCAGATGGCGCAATTCAGGATTCTCGTCAATTTGTCTGACGTTCTCCTCATACCTTATAACGATCGCTCTCAAGGTCACTTGAGCGCTACCTTTGCGGCCTCCGCCGACGGCTTCGTAAGCGGAAAGACGACCAGAGTCCGCGTGGACATCGATTTCACAGAGGCGCAGTTTCGAAAAGCAGCCAAAGACGGTCTGGCGATCCTACAGAGTATACCCATACCGGAAAAAACGCAGACCGTTCGAGCCATGGTGTACGACCGTCTGCTTCGCTCAGTCGGGTCTGTGACCGTGCCCGTGACACTTCCCTGAGCAGATAATCCTCCGCGGCCTGCGGCTGCCGACGCTTTCCGCTCTCAGCAGGAATGCTCAGACCGCAACAAACTCAGGATACTGCAAGCGCATTGTCAAAAATACCGTAAGCGTGCGATTCTTCGCCCTGCAAGGAAAGGATACGCTCATTTCAGCAGGGGTTAAACTATGTACCCGGCGCGAAAACTCGACCTGGATCGTCGGTTAGATGCTTACTTCGCTGCCCTCCGTTCGTCAGCGATAAGAGACGTGCTGAAACGCGCGGGAAACTGGCAGGTCTATGCAGCGGTTAGCGGCTCGGCCATGGCCATGCTGACAAGTGCTTCCGCATCAATGATCGGCACCGGGATTCGGGATGTCGGCCGGGCGCCGATCGCCAGCGTCCGGTCCGCCAGACAACTTTTTGCAAGCTCCAAGAACCCGCCTTTGGTAAATGCCCTAAGGTTAGCCATGGCCGGGCAGAACTCGGGACAAGGATTTCCCAATAATAGTGTTGCTTCGGCGAAAATTGCCCAGGCGAGCCCGGCGCAGGCGCCCTCCATTTCTCCGGGTGGCGTGGTTCCGATTTACGGAACCGTCAACACTATCCAGCCGGGTGAATGGGTGTCGATTTACGGTAGCAATCTCGCCACACAAACCGCGTCCTGGAATGGCGATTTTCCCACTTCGCTGAGTGGAGTCACCGTGCGGATCAACAGCAAGGCTGCGTATCTTATGTACGTCAGCTCCGGAGTGATCAACCTGCAAGCGCCCGACGATACGGCAACGGGTCCTGTGTCTGTCGTGGTCACCACTGGCGGCGGTACGGCAACAGCATCCGTGACGCTGAGCCAGCTTGCGCCGTCGTTCAACCTGCTGGACAATTCAAAACACATCTCAGGAATTATTCTTAGGTCGGACGGATCGGGCGCGTATGATCACGGCAGCTATGACATCCTTGGTCCGACGGGAAACTCCCTAGGGTACCCAACCATGGCGGCGATGGCCGGCGACATGGTTGAGCTCTTCGCCGTCGGGTTCGGACCTACGACACCCACGGTTCGGGCGGGAACGGCTTTTTCGGGCTCCGCGCCTATCAATAGCAACATCAGCCTTTTTATCAATGACACTTTCATCCAGCCGACTTTCGTCGGGATGTCGAGCGCTGGTCTGTATCAGATCAACCTGACGGTTCCGGCCGGACTTGGCGAAGGAGACGTTCCAATTCAGGCATATGTGGACGGTACGCCAACCCAATTCGGTGTGCTGTTTCCGCTGCGGGGCGCAGTAGTCGTGTATCCGGGCGGCGGGACCGGAGGAGGAACCGGAGGCGGAACGGGCGGCGGGACCGGAGGAGGAACCGGGGGCGGGACCGGAGGCGGAACGGGTGGCGGGACCGGAGGTGGATCTTCAGGCGGCACTGGGAGCGGTGTGCCTGGCGCCACGGGTCCGGGTTCATACCAGCCGAAACTGAGGTTTCCGCCAAAGTAGGACGTCGGGGAGGACTAATTCGATGGTCTCCAAGGCAAGTTTATGGTTCGTCGCCGCGGGTGGGCTGTCGCTTGCGGCTTTTGGGCAAACCGTGCCGAGCATCGCGCCGGTGCCAAGCGATCCGCTCGAACTGGTCACCGGTCAAATCCAGACGGTGGATTCGGGCGAAGGGCAGGAAGCAGCGATGCAGCTTCTGGACCGCGCGCGCAACAGCTATGCATTGCGAAGCGCGGGCGTCGGCTACGACCTGAAGGTCACATTTTCGGTAAACTCCGGCGGTCTAACGAAATACGACGGCCCCTGGGAGATGGAGGATGTATTCGATCCCAAGCAAGGGCTACGCTGGACGGCGAGGGCTGGGGTCGCTTTCACGGCGACCCAGATCTCGCTACATGGGGTGTCCTACGGAGAGAGTAGTATCCCGCTGCGCTTGCATGAGGCGCGCGCGGCCCTGTTCGGGCCGATCCCGGCTTCGGCAAACGTTGCTCGCGATGTCATCCGAACCTCGACGGCGAGTTTCAACGGAGCACAGGTGACTTGCATTTTACTCTCCGGTGTTAAAGCTGCGCCGACATCTCCCGGTCGACGATGGGAGGAAACTGAGGAGTGTATCGATCCGCAGTCGGGTCTACTCCAGGTACATTCGCAGGTACCGGGGCGATACTACGCTTACGAGTACTCGAATGCTCCACAGCTCGCCGGTCACGTGCTGCCGCGAAAGGTGATCGTCACCGAGGCCGGCAAGACGGTATCCGAGATTTCTGTAGAAAGTCTAAGGGAACTTCCCGCCGCGGATCCTAGCCTGTTCGCTCCCTCCGAAGAGATGAAAGCGAGAGGACGGGCGGTCGCGATGTCGGGGGCGCAAAAAATCTCGCGAGCCGCCGCCCGGGTTCCGTTCACTTCAGCAGCGACCATCCGGCCGGTGTGTGTCTTTGGATTGATGACGTCGTCCGGGCAGCTGGTTGAAGCACATTCCTTACAGCCGTCCGATCCGAACAGCCAGGCCGCGGTGGAAGCCGCCAAGCAGATGACTTTTTCGACGCCGACGGGCGCACCGCCTGAGCAGCACTTTGTGTTTATCCTCGAAAAGTTCGTCTCTAATGAAAAGTGACGTTGGTCGAGCTCTCAAAGTGCCGGTGATTCTTGTACTCCACTTCCACGCGCCAGCGGTCGCCTGAGGAATACTGAACCAGGAAATTGGCGGCAACCGGAAGCAGATGGGACGCATTGCCGATTTTCACGTAGTCCCACGATATTTCCTCGTTCCTTTCGGCAAATTCAAACTCTACGGGAAATCCGCCGGCTTGTTCCTCCAACCGAATTACATTCCCGCCCGTGACGTCGATGAAGATATGACCGGATCGTGCGGGGTTGTAGCGTTGATATTCGAAATAGAAAGGGCGGAAGCATCCATCCGGCGGCGAACTGAACCGGTATTTGAATAGCTGCTTGCCGCGCACCTCCGCCGGCCCGTCGGCCTCCATCACGGTGGGACATTGCAAGTCGAACAGCGGTTTGATTTCGGTGCCGAACCCGCCGTACCATTTGAAACCCGGAAGCGCCTGAAAGGGCCGTTTCCAGGGCCTGCCGTTGTGGTGGATTTGCTCGCGGTCGGCACGATTTCCTTTGATCGTGATTTGAGTCTCGATGGTGTCGAGATAATGCCATGGCGGCGACGCGGCGCTGCTGGTGTATCGCCTGGCCGTTTCGTCCGCCACGAAATTGGGCAGATTCGCGGCGTATTCCAAATTGACTTTGCGCGCGTGTTCGAGCTGGTTGTCTGCAGGCGCCGTATTTGGAGGACTGGAAGCGTTCGCCGATTGGGGCAAGGTCGGAAATTCAAACAAATGGGTCAGTCCCGGCGGTCGCTCGAAAGGCTGAATCTTGGTTAGTTCCAGGAATTGATATCTGGACTCGCCTTCTTCCCACACCGGCCGGATCGACTTGCAGGTGATTTGCACCGGGTCTCCGATCTTGAACTGAGCGGCGATTTTCCCCGCTGACAGACGAGAGCCGTTCGGAAGCCGCGCATCGATCACCCTGCGATCGGGGAGCTTGATGGAGATCGAGTGTTGACCGACCCGTTCCAGGTTCCCCGAAAAAACCAAGTCGGCTGCGCGACTCGGCTGCCACAGGAACAGCGAAATGAGCAGCGCCCACCACGGGAGCATACAGTCCTATCTTACGATTAGGATAAGCCGTCGAAGTATAATTCAAGGTGCGTGGCCTCGCGTAGAGTTCTGCTGGTCGGATGGGATGCCGCCGACTGGAAGATCATTGATCCTCTTCTGGACGCGGGGAAGATGCCCAACGTCCAACGCCTGGTAGAAAACGGCGCCCGTGGACAGATCGCTACGCTGCATCCGCCGCTCTCGCCGATGCTGTGGACGTCCATTGCCACCGGAAAGCGGCCGTTCAAACACGGCATCCACGGCTTTTCCGAGCCGACTCCGGACGGAAACGGCGTGCAACCGGTGACGAATCTTTCGCGCACATCGAAGGCGCTGTGGAACATTCTCAATCAGAATGGTCTGCGCAGCGTGGTGATCGGCTGGTGGCCCAGCCATCCCGCCGAGCCGATCAACGGCGTCATGGTGTCCGACCATTACCATCGCGCCGGCGGATCGCTCGAAAAGGGTTGGCCGCTGCGCGCGAACGCAATTCATCCGCCGGAGCTGGCCAAAACGCTGGCCGATCTTCGCGTGCATCCCGACCATCTGACCCCGGAGATGGTCGAGCCGTTTATTCCGCTGGCCAATGAGATCGATCAGGACCATGACAAGCGGCTGGCTTGGTTCCTGCGGACGCTGGCGGAATGCATGAGCATTCAATCCACCGCGGTCTGGCTGGTGGAGAACCAGCCGTGGGATTTCTTCGCGGCCTATTTCGACTCCATCGATCATTTCTGCCACGGGTTCATGCGATACCATCCGCCGCGCCAATCCTGGGTCGCGGAACGCGACTTCGAGCTGTACCACAACGTGATTTCGATGGCGTATCAGCTCCACGATCGAATGCTGGGGACTCTGTTGCAGAAAGCCGGCGATGACGTCACCGTGATTCTGATGTCGGATCATGGCTTCCATCCGGATCACCTGCGTCCCGCCTCCATTCCCGACATTCCCGCCGGGCCCGCGATTGAACATCGCGATTTCGGCGTCTTCGCCATGGCCGGACCGGGAATCAAGCGAGGCGAATGGCTGCACGGATCCTCGCTGCTGGATGTCGCGCCCACGATCCTGACGCTTTACGGACTCCCGGTGGGCGAAGACATGGATGGCAAGGTGCTTACACAGGCCTTCGAGGAAACACCGAAGCTCGCGTTCCTTCCGAGTTGGGAAAAAGTTCCGGGCGCGGATGGATGCCATCCGCCGCACACGCAACTCGATCCAATGGCGGCACGCGAAGCGCTGGAACAGATGATCGCGCTGGGCTATATTGAACGGCCGGATCAGAATCGCGAATTAGCGGTCAACAAGACCATCCGCGAGCTGCGCTATAACCTGGGCGAGGCCTACCAGGACGCCGGCAGGCACGTGGAAGCGCGCGAAATTTTCACGAATCTCGTTGCGGCCGATCCCGAAGAGCAGCGGTTTGCCGTGCGGCTGTTCGTTTCCTGCCAGGCGCTGGGAATGCACGATGAGATGCGGCGCATCGTCGACGACCTGGATGGGCGTCGAAGGGCGCTGTTTGAAGAGGCGACAACGAAGATCGAGGAATTTCGCCAAATCGGCTATGAGCGCTCCAAGAGTGAGGCTGAGGCTGAACCGGAGTCTCTGCTCAGCGTAGACGAGGCGCGCGAGCTGGCACTCTGGCGCAATCTGGCGCGCTACCAGCCGCCGCTGGTCGATTATCTGAAAGCGCAAGTACTGATTGCGGAGAAACGCTATCCGGAAGCGCTGGATGCGATCGAACGTGTGACCGACGCACACCTGGTGCGGCCGGGCCTGTTCCTTCAGACCGCGGAGTTGTATCTGCGTCTGCACCGCTGGCGCGATGCGCAGGAAGTTTACGAACGGGCTCTGGAGATCGATCCCGACAACGGTCAGGCGTACATCGGCTTGTGCCGGATGGCTTTGAGGCGGCGGAAATTCAGCATTGCCGCCGACGCGGCTCTGAATGCGGTGCAGAGGATTTATCATGATCCGCAGGCCCATTTCCTGCTTGGCCTTGCGTTAGTTGGATTGAGGGAATATGACCGTGCGGCGGAGGGGTTCCGCGCGGCGATTTCATTCAATCCAAATTTTCCGGAGGCGCATGTTCGACTCGCCGCCGTGCTCGAAAAGCACCTAGGAGATCGCGAATCCGCGAAAGAGCATCGGCGTCTTGCGCGCCTGATGAAGACTCGCAGGACTGTGCCCACGCGTGAAAAAGTGGAAAGCGCTTCGACGCCAATGGATACTCCAGATATGCCTGAAACCAGAGAGATGCCGCCTCTGACCGAATCCCTGATCGTCGTAACCGGCTTGCCCCGCTCGGGTACGTCGATGCTGATGCAGATGCTGGCCGCAGGAGGGTTCCCTGTCCTCTCGGACGGTGTGCGCGAGGCGGATGAAGACAATCCGCGTGGTTATCTCGAATTTGAGCCGGTGAAGAAGCTGCTGACGGATTCGAAATGGCTGTTTGAGGCGCGAGGAAAGGCGGTCAAAATTGTCGCGCCTCTGCTGACGGCTTTGCCGCCGGATCTGGCGTGTCGAGTAATCCTGTGCGAGCGCGACCTGGATGAGGTGCTCGATTCGCAGGAGCGCATGCTGCAAAGACGCAGTCAGCCTCCTGCTACGACGCCGGCGAGGCGGCAGATGCTGAAGGACGAATACGCGCGCACGATTTCCCGGGTGAAAGCGATGCTGGCTCGCCGCCCAAGGACGCAACTGTTAATAATCGAGCACGGCGCTACGATTTCCGATTCGCGGGCGACGGCCGAGATGGTGAACAACTTTTTGGGCGGCGGACTGGATGTAACGAAGATGACTGACGTCATCGACCCTGTGCTCTATCGAAATCGCGTTATTGCTTCCAAATAAAGCTCAGGCGTCGAGAACACTCGGCTTATCGACCTATAAAGAAAACCTCGACCTGCGTTTTCTCACCACCGGAATGACGACTCGTCATGTGCGATGCCCCAGCGAGAAGAAGGACGCGCCCAAGAGAAGCCACACCTGGCCGAGCGCGCACCAGACATACAACTGTGGCCACTGCGGCCGAGCGCCCTCCAACTCGCCCGAGCAGGACGCCGGTGCGGGCGCGCGGGACCAGCGAGCATAGCTTTCATCAATGGCGCAAGCGGCTGGCCGAGCAGCTTCCGATGAAGTTCGCCCTGGCGGAGCCCCCGCAGCGCACCTGCCGCGCGGAGACCGATCCACCCAACGAACCTTGTGCAGGTCGTTTATCTATCAACCGAGTCTGATCGGATCACCTGACCTGTAATCCGCAGCTCTGCGACGGCGGGGGCACGATGCCGTTCATCTTAGTAGTGTACAGTGCGGGCTCAGCGTCAAGACTGCTGCGCGAGGACGGTCCAGCGCGGTTTTGCTTTTATGAGGACTTTCAAATCGCCAGGGGACGAAGCGTCACTTGTCGTGCCGCCGCACCCTCGCATGCTTGCCCCACCGCGTCCTTCGAAGGGCTTGCTAAACGGCGCTTTGCTCGGCAACGGCGGCACCGTCTCCATTTTGATTCCACAGTCGGGGCAGCATACCCGGTACACTTCTACCGCCACCGTCGTCCGGAATTCCATGTGCGGCAAATCGCGGACTTCGCGCTCGCTCACTTCGTGAGCTTTATCCAGCTTGCGCGCGCATCCGGAGCAAACCAGCTTCCGGTTGCCGCGCTTGCGCCGAATCCAAAGCTTCAGAGTCTTCGCCCGTTCGTTGATCTCGTGCCGGTAGACTCGGTAGCCCAGCAATTTCGTTAGGTCGCTGTCTCGCAAACCGCTGAGTGTACCGAAATCGGGCTCCTCGCTAGAGTCATCCCGCTCAAGTTGACGGAAAACGCCCGTTCCGCCGAAGTGACGCGGGACCGGAAGCCGATACGTCATAACGGGCGTGGGATTCCGGGCGGTCGTGCAACCCATCGGTTTTGCTGCCGAAGCAGGACGGCAGCGCCGCCGAAGATCAAATGTCCGAATTTCAGCCCGTAGCACCCAACGGTCAGATACGATTGCGGCGCGGCCGGATGCCTGACTGAGTTGATCGCGCCGTCTTGTTTGAGCCAGTGCGCCGTACGTGTACTCGATTCGTTAGGATATTCTGATTTTCGTGAACACCTCTCGCAAAAGGCGACGTGGAGATGGCTCGCGAAAGTCGCCCCAGCATAACGAGCCGGCAGCCCGGCCAATCGGCGCGGCACGGCGGCATCTCTGGCGCCTGCTCCTGCTCTGGGGACTCGTCTTCGCAGCGTATTCCAATTCCTTTGACACACGCCTGGTGTTCGATAGCTCTGAAGTGATTTCCCAGGACTCACGTCTCAGGACCGTTTCAACGCAGAATGTCGCGAGTATATTGACCAAAGAATATTGGCCCGACGGCATTGCAACAGGCCTGTATCGCCCGCTCACCACGTTCTCCTATCTGGTCAACTACGCGGTTCTGGGGAATGGACCGGAGCCGGCGGGCTATCACCGGGTCAATTTCGCGTTGCATGAAGCCAATGTCGCACTGGCATACGTGCTGGGATTGCTCGTATTTGAAGAAGTTCTACCGGCATTTGTTCTTGGCGCAACGTGGGGGTTGCATCCGCTGCTTACCGAATCCGTCACCAACGTCGTGGGACGGGCCGACCTTCTATCAGCCCTAGGTGTGTTGGCGGGTCTGTTGTGTTACATCCGGGCGACCGGCGCAGCGGGGCCACGCAAGCTCGCCTGGCTCGCCGGGGTCGCTGTCGCCCAGATGGTCGGGCTATTCTCGAAGGAGAATGCTGTGGTCCTTCCCGCGGTCATGCTGCTTTACGACCTGACGTGGATAGGGCGAGTGGAATGGCGTGCGCGAGCACCGGGGTATGTCGCGTTGGTCCTGCCGTTTGCTGTTTTCTTCTATTTGCGGGCTCGGTTGCACGCGCATCTCGGCATTCAATTCGTTGACAATCCTCTTATCAGCGCCGGTTTCTGGACGGCCCGTCTTACGGCGGTCAAGATTATCGGCAAGTATCTTTGGTTATTTATTTGGCCAGCACAACTGTCCGCGGACTATTCTTTCTCCGCGGTGACGCCATTCGGCTGGAATGTATTTCGATGGGAGGATTTTAAAACGCTAATCGCGGTTGCGGTTTGTATCGGCGCCGCTGGTATTTCCGGCCGTTGGTACACACGGCGGAAAGAGCTTTTTTTCTTTGTTTGCTTTTTCTTTGTCACGTTGATCCCCGTTTCAAACCTGGTGATCTTCATTGGAAGCATTATGGCTGAGCGGTTCGTCTACCTCCCCTCGGTTGGATTAGCGGGCTGCCTCGCGTTCGCCGCGGGCGCGTTGTACAAGAGGCTCTCGGCTCAAAACGCGCTCGGCGCGGGAGCAGCATGGGTCGCGATCGGCGTGATCTGTCTCGCGTTGGCGGCTCGAACCTATTCCCGCAATGTCGACTGGAGCGACGAAATCGGTCTCTGGTCCAGTGCAGTCACGGTTTGTCCGCAGAGCTTCAAAGCGCATTTGAATCTTGGAAACGCGCTCATGCGAACGCCCGGACAGGAGTCGGCGGCCGTGGCTGAATATGAAGCAGCGGTTCAAATCAAGCCCGATTTGGCGGAATTACACAACAACCTCGGAAACGCCCTGGCAAAGCTGCCCGGCCGGTTGCCGGAAGCCATCGCTGAATATCAGGCTGCCCTGAGGATCAAACCCGACTACGCGGATGCACATAGCAACCTCGGTACCGTTTTATCCAGGCTGCCCGGCCGGCTGCCGGATGCAGTCGCCGAATATCAAGCGGCTTTGCGAACGGAACCCAATAGTGTCAACGCGCACAGCAACCTGGGAAGCGCGCTGTCGCAGCTGCCGAACCGATTGCCTGAAGCCATCTCCGAGTATCGAGCGGCGCTGCGGATCAAACCAGATTCTGCGGAGGTTCGGTATAACCTGGCGAATGCTCTGGCGCAGACGCCGGGAGGCATCGAGCAGGCCATCGCCGAGTACCAAACCGTTCTCCAGGCCGATCCCGCCAGCGCTCCGGCGCATTGCAATCTGGGAATCGCTCTGGCGAAAACGGGAAGGCTGCCCGAGGCGATTGCTCAATTTCAAGCAGCCCTGCGGATTGAGCCGGAGTTTGCGGCGGCGCACTCCAACCTCGGAAGTGCTCTATCCCAAATTCCGGGGCGCCTTCCTGAAGCGATATCCGAATACGAAACGGCCCTGCGAATCAGACCTGATCCGCAGCTCCAGCAAAAAGTAGACCGCTTGCGCGCGGGCGAAAAGTAGCTTGCCAGTAATCCGCTCAAACGTGGTTGCGTCTCATGGACAAAGCGGGAAGTGGCGTGCCGTTAATGGGGATCGGCGTACAATTGAGATCGAAGAGGAGTCGCGATGAGAGACTGCACGTTGTCGCTCGCTTTGCTGGCATTCGGCGCGGGCGCTCTTTGCTCACAGCACATCAGCGGCGACTGGCAAGGCACCATCAAGACCGGTGATCAGGAGACCGGGCGCTATCGCTACCTGCTGCACATCGTCAAGGAGCACGGCGCATGGAACGGTACGGTTCGCACTATCGATCAACGCATCGATTGGGGTGGAGTGAGACCTGTAAGTTCCCTGAGCCTGGTTGGCACCGACTTCAAATTCGTGATCGAGCAGCCTGACGGCAGTTACGAGGGCAAGGTCAGCCCGGACCTCAATTCGATCACGGGAACTTGGAAACAAGGCCAGTCCCAGCAGCTTGAATTCGTTCGCCCGACCAAAGATACGGTTTGGCGCGACGACCCGCACCACACTGCGCAGCTCATCTCCGTGGACAAAGAAGTCAAGCTGGAAGTGCTCGATTGGGGAGGTTCAGGGCGCTCGCTCGTTCTGTTAACAGGTCTGGGCAACTCCCCGCACATCTTTGATCAATTCGCTCCGAAGCTGACCCAGAACTATCACGTATATGGAATTTCTCGCCGCGGTTTTGGCGCCTCCAGCAGTCCAGAATCGGGATACGAAGCGGATCGACTGGGTGACGACGTCTTGGCTGTCCTCGACGCGCTCAAGCTGAGTCGTCCCGTGCTCGCGGGACATTCGATAGCCGGCGAAGAACTAAGTTCTATCGGATCGCGTCATCCTGAAAAAGTATCAGGGCTGATTTATCTGGATGCCGGCTATCCATACGCGCTCTATAACTTTGCACGAGGCGATTTTACGATTGACCTGAAGGATCTCGAAAGGAAGCTCGAACAATTGGAGCCGGGCAAAAGGCCGCAAGACCCGAAGCAGTTAGTCCAGGAGCTGCTCGAAAGCAGTCTCCCGGCATTCGAAAAACAGCTGAGGGAGGTGCAGAAAAACATCGTCGCTGCTCCCCCACCCGCTCCATCTGCCGTCCCACCGCCCCGGCCGCTGTTCGCATCTGGGGCGATCATCTCCGGAGAGCAGAAGTACACCGATATCCGAGTTCCGATTCTGGCCATTTTCGCTTTGCCGCACTCGACGTCGCCGGCGATCCGGAACGACCCCAAGAAGTTGGCCGAATATGAGGCGCGTGAAGAAGAGTCCGTCGGCGCTCAAGCAAAGGCTTTCGAGCGCTTGCCCAGCGCAAAGGTAGTCCGTCTGCCGTTTGCCAGCCACTACGTCTTTTTCTCGAACGAGGCAGATGTATTGCGTGAGATGAACGCTTTCATCGGGAGTTTGCCTTGACAGCAAATCAAAGGCGGGCAGACGCACCGATCAAAGGAATCGTTTGGTAGTTCACCTTGCTGCACGCCGGAGGCCTGCGCGACGTCCTGATTTAGAGGCAAACATGAGAACTATGGGGCTGCTCGTTTGCGTAATCGGATTGTCCTTTGGGCAGTCCAGCTCGCATCCAACGTTCGACGTGTCGGCAGTGCGAATGTATCCTGCTAGATCGACCGTTGCATCGGGCGTACAAGGATTCCAGAAGTCGCCGGACGGGTTGCGGGCGATTCACGTCGCACTGCGTGGGTGCTTACAGTGGGCCTACTCCACGTCGACGGTCCCGCCTGGATTACGGATGAGAGCTACGATATTACGGCCAAAGCTGCGCGACCCGTTCCAGACCCAGCGATGAGACAGATGATGCAGACGCTTCTTGAGCAGCGGTTTCAAATCAGAGTTGGTCGTCTCGAAGTCCCTGGCGGATGCCGTCCCGACGACGCGCAGGGCTCGAACGATTTCGGCGTGAAGCGCAAGCCGGTTCAGGGTCCTGCTGGGGCCTCGCCCGCCAACGTCTTCAGGCGGTCCGGAAGATCTGGCGAGACGCTGCTTGCGGTCCCAAGAAGGCATTTTTGAAACTGAACCGAATGTGGACTCGCGTTTCAGTTGTGCTCTTCCTCTGCATCGCTGCGGCTGAGCTCGGAAGATCCCAGCCGCCAATCTCGGACCTTGTCATTGAGCACGTCACTGTCATCCCCATGACGCCACCGGCCGTCGAGATTCCAGATGCAACGGTCGCAATTCATGAAGGCAAAATCGCCGCGATCTCGCGCCATGGGATTGATCGCACAAATCGAGGTGTTCAGCGCATCAACGGCAAGGGAAAGTGGCTCATACCGGCGTTGACTGACGCTCACGTTCATCTTGAAAACGACAGGCTGTTGCGTCTCTTCCTGAACCAACCACGTCTTCCTGACGGCCTAGTCCGGACCGACGACGCGTTGCTTCCCTACGTCGCAAATGGAATTCTGCAGATCTTTGACCTCTCAGCAATGTCGGAGACGTTGGCACAGCGCGCGGAGGTCGAATCCGGCCGCGTTCTGGGGCCGAAAATCATCACCGCCGCGATGATCGATGGAGTTCTGCCTATCTGGCCGATTGGTCTGACGCGCGTCGCCGGTAATCCCGAAGACGGCCGCAAAGCGGTCCGGGATGCTGCGGCCGAAGGCTATGACCTGATCAAGGTCTACAGTAAACTTGATCTGGCAACATTCACGGCAATCGTCGACGAGGCGAAAAAGGCAGGCCTTCGCGTAGTTGGACACATTCCGGCACGGCATCAGGGAATCACTGAGAAATTCTTTCAACCCGGCTTTGATTTAGTAGCACATGCCGAAGAATTTGCTCAGCAGACTGCCGTGCCTGACGAAGCTGCAATTCCGCGATATGTCGAGATGGCCAAGCGAAACGGCACGGGACTGATCGCGACGCTGAGCCTTGACGATCGTCTGCTCGAGGAAACGCGCGATGCCTCGACGCTCCGTTCCCGGCCGGAAATCGCGTACCTTCATCCGGTGCTTCGCACGTTTGTGATCGATCACAATCCGTATGTTGCGGCCGCGAACCCAGACCGCGTCGCATACCTTGAGCGGATTGTCGCTTTCAATCGTAAATTGACGGCGGCCTTTTCCGCCGCGGGCGTCGTGGTGTTTGCAGGAACGGACGCTCTAGTACCCGGAATCGTACCTGGATTTTCGCTGCAGGACGAACTGAGTGCGCTGGTGGCTGCCGGTCTTACACCGAGGCAAGCTCTGGAAAGCGCCACCAGCGCGCCTTGTGCATGGCTAGGCCAACTCCGCAACTGTGGTGTTGTCGCGCCCGGTGCGCGAGCCGATTTGCTATTGCTTGACGCCGATCCGATCGCCAACATCTCCAATACGCGGCAGATTTCCGCTGTGATTGCCCAAGGGAGATACCTTGCCCGCGCTGAACTCGACCGCCGTCTCCGCGAATTGAAGATTCGTCGCGAATAGAGTAAATAGGGAATGCGCAATTCGTAGTCAAGCGCGATACCGGTGATTTTCTGTGGTAACCGGGAACGAGAACGGTCATTGAACTGCGCGGGTCCGAGTCGTATAAGTGACAATCCGGAGGCAATCGACGCGAACGCGAGACGCCGTCGTTCGGAACTTCTGATCGTTTCGCTGCCCGTTATCTCCTATACCTCGGTCCTCAATTACTGAGCCGGGCGAGTTCAAGGGTCCTAAGTAAGTGTGCGTGATTGTATTTTCGGGCTAGATCAAGGGCAGCGAGTCCTTCCCCGTTCCTCGCATCCGCTCGGGCGCCCGATTTCAACAGAAGGTCAATCATGGCGGAATCGCCGAAGTCGATTGAGGCGGCATACAACAGAGGAGTCATTCCAAGTTTGTCGCGATGATTCACGTCCGCTCGACGCGCGATCACCAGCTGCGTGATCCCGACCTGATTGTTCAACACGGCTCTGCCCAGCAGAGTGACGAGCAGGATCTGGATGGTGCGCAGATTGGTCCCGGCTTCGAGCAGGTGCGTGGCGAAGGCGTGTCGCAACGAGTGCGGATGAACTGCCTTCGCGATCCCGGCGGCGCGTGCGGCGTTGCGGCACGCCAACTAGACCGTCTTGGGGCCGACGGGCCGGCTGCCGTCCCTCGCCGGAAACAACCAGTCTCCGGGGCGCTCGACTCGCCAATATCGGCGCAGCAGTTCCAGCAGCTTCTCGGGCAACAGGGTTTGCCGATCCTTACGCCCTTTGCCCTGGCGCACCCATAACACGTTGCGGCGAGCATCGATGTCGCGCGGCTTGAGCTGAGTCGCTTCCGCGACACGCAATCCGCTGTCATACAGCACTGCCAACACGGCGCGATCAGGAAGCTTCGCGGGAGCCTCCAGCAATGCTTTGACTTCCTCCCGGCTGAGGATCAGCGGCAGCTTTCGTTGACGCCGCGGGAACGGAATACGCTCGATCTCGATTTTGTGGCGGAGCGTGTGGGTGTACAGGAATCGCAGCGCGCAGACCAACTGAACACAGGTGGACTGCGATGCCTGTTTGTCCTGGATCAGGAACAACTGGTACTGGCGAATCTGCTCGGGACCGAGTAGGTTGGGTGCCTTGTGGAAGTGTCGAGCAAACTCAGCGACCGAGTGCAGGTAGAGGCGAATCGTAGTGGGCGAATAGTGTCGGATCTGGAGATCTTCCAGCATCCGCTGTCGAAGTGGGGTCACAGCGAAAGTCCTTTCGCTTGTGACCACATCACAAATCGCGGATCGCCGGAACCGAAGTGGAATCTAGACCAACGGGTCGGGCTGCCGGAGGCTTAGTTCAAGGTCCCACAACGGGCTTTCAGGGCAAATCGGTCGAGTGGAGCCTTTTAATAGAACACGACAAAACGCGGCGCGCCGAGCTGTCAAAGAAAATCGCGTCGCGCACAACAAAACGGCTGACCCTGACGGCACGGTGGCCGTGTTTCGAGAGACGTTTTCGGATATAGGCCGTCTATATCGACGAACCTTGAGTGAACAAACCACCGAACTGTGCGCGAGCTCTATTTGCCGCCGAAGCCCGCGATCCGGTCACCTTCGCGATCGCGCCGGCTCTGTTGATCGGGTGACGCTGGCCGCCAGCTTGGTGCCGGCGGCGCGAGCCACGCGCATCGATCCAGTCGAAACGCCGCGACACCAATGAAAAGCGTCATTGTCGTAGTGCTGCTTTGCTGTCTTGCATGCGAGAGCCAGGAATCCGCGCAATCGCGAACACGAGCGGTTCGCGAAGAGGCGATTCATTTTGCGAGTGGCAAACTGAGTCTCGCCGGAACGCTGATTTTCCCTGCAAGACGTCCCCCTTATCCGGCAGTGTTTCTGTTCCATGGATCGGGCCGTCAGGGAAGGGATCTTTCGACCGCACGCTGGTTCGCCGAACAAGGATACGCCGCGCTGGCTTACGACAAGCGGGGTGTAGGCGAATCAACTGGAGACTTTCGCGCTGGGCCGTTCATGGATCTCTGCGACGACGGGCTGGCAGCACTTGAGTATCTGAAATCCAGAAAAGAAGTTGATTCGAAACACATCGGAGTATGGGGCCTCAGTCAAGGAGGATGGCTGGGGCCGCTCGCGGCTTCGCGTTCGAACGATATTTCCTTCGTGATCGCTGTATCAGGACCGGGCGTCTCTCCCGGTGAACAGATGCTGGTGTACTATGCGAATGAGTTGCGCGATCGCGGTGTGCCCGAAGCCGACGTTCGCGAGGCCGACGCGCTGCGACGCGAGGTATGGACGTATTTATTTACCGGCACAGGTTATGAGCGGGCAGGGCAGGATCTAGCTAACGCTCGCAGCAAACGCTGGTTTCGCGAAGTCAGTTCACAGCAGGACGAACTGTTCGGACCGCTCAAGAAGCCGTCCGAGCTCGATCAGCCGGGCAGCTCGATCCTCAGATTCAGGCGCGAGATGACGTACGACCCGGTGCCTGCGCTTCGGGCATTGCGGGTGCCGGCGCTATTTTTGTTTGGCGCGGCGGATCGCTTGATCCCAGTTGAAAAGAGCGTCGAGGTGATTCGCGACGCTCAATCTCAGAACAAGCACGCGGATTTTACGATTCAGGTGTTGGATCACGACGATCACGGCATGTACGACCAACACGGCGCGCTCGATCTGCGGTATCTGGACGCAATGAAATCGTGGCTCGCTGCCCGGCCCAATCCAGCTGCCCAGCGATGATGCGTTCTGCTAACTAGGTCAAGCCGAGTTCCGATCTCTTTACAAACTCCCGCGCCCGCGACTCGATTCTCGACGGCGTCGCCGCTCCTCCCGAACGATTTGCGAATTCGTCAAGGCGGCGATCAGTAGCGTGAGGGCAAATGACAAGCGATCACTTGCGCTGATTTGGAACCCGAGACGGCTGTGTTTAGGCATAGGTCGCGGCGCGCGATCGAAGAACGTTGAGAGTATCATTTAGTGACGATTTCGTTAGTCCGAACTCGAGAGAAAGGATGGTCTAAATGCTGACCCGACGAGATTTGCTCACTGCTGGCGGCGCGCTCGCAGCCGGAGTTCTGACGAGAAGTTCTGGCTTCGCACAGGCAGCATCAGCCGGCGCTGCGTCGCCCGATCCAATGTCGTACGTGAATCCCGAATTCCGCGCCGCTCTGGCACCCATGGCGAAAATGCTGGAAGCAGTTCAGTCTCTCAATGCGAGTTCGCTCGCGAGCTTGCGGCAAGGCATGAACATGCCGAGCAACGCCCTTGCGCCGAGCCCACCGGTGACGGAAAAAACGATTCCAGGTCCTGCCGGCGCGCCCGCCGTTCGCGCCTATGTCGTCGGCAATTCGTCCGGCGCGTCGAAACCGGCCGTTTTGCATATGCACGGCGGCGGTTATGTCATCGGCTCTGCTGCGAGTTCGCGCCGTGATATCCAGAACCTATCGACTGCGCTCGATTGTGTGGCGGTATCGGTCGAATACCGGCTCGCTCCTGAGACCACTTTTCCCGGATCGCTCGAAGACAACTATGCCGCGCTTCGCTGGATGTGCATGAATGCGAAAGAGCTCGGGATCGACGTGAAGCGGATCGCGATCAAAGGAGAAAGTGCGGGTGGAGGTCACGCCGCCGCGCTTGCAATTACAGCGCGCGATCGCGGGGAGTACCCCATCTGCTTTCAGGTTTTGATCTACCCCATGCTGGACGACCGAACGGGTTCGACGCGGGAGACGCCGCCTCACCTTGGTCATTATCTATGGACGCCGGCATCGAATCGTTTCGGCTGGACCAGTCTGCTTGGAGTCCCGGCTGGCTCTGCAGTGGTACCGCCGAATTCGGTTCCGGCGCGTGTTCCGAACTTGAAGGGGCTTCCGCCGGCTTTTATCGGAGTCGGTTCAATCGACCTGTTTGCGCCCGAAGATATTGAGTACGCGCAACGGCTGGTGGCTGCCGGTGTTGCCGTCGAGCTGAACGTTGTCCCGGGCGCATTCCACGCGTTCGACGGTATCGCCCCGGACGCCAGCCTGTCGCGACAGTTCGCCCAGGCGTGGCGTGAAGCCCTACGCCGGGCCTTTAGGCAGACACCTTGAAACGGTGATCCTTGCTCGCGGTTTCTTAGAGCGCGCCCCTGTCTCACCTTCGTCTGTGTTTGTGGTTCCACTAATGTCATTTGCCAGGCCATTTGAACGGTGACGACAGACGCAATTGGGCAGGTCTCTAGTCGGGCTCTCTACGATTCGCGTGAACAGACTATTTCATCGCCGGGTTTACGTAGCCGGGCGTGAGCGTTTGTCCCGACGGACAAAAACCGTCCTCCTGCGGACGGAGACGGGGCGCGGCCATCGTTCTCGGCGGGCGCGCTGAGGCCAACTGACCACCTATAACCGGCGCCTGGACGCGGCCCAATGGAGAATTCCCTTGACGCATCGCCGCGCCGGACGGATTTTTCCGTTGGCTGGGCAGCAATGGATCGCAATGGCAACATCGGCGTTGGATAATCGTTTGGGGCGCGCCCAATTTTACAGGTCAGCATTTTGTGGCGCGTCTGGCTAAGGATCCGAAAGGCCAGCTCAGCTTCCATGAGTCCGTTCTGGCCGAGGGACACGCGTCGCAAACCGGGAGCTTACGCTGGGAAAATTACACCACCATCAACATCGATCCTTCCGACGATCGCACGTTCTGGTTTGTCGGCAACTATTTGAAAGAGGGCGCGGCGTCTTCCGCTACACGCATCGGATCGTATGCGCTCCCGGAGTGCAAATGACGGGTCATGCGCGCCAGGGCTAGAACCACACCGCAACGCCGCCCTGCGAAACGGAAGCGGCGTTGTGGAAGGCCGCCGAAGATCCCCGCCATATCGGCGAGCCGGCTCGATCCGGTGCGAGCGGTCCGCTCGGAGTGATAGGGGGTGCCGATCATGGCCGACATCAGCCAGTGGAAAGCTGGTGAGAACGTCGATCTGACACGCCGGTCTCGCTTGCAAACGGTCGAACGAAGCCTGTTGAATGCTGGACGAAAATAAAAATACAGTATGAGCCGTATTTGACTCCGGCCGATGTTATGCTATCGTCGTTTCGGTTTCCCGGCAGAACAACATGACCCTTCGGCGAGTTCTGGCGTCAACGCTACTTGTCTGCGGATGTGTTGTTGCTCAAAACGCCACTCGCGCATTTTCTTTCTCGAACCCTCTGGATCTCGCCTGCTGTTCTCCCCTGAATTACGGATTCACGAGCGTCCTTTACGACGGCACGATCATTGGTCAGAACCTGCAAGTCACCAGCATCGCGGTGTCTGCGACTGCGGCGATCATGACGACCGACCCGTACGGAGTGGCCGGTTTCGATTGGATCGTGTCTATCGGTCCGCAGCCGTTCGGCTCACCCGTCGGGCAACAAACCGGCGGGAACCCAGGAACGATTACCAGTACGGCTCCGACGCAGCTTCATACCGCTCAGGCCGGAGCGACGACTGCAGGAGCCACGGTCGATTTCAAGACAACCTACAATTTCCGCTCGGGCTCGCTCAATTCGCTCCCCACCGGGCATATGGTCGCCAATGCGGATCCTGTCATGAATTTTTCGAGCGGATTGTACATTCAGGTATTCGCCTGGACCGGCGATACGAATGCGGTGCTGACACTCTCAAATATTCAGGCGGTGGTGACGCTAGCGCCGCCGCTCATTTCCACCACGACAACCGTGCAGACCTCCGTGAATCCGGCGACGCTCGGCCACGCCGTCACGCTGAGTTCGACAGTCTCGCCGGCCGCGGCGACCGGTGGGGTGACCTTCTACGACGGTTTTTCCATTTTGGGTACGGCGAAGCTGACGGCGGGAACGGCCGCGCTGACTACCACAATGTTGCCTGCCGGAACGGGTTCCCTGCACGCGACCTACGGCGGGAATGCGACGTACGGCGGCAGTTCCTCGCAAGCGATTT
>Ga0209517_10003607_pt1 | contig 20838 bp, 17 predicted proteins | sample PeaSoiMetSII2010_FD_187695 | JGI IMG/M metagenome (GOLD analysis project Ga0209517, IMG submission 187695) | Peat soil microbial communities from Weissenstadt, Germany - SII-2010 (SPAdes) (version 2) | ecosystem: Environmental > Terrestrial > Soil > Wetlands > Peat | place: Germany...
GGTAGTGATCGTATAGATCCGCATTTTTAGTGCAGGTTCGCTTTGCCTCCATTGGTAAGCAGAAATCGCGCCGACATTCTGCCTCAAAACTGGGCGTGTCAGTAACCCGGCTTTATGATGGTGAATGCCGAATTGCCAGCACACAAAGAAGATTCATGAATGCCATGCAGCCGCAGGTAACTTCGCAGGCTGGTGCCGGAACAAGATGGATCTGCCAAAAAGCATTACCGATCCGCCTTTAGAAACTTCGATCTTACGGCGCAAGCGGGAGTTGTTGATGATAATCCGGATAGGGTGGCCTCGGAAATGCCGTCGGCGGATGTGCTTTCAAGAGTTCGAGCACAACCTCGACCGCTTTCTCCAGTTGAGGATCGTGTCCCTCGCGCACCAATTTGGGATCCATGGGAACTTCGTCGTCCGGCGCAATGCCATGGTTCTCGACTTCCCACTTTCCTTCGAGACCATAAATGGCCCAACGCGGGGCCATGACCGTGCCGCCATCCATCAAAGCCGGGTAACCGCCGATGCCGACCAGGCCGCCCCAGGTTTTCATGCCGACGAGGGGACCGATTTTCAATTTGCGGAAGTACCACGGCAAAGCGTCGCCGCCGGACCCGGCAAATTGATTGATGAGCATCACCTTCGGCCCATAAATGCCGAGAGGTTCGGAAAGGTCATGGCCTTCCCGGGTCGCAACCCGGTTCAGGATGGGGCGGCGGAGATAATCCACAATGTAATCCGCCAGCCAGCCGCCGTGGTTGAAGCGTTCGTCAATGATGGCGGCTGGCTTGTCGGTTTGTGAAAAGAAATAGCGGTTGAAGTTGTTATAGCCGCCGTACATCGTGTCCGGCAGATACACGTAGGCCACCCGCCCGCCGGTCATCGCGTCCACCTTGCGGCGGTTGTCTTCAATCCATGCCAGATTCCGCAACGCAAACTCACTGTCCACGGGTACCACCGTCGCCTCGCGCGACTTCGAGCCGTCCGCATTGGTGCCGACTTCAAGCACCGTCTGCCGGCCCGCTGTTTCCTGGAAAAACTGGTAGAGATTGTTGGTGGCGGTGAGTTCCCGCCCGTTGACGGCCAGAAGATATTCACCTTCCTTGACGTTGACGCCCGGTTGCGTGAGGGGCGCCTGGAGTTTCGGATTCCAGTTCTCGCCGTTGAAGATGCGTTTGAACCGATAACGGCCGTTGGCGATCTCGTAGTCGGCGCCGAGCAAGCCAACGTTGATTTTCTGGATGTCCGGTTCCGTGCCGCCGCGCACCCACAAGTGGCCGACGACGAGGTTCCCGATCATTTCCCGGAACAAATCGTTCAAGTCGTCCCGACTGGCCACCCGCTCAAGGAACGGCGCATAAACCTGCTCAGCCTCCTCCAGATTCAGCCCGTGAAAGTGGGGGTCGTAAAAGAAGTCGCGTTCGATGCGCCAGACCTCGTGATACATCTGCCGCCACTCGGCTGGCGGGTCAACGTACACTTCCATGTTGTCCAGGTTCAACGCGCCTTTGCCGCCTTCAGGCACCTTGGATGCGTCGGCGATGTAAAAGGTCTTGTCTTTGCGATACAACATCTTCTCGCCGTCGGCAGACAGGGCAAACGCTTTGATGTCCTCGAGGATTTTTTCAGTCTTCCGTGCCTTCAGATCAAAGCGGTGAAGGTTAAAGGTCGTGGGCTCCCCTGTATTGATGACTTGGGGTCCTTCCAGCAGATAAAGAATGCCGTTCGTTCCCACCTTCAATTTAACGTAATTCCTGGCCGGAACGGGCAACGCCACGATGCGCTGCCCGATGTTCTCGAAATCAATTGTGACCGGGGCCGGTTTTTCCGGCTGTCTTTTTCCCTTCCCGTCCGGTTTGGTGGAGTCCGCCGTTTCATGATTGGTCGGAGAGGATGTGTCGCCGGTGACCGGCAGGGCAAGATCGACGGATGCCGGCGCCGTGGCCTCACCGCTGGAACCGTCCCCGGATTTCGAATCTTCGTCCGTATTTTCGTCGTCGCTTTGCGGGGCGACGGGCGAAGAGAGGTCTTTACGCAGTACAACGGCATAGACGCTGTACGTCACCGGCCGCGCGATGCCCGACATATCGCTATCACCGGCAGTGAGGCCAAAATCCGTGCTGGCGGCAAAGTAAAGATACTTGCCGCTCCGGTCGAACGCTGGATAGAGCGTGTCGCTCATGCCATCGGTAATTCGAGTTTTTTTCTTCGTGTCCAGCGAGTAGATGGAAATCACATGCAGAAAACTCGGCAGGATTCGGTTGTAGGCCAGCCAGCGGCTGTCAGGCGACCAGACGGTATTAAACGGTGACGGTCCTTCGTCGTAATAATCCGTGTCCACCTTTGCGGGAATGCCATTGGTCAGGTCAACGTACCAGAGGTTGAGCCGCTTGTCGCAGTAGGCAATTTTCCGGCTGTCAGGCGACCAGGTGGGGCTATAGTAAAACGACGGAGGCTGGTCGAGGGGGATCTTGCGAACGCTGCCCAGTCCGTTCTGGTCCCGGATATGCAACGCATATTCGCCCGATTCATCCGAAAACCACGCAATGGAATTGCCGTCAGGCGACCAGGCCGGGTCGCGGTCAGCGACCGCCGGGCTCCGGGTCAGGTTGCGGATGTCGCCTTTTTCGGCCGGGACGGTGAAAATTTCGCCATGCGCCTCGAACACGGCGCGCTTGCCGGTCGGCGAGATGCCAGGGCTCTGGATGTCATCGGCCTTGATCTTCTCGAAGTGCGGGCTTGGTTGCGGCATGTCGGCGGCAATCCGCACGTGGATTTCGTGCTCGGTGCGGGTGGCGAAATCGTAGAGATGGAGCGACCCAAACTGTTCGTAAACGATGCCTCCAGGGCCGGCGCCGGCGGATTTGATATCGAACCCGGTGTGGTGCACGACTTCCGTTACCCGTTTCGTGTTCAGGTCGTAGGCGAAAAGCGTCACCGGTCCGTTGCGGTCGGATAGAAAATAGATGGCGTGGCCGACCCACATGGGGTTTTTGTCGTTCGAGTTGTCACGCGGGATTTTCGTAATGCTCGAATCCGCCAGGTTCGCAATCCAGATCGGCGTGGTCTGGCCGCCGTGATATTGCTTCCAGTCAGGTTCCCACTGAAAAATCGGTACATACGCGAGGTGCGTGCCATCCGGCGAATACGAACCGACGGATCCCATGGGCAGCGGGAGTTCGGTCGGAAATCCGCCGCCGACCGGCATCGTAAAAAATTGTCTGGGATCCGAATAACTGGCTCGCTGTGACGTGAAGAGCACATTTTTGCTGTCGGGAGTCCAGCCAACCACGATGTCCTCACCGGGATGATAGGTGAGCCGGCGGGGTTCGCCGCCTGCGGCACGCACCACATAAACATCGTCGTTGCCGTGATAATTACCGGTGTAGGCGATCATCGTTCCATCGGGCGAAAAGACCGGGCCGCTCAGCCGGTCGCTGCCGGTGACCAAACGACGCGCATCGCCGCCTTCCCGGCTGACGATCCAGATCTCGCCGCCGTAGGCAAAAGCGATCCGGGTCCGGCTTAAGGTGGGGGATTGCAGGAGCAACGGCTCGAACGATTTGGCGGCCGAGAAATCCGTACACGCCGCCAACAGAAGAATAACAATCCAGCTTCGTAGCATGGCCAGTTAGTGTTTAGAGATTCCAGCTTTGCTGCCCAGCACGGGAAGCTAACTGCTGGCCCGGCTTTTCAGCAAGCAGGATTAATTCGGGCCAGACCATCATCCGTTCTGCATCCAATTAGGGCAATCACGCGAGCGCCGACCCACGCGGCATGCCAATTCATTCAGCTGGCAACGGCGACGCCGGCGTGGCTTCGGCCTCGTCCTGGATGTAGGTTTTGCCCCGATAAAATTGACTGACGAACAGGAACAAGACCGCTGTTGCCAGCATAACAATGACAAAAAAATGGAAATAGGCCGCTCCTTTCAGTTTCACACTCCCGTCCGGATTCTGAATGAAGAAATTCACTGCCGCCGCAAATGCGTTGCCAAGTGAAATCGAGCCGAGATAAGTGCACATAACCAGAGATTTCATTTTCTTAGGCGCCTGCGTGTAAGCAAATTCCAGATGGGTCACCGAAAGCATTACTTCACCGGCGGTCAGTACAACAAAGGCCAGAATTTGCCAAAGGACGTGCGGGTGAAAACCCGTGTCAATCCGGGTCTGGATCCAGCCGACGATCAGGAAGGCGGCGCAGGCGGCCCACAGACCCGCGCCAAATCGCCGGAGCGGGGTTATCTTCACGAACCGTCCGAACGCTGGATAAATCACGTATGAAAAAAGCGGCAGGAGGATGAGTATGAAAACCGGATTGACCGTTTGGATTTGTGCCGGCAACAAGTTGTAACCAAACAGCTGCCGGTCCATCTTTTCGGCCTGGATCACCCAGGAAGAAAAACTCTGTTGCCACAACGCCCAAAACATGGCGGCAAACGGGACCAACACCAACAGGTTCAACAGCGCCTTGAGGTTCTCGCGTTGGAAAAGTTCCCGGACGTAATTGCCCAATCCGGCCGGGGGAATGTGAATAAATTTCCGGCGTCCCATCCAGAAGACCACCGTGGCCACCAACATGGCAACTCCCGGCACGCCAAAGGCAATCCTGGGACCCGCCCGATCCAGCAACTCGGGAATCAGAATCGTGGAAAACATCGAGCCGAAATTGATCGCGAAGTAAAACCAATTGAAGATTCGTGGCAGCAGGTGTTGATTGGTCGCACCAAACTGATCGCCCACGTTGGCACTGACACACGGTTTGATGCCGCCGGCACCGAGGGCGATCAGACCCAACCCGATCACCAGGCCGAGCCGCGTGTCATTCATGGCGAGTGTAAAGTGGCCGAAGCAATAAACGACGGACAGGAGCAGAATGACGAGATACTTGCCCAATAGCGCGTCAGCAAGAAACGCTCCGAGGATTGGCAGAAAATAAGTAACCGAGACGAAAGTGTGATACCAGGCATCCGCTTGCGCGTCGGTCATGTGTTCCGGTTGGCCCCGGGCATTCATCAGATACTGCGTCATGAAGAGCACCAGGATGGAATTCATGCCGTAATAGCTGAACCGCTCGGCCGCCTCGTTGCCGATGATGTAGGGAATGCCCGGCGGCAGCCTGTAGGTCTTCAACGGCGCGGTCAGGTATTGCGTTTTCGCCATAAACAGTCGGACGGAAACAGTCTGATGAAATGCCGGAAGCGACGCGAATTTATTCTGACAGGAACCGTGGACACAGACATGCCCAATACAGTAGTGGCTCAGTTTGAATTTTTTCTTGCTGTCCCTTGAAGAGTTTCAAAAGCCCGGCGCCAATCAGGGGGCGACGTGGCGCTTGATGGAGGATGACGTACCCGACCGCGAATTTTGCCCGTGGCAGGATCCTTCTTTGGCCGTCGGTTGCTCCTTGAATGCTGTTTCGACGTTGACATCATCGTGCTGTTATGGCTTACTTGGCGATAGTCAGCCGATACAGCCTTTTTTTCAGATCAGAACGACCGACAACAATGATGAGGTGACAAATGAACCAGTCATTACTTGAGCACATTGAAGCCAAAATCATCAATTTCCTTCACGATGCCAAAGCCCCTCATCACGCGAGCCAGATTGCTGCCCGTATTCGTGAAAGGAGAGAAGACACCCTCCACGCAATCCAGAAGTTGGTTAACAACAAAACCGTCAGGGGTGTGCAGGATCTCACCCTGTTTGGCTCCACCGGTGAAACCATGGCTTACACGCTGGCCGACACGCCGGCGGGGCCGGCGCCCGTTATGCCTTCGGTTCCGCCATCGCGGTTGTCGTCGCCGCATCGCAGTTCGGCTCCTGGCGGTTAAAGACGGCCGGTAGCGAGGGGTTTTCTCCCGTTGGGGCCGGGACCAGACTTGGTTTGCTTTCACCATCCCGGCAAATGTTCTTCGTTCGGCAAAATGCCCGCGGAGGTCGAGCGCGATTTTGAGCCCAACGAGCAGAAGCAACCCCCACACCGGCGAATGCAATGCCATCATCAGAAACCCGCCAAAAAGGATGGGCACGTGCAGCACGATGATGCGGTCCGTAAGGCGGTTGCATCAGTTACAACCACGACTTCAGCCGTTCGCGCAAAATCTGCCGGGCGCGATACAACCGGGATTCAACGGCTTTCGGTGTGGTTTCCAGAATCACGGCCGCCTCGGCCACGGAACGTTCTTCCCATTCGCACAGTATAATCGCTTCGCGCAAATCTTCAGGCAGCCGGCCGACGGCGGCGCGTACCGCCGCGGCACGTTCGGCAGCCAGGGCCTGTTCGTTGGGGGCAGGATCACCTGCCGGAATCGTGCTGCCGAGAGATTGTTCAGATTCTCCCGCCTCGGCTTCAAGCGAGATGTTCGGATGCCGCGACCGCCAGCGAAAATGATTTCGAGCCAGATTCGCAGCGATCGTGTAGAGCCAAGTGGAAAATTTTTCGTTTGTCCGAAAGCTGGTGCAGGCGCGAAAGACACGGACAAAAGTTTCCTGCGCCAGATCATTCGCGTCGTCTTCATTACCCAGCATCCGACAGAGAAAATGAAACACCGGCGTCGCGTGCCGTTCCATCAAATCGTTGAGCGCCGCGTCATCCCCGGTGGCCAGCCGTTCCATATCCGCGCAGTCGCGGACGTCTGCTTGCCGCGCCGAAGCCTCCGGCGAAGGCGGGGTGTCAGTTTGTTCCATGTTCGTGGCCGGGGTGGTCAGACATGGATTGCTCGATTTCTTCGTGGGAACCGAGCGTGATTTTTTCCATTTCGGCGAGATACCGGCGGCCCTCCTCCGGCGGCATGGCCTGGCTGACGGCGATGAAATGCCGGAGCATCTGCCCCTGGCATTGCGCGCGAACTTCGCCCAGTTCGGTCAATTTTTCCTGGGCAGCGGCGGTGACGTTGGTTCCGTTGGCCAGCGCGGCCTGGATTTCGGCTTTCTTGGCTGCAATGAGCACGCACATTTTGGCGCATTGCGGCAGGTAACTCTCGTGCAACTGCCGGACCCGCGCCAGCTCGGCGTCATTCAAATGAAATTCCGTGCGCAGCCAGCTCAAATCGTCCGCCGGATTGGCGCAATAAATGACGCCGGCGCGCTGCCCGACGAAATAGGAGCCGGCAAAAACGGCCGCGCTCAAGGCCAGCGCGCCGAGAACGACAATCAGCGAGCGGTTCATGCGATTTCAGCGCAGCGCATTCGGCGCCACCATCGCGACGTAACGCGCCTGCGCGTCCTGTTTGGCCAGTTGCGCGCCTTGATGCGCACCCAGCAGAGCACCGGCCAGCACCAGCGCGGTGACCGTGGCGTAAGCGAATCGCGGACGCAGCACCAGCGCGGCCAACGCGTCCAGCCACGAGTCGCATTTCGCCGGAACTGCGTTGGCATCAATCCGTCGCCAGACGTTTTCCTGAAAGCGCGGCGGCAGTGGCGGCGACACGCGCCCCTGGTGCAACAGCGTGGAAAGTTTTGTGTCGTCGGGATTCATGTTTTCTTTTATCGGTTTAAGGGCGGCGGAGATTTTCATCCGCCGCCCGTAGTTTACTGTTTTTTCATACTGGGACAACTTGGTTTATGGTTGACCAGTTGTACCGGCTACTTCAGCGGCGCGACCGCCACGGTATTGCAGCCGGGCATGTTCGCCTGTTGAACGCACGCTTGGATCGCCTTCGGGGTGCCGTTCATGGTTTTGGCGCAGGCCAGGGCGGGATTTACGTCGCCGTTCGTGCCGGCCGTGGTGGCAATCTGATTGCCCAAGGCGCGGGGTGGAAGGGCAAGGCCTTGGTCCACCGCCACGAGGTCGGGATCATTCGCTGTGCCGGAAATGGCTTTGATCTGGTTGCCCGTGGCACGCGGTGAAAGCAATGCGCCACTGGTGTTGAAGGTTATTGCGGTCAGGGCAGCCGCGCCGATAATAGTGAGCAGGACTCGTGTTTTCATATTGATTTTTTTTCATTTTTGGCCGGTGCTTCATTGCGCCGGTGATTAGTTGTATTTGTCTTACACCGACGCGCTGGAAATCCCTCAAAAATCACAAGCCCCAGCCGGGTAGGTTGATCCGCCGGCTGGGGCTGGAAGCAATGAAGCTGCGTGGGGGTTGATAGGGGACTAAATTGGACCCAGGACGAGGCGTGCAGATTTTGTGTCAATCGTCACGGTCTTGAACCGGCTAAGCAAGTCGTTGCCCAGCAAGCCACTTTCGCCGGGAAAGATCGGATTACAATGAATGCCGGTTGGCACATGGTCAAAATGACTGCCTCCAAGGGAAACCCTCGTTTCCGCTTGGGGAATGGCCAGCGCGACCAAGCCAATCGCGCGCTTCTCCGGCTTCACACACGCTACCGTGCCTGAAGTCACCCATTGCAATGCGGTGGCGCAACCCGTGTCCAGCCGTACCCATTGATTCTTCGCGTCATTGACGCCGATGGGAACGCAAAGGCTATTACGACGCAGTTCCAATGGAACCACCGTGTCCGATGCTGCCGGGGAAATCTCGCCGGGAAACCTGATTTGGCGCGAGGCGAAATCGATCTGCACCACGCGGCCACGAATGAAGTCAGCCCCCAGTAATCCGTCGAGCGGACGCCCGCATGAATGCGCCAGTTTACTCAAGTCCAGCGCCAAATACTCCGAGGGCAGAACCACCCCGGCCACCTGCGCTGTCAACCGCGCAGGCCAGTGGCCGGTCATGGTCGCGTGAACGCCCTGCACGCTGATCCAGTTGCCGGTCTTGAGCCGCAGTGCCTTTGCGGTGCCGGCGTTGATGACGCTGACGTCCGCGCCGGTGTCGAGAATGAAATTCAATGGCCGGGTGGTTTGGGGAACCTGGACTTGCACCCACAACAAGCCTTCGCAGTATTCAAAGGGAATGCCAGTTGTCGGAGACGGTGACGCCGCTTGCACTCCGCCGAATACCACGAAGCAAAACCAGAATGCACCGCAAAAAAACCGCATGAAAGTGGCGGATGCAACTGACATGCCAAGCCCGATTCTCCACCTGCTTTCCCCGGATTTGAGCTGTTTTCAATTCCGGCTCTCGTTTTTCAGTGATGTCTTTCGCGCGGTCCGGTCAAAAGCATTCATTTAAAATTCCGGCGGAAATTTTGCGGGATTTTGTGCCCGACGGGGTAGTAACAGAAACAGCGGACGAAACAACTGTTGAAAAAATCAAACAAACAAAACAACGAAAGACCGACACATGAAAACCACAAAACAAATCTGCAAGTGCATAACTCTCTCCACAATCATCCTGGCGGTCGCCACTGTGGCTTGGATGCCTGGTTCCGCCCGTGCGCAGGAAACCAACGCGCCGATGAAACCGATGAAAAGCGGCGAGCATTTGATGATGCTCAACCACATTACGACCCAAGCGCAGGTGGATGAACTCAAGCCGGGTGATTCCATCGCGATGGTTTGCTCCAAATGCAAAACCGTCAGCACCGAGTTCATCACCAAGGAGTCCAAGGGCAATGTTACAATAATGACGCCGGGTGAAAAACATCTTTGTCCCGGTTGCGGCAGCACCGTCACAGTCGTGGGCGTGGGAAAAGGTGCGAGTGCGCAAATCAAGCACGTCTGCAGTATGTGTGGCAGCGATTCGATGTTTTGCTGTGCGACCACAACGAATGCTCCACCGACTGCCGGAATGGAGACCAAGTAACCAAGACCAAAATTCCATTCACAAGCGGTCCGGGAAATTCTCCGGGCCGCTTGTGTATTTTGACCAGCTTGATAGCTTTGAAGTGTCGGTGCCGGAAATGGTTGAAAATAATTTGCGGGGTTTCAGTTCCGGCGGTGTAATGTAGGCGTTGCCCGAAGGTGGGTGCTCAACTTAAATCGACAACATTGAAAATAATTAAAGAAGTAATGCGTTTATGAAAAAAATGATGAAAACCATTCTGCTTACCGCCGCCATTGGGCTTTTATGGAGCGCCGGAGCGCGCGCGGACAATTCTGCTTTGACGGCGCCCGTAAAATCCGTCTATGACCATTATCTGACAATTCAAGCCAGCCTGGCGAAAGACTCGCTGTCCGGCGTAGCGGACAATGCGAATGCCATTGCCAAAGCCGTTCAAACCGACGCGAAATCGCTGCCGGCGGCGGTTGCCACTGAGGCGGAAGCCCTGGCCAGGACGTCGGATTTGAAATCGGCGCGCGCCGCCTTCAAGCCGTTGAGTGATTCGCTCATCCAATATCTCGCTGATCACAAAGCTAGGGACGCTTACGTGCAAGTCTATTGTTCCATGGCCAATGCCAGTTGGCTGCAGGCAGGCAAAAACGTGAGCAATCCCTATATGGGACGAGCCATGTCGGAGTGCGGGGAAATCCAGAATTAAACCCGGCAACCCCAATATCGGCGTGACAATGATTGACCCCATCTTCGGTGCAGGAATGCTTCCGGCACTCAAGCAATTTGTCATGACGACCAGGCTGCACCCCATCCTGGTCAATTTCACTGCAGCGCCCGTGCCGGTGTCGGTGGCCAGTGACTGCATCGGACGTCTCATCAAGACCGAGTCGTTTCGCCACACGGCGTGGTGGACGTTGTTCTACGCGACGGCGATTACACCATTCACCGCCGCCACCGGCTGGCTGTTCTGGATGTCCGACGACAACGGCGTCACCGGCATGACCATTCACAAATGGCTGGGAAGCGGTCTGGCCGTGCTTTTGTTCGTTCTGTTTATTTGGCGGTGGAAACTGCGTCGACAGGCCCGATGGGCCACGACGTCTTATCTGTTTGTGGCCGCCATTTTGTCGTTGCTTTGGCGTATCAAGGCCATCTGGGCGGCGAGCAGGTTTTTAGCGGCATGTAAATCATGCTGACTATTGCGGCGGAGCCGAAAATCGGCCGTAAAATTTTTTGAGGGGATATTCGCGGGTTGGTGTATAATAAGCGTCGTTATGCTCGACATTAATTTATTAATTATGAAGAAATTGAAAATGCTTGCGGCCATTGCGCTGACTGCTCCCTTCCTTATTTCACCGGTCGCCGGCTTGGCGGGCGACACGAATTCGGTCGCTTCCGCCAAATCGAAACCGGATTTGCTGACGACGTGCCCGGTTTCAGGTGACAAACTTGGGGAGATGGGCAAACCTGTCGTCTTCGTTTATCAAGGTCAGGAGGTCAAGCTTTGCTGCCCCGATTGCAGGAAGGATTTCGACAAGAACCCGGCCAAATACATTTTAAAAATCCGGGCGGCTGACAAGAACGCCAAAAATTGACGAGAAGAAGCCAAAAGCGGTTGAGCTTCTTTCGAGCCATTGACTGATATTCAAAACGTGAAAACGACACTGGCCATTGTTTGCAGCCTGTTGCTGGCCTGGACGCCCGTCCTGGTCCCGGCATCGGCGGCTGGTGTCGTCCGCGTCGCACACGTCTGTTGCCATTGTGGCAAGGCGTGCTGCGTCGCGTCTCCCTCCCCGGAGTCGCGGCCTGTCCCTGCGACTCCGGTTTCTATTTCAGCCCCCCATCAGCTTTTGACTCTGGCACCCGCCGCGTTGTCCTGGACTTTGCCTGACACGCCGGTGCCTGGATTTTCCAATGCCGTTTCTTCACGCCTGAAGATAAATCGCACTCCGCTTTACGCGCGAGATTGCGCCTTTCTGATCTGACTTTTTTCCCTCTCCGCCCGTAGTGTGCCCATTGCCGGCATGCTGTGCCCCGTTGCTTTTTGTGCCTGTAAATTTTTGTGTCCGTGAAATGTGTTTGTGGTCGTTAATTTATGAAATCAGTTTCAATTTTATTCGTGCTCGCCGCCAGCGGGTTGATCCTCGCCGGTTGCCGGGGAATCCCCGCACGGGGCGAAAAGCAGGCGCGCCAGAATTTCAGCGCGGTTGCCGGTCAATACCGGCCCGGCAACCAACGTCCGGCGCTGCCCGAATTGACGCCGGATTCGAGCCTCAGCAATTTTCTCGCCTATGCGCTGCTGAATTCGCCGACGGTTGAAGCGACATTTTACGATTGGTCGGCGTCGGTTGAGAACATCACGGTGTCGCGCTCGTTGCCGGACCCGCAATTGACCTTCCAGGCTTACATCCTGGATACCATCACTTCTCTCATGCCGGGGCTTTTCCAGGGCATACCCGGCCCCGGCAAACTCAAGGCGCGCGCGGGCGTTGCCACCGCCGAAAGCCGGGGCAAATACTTCGCGTTTGAAAGCGCCGTGCTCCAGGCCGCATTCAATCTGAAAAATGCGTATTACAAACTCGGCCTGTTGGACGAACAACTTCGCCTCAAGCACGGATCGCTTTCGTTGCTGGAAAACCAGGAACGCGCCGTTCGCGCTCAAAGCGTGTCGGGCACGTCATCGTTGACGGATTTGTTGCGCGTTCAAAGCGAGCGCGACCGCGTCCGCACCGACCTCGCCAATCTGGAAGATTCGCGCCGTTCGCTGCTGGAAAATTTCAAGGCGGCGCTGGGTTTGACACCCGAGCAGGCGGATCCACCCGCGCCGGCGCATTTTGAAATGAGCCGGGAAAACCTCGATGCCGACGAACTGCTCCGGGCGGCGTTCGCGCGCAATCCGCAACTCAAGGCGTTGGAAGCCGATGTGCGCGCCGCCGAAGCCGGAATCAGGGTGGCTTACAAGGAACGCGTGCCGGATTTCAACGCGGGCCTGTCCGCCGACGTTTACGCCCCGCCGTTCTACTGGCCACAAGTCGGCATGACGCTGCCGATTTGGCGCGACAAAATCGCGGCGGAAATCGCGCAGGCCAGGGCGAATGAACTGGCAACCGAGTCACGGCTGAAGGCGGCGCAAATTGACCTGGCCGTGAATTTTGCCGAAAAATCGTTTGCCTACCGCGAGACCAGCCGCAATCTGGTGCTGATTGAGGACAAACTTATTCCCCGGGCGCGCCAATCGGTGGAAATCGTCCGGGCCGGTTATCGCACCGGCACAACCGATTTTTCCACCATGACGGACGCGGAACAAACGCTGTTGGGTTTGCAACTCGAAGCCGCCGAAGCCCGGACGGACCGCGAAATCGCCCTGGCGGACCTGTCCCTGATGGTCGCCGGCCTGCCACCGGCCAACGCGCCGCTTTTGTCAAATGCCGTCCAACCTTGAAATTTTATGAACTCGAAATGGAAACTGATTCTAGCCGGAACGGTGCTCCTCGCGGCAATTGGTTTGGGCATGTTCATCGTCGGTTGCTCGCGTCAACCAACTTCGGCCGATACCACAGCCGCGTCATCGGAAAAAACGCTCTATACCTGCGGGATGCACCCGTGGATTATTCAGGATCATCCCGGCAATTGCCCGATTTGCGGCATGAAACTTGAACCCATCCACAAGACGGCCAGCACTGCGACGGCGGGTGGACACAAAATCCTCTACTACAAGTCCACGATGAAACCGGGCGAGACCAGCCCGGTGCCGGCCAAGGATAGCATGGGCATGGACATGGTGCCGGTTTATGAAAGTGAGGGGAACGCATCATCCGCCATTGCTGTTGATCCGGCGACGATTCAGATGATGAATATTCAAACGACGACAGTGGAGCGCGGCCCACTGCGCCGGACCATTCGCACGGTCGGCACCATTGATTACAACGAAACCGCGCTGGCGGATGTGACCACCAAGTTCAAGGGCTGGATTGAGAAACTGGACGTGGACGCCACCGGCCAGTTGGTGCATCGTGGCGCGCCATTGTTCGAAATTTATTCGCCGGAACTTTACAGCGCGGAGGCGGAATATCTGGCAACGCTGAATTCAGCAAATGATGCCGGCGCGTCGCCGTTGCGCGAGGCGGCGTTGGACAAATTGAAATTCTTCGACATCTCGGACGCGCAAATCGCCGAGTTGGATAAAAACCGCACGGCAAAGAAGACGCTGGAAATTCTCGCGCCCGCGGACGGGTTCGTGATTGAGAAAGACGTTGTGCCGGGCCAGATGGTGGACGCGGGCATGAAACTCTATCGGCTGGCTGACCTCGGGATCGTCTGGGTTTTTGCGCAGGTTTACGAACAGGATTTGCCTTACGTCCAGCTCGGCCAGGAGGCGACGGTCAAACTTTCCTCGTTGCCCGACCGCGAATTTCGCGGGCGCGTCACCTACGTTTATCCGAACGTGGATGAAAAGACGCGCACAGCGCGGGTGCGGCTGGAATTCGAAAACCCCGGTTACTTTCTCAAACCCGGCATGTTTGTTTCTGTGCAAATTACGTCCGAGCTGGAACCCTCTGTCCTGCTGGTGCCGGATTCAGCGGTACTGCGCAGCGGCGAGCAGAACACCGTCTTTGTCGCCCTGCGGGGCGGCAAATTTGATCCGCGCACAGTCGCGCTCGGCCCGGAAGCGGAGCGTGACATGGTGGAAGTCATCAGCGGTTTACAGGAAGGCGAGCGTGTCGTCGCCTCCGGGCAGTTCATGCTCGATTCGGAAAGCCAGTTGCGCGAGGCCATCCAGAAAATGAGCGGTTCCGCGGGTGAGGCGGCCGCATCGGCTCCCATCACCAATACAAATCAACAGGAACAAGTTTCAGCCACCAACGCTGCCAGGGAGGGCGTGGTCTATGTCTGTCCGATGCCGGAACATATTTCAATTGTTTATGATCATCCGGGCAAATGCCCGATTTGCGGCATGACACTCGTGCCGGTGACACCGAACGAACTCAAACAACTTCAGCCCGGTGGCAAGGTGCTTTATTACACCTGCCCGATGCCAGAGCACAACTACATCCATGAAGACAAACCGGGCAAATGTCCCGTTTGCGGCATGACACTCATTCCCGTGATGGCGTCACCGGACTCGGCGACGAATTCGCTGCCGGACGCAATCCAACCATCCACTAATCCATCAACCCCAAACCCCGTCCCGCATCCAGCGCCGTCGATTACCAATTCTCCTCCGGTCAGCCAACCAGCCGTGAAGCAACTCTACACCTGCCCGATGCATCCGGACGTGATTTCCGACAAGCCTGGCAAATGCCCGAAATGTGGAATGAACCTGGTGCCAGTGGTGGACACCGCGAATTAACAGGGAAACCTCATGCTCCAACGCATCATAGACTTTTCGCTCAAGAACAAATTCATCGTCCTGTTGGCGACGGTGGCGCTGGTCGTTGGCGGTATATACGGCATCAAAAACATTCCACTCGACGCCATCCCCGACCTTTCCGACACGCAGGTCATCATTTACACGCCCTGGGAGGGCCAGGCGCCGAACATCGTTGAGGACCAGGTCACTTATCCCATCACAACAAAAATGCTTTCCGTGCCGCGCGCGAAAGTGGTGCGCGGCTACTCGTTCTACGGCTACTCGTTCGTCTATGTCATTTTTGACGACGGCACGGATCCTTACTGGGCGCGCAGCCGGGTGCTGGAATACTTGAGCAGCATCGGCGGGCAATTGCCGCGCGGTGTCACGCCCACACTCGGCCCGGATGCCACGGGTGTCGGCTGGGCGTTCATGTATGCCATCAACTCGACAAACCGCAACCTGGCCGATCTGCGCTCGATTCAGGACTGGTATTTGAAATACCAACTCACCGCCGTGCCGGGCGTTTCGGAAGTCGCGTCCATCGGCGGCTTCGTGAAGCAATATCAAGTGACGGTGGATCCGACAAAGTTGCGTGCCTACAACTTGTCTTTGAGTGACGTGAGCCAGGCCATCGAACGCAGCAACGGCGAAGTCGGCGGACGTTCGATTGAACTTTCCGAACGCGAATTCATCCTGCGGGTCAAGGGTTACATCACCGATTTGGATGACTTGAAACAAGTCGCCGTGGGTGTCGGCGCGAATGGTGTGCCGATTTTGTTGCGTGATGTGGCGAATGTCCAATTCGGCCCCGACGAACGCCGCGGCATCGCCGATTTGAACGGTGACGGCCAGACCGTCGGCGGCATCGTCGTCGTGCGCTACGGCGCGAATGCCTACAAGGTCATCCAGGATGTGAAGCAGCGGCTGGACCAGGCGATGAAGGCGCTGCCGCCGGACGTGAAGGTCACAATTACCTACGACCGCACGGCGTTGATTGACCGGGCGGTCGCGACGCTCGAAGAAAAGCTTCTGGAGGAAAGCATCGTTGTTGCGCTGGTGTGCCTCGCCTTTCTGTTGCACCTGCGCAGCGCGCTGGTGGCGATCATTATTTTGCCGGTCGCGGTGCTGATTTCGTTTCTGGTGATGTTCGGTCAGGGTCTCAGTTCGAACATCATGTCGCTCGGCGGCATCGCCATCGCCATCGGCGCGATGGTGGACGCGGTCATCATCATGATTGAGAACGCCCACAAGCATCTGGAGCGCAACCAGGGCAAAAAGCCACATTGGGACATCATCCGCGACGCCGCCGTCGAGGTGGGGCCGGCGCTGTTTTATTCGCTGCTGGTCATCACGGTTTCATTCCTGCCGGTATTCACTCTACAGGAACAGGAAGGCCGGTTGTTCAAGCCGCTCGCGTTCACCAAGACGTATTCGATGGCCGCGGCGGCGCTGCTGTCCATCACGCTCGCCCCGGTGCTGATGGGCTGGTTCATCCGAGGCAAAATTCCCCGGGAGGAAAAAAATCCCATCAACCGCTTTCTCATCTGGCTTTACAAACCGGTCGTGGACCTGGCCGTCAAGTATCGCTGGCTGGTGGTAGTGGGCGGCGGCCTGATTGTTGGCTGGGTATTTTTCCCGTGGAACTCGCTGGTGGCGCTGCTGCTACCGCAGGGACGGGTGCAGGAATGGGCGTTCAAGGCCGGCCCGCTTTTCCCTTATCAAAGCATCGGCTCGGAATTCATGCCGCCGCTTTACGAAGGCGATTTGCTTTATATGCCGACGACCTTTCCGGGAATTTCAGTCACCAAGGCGCGTCAATTGATTCAAGTCACCGACCGCATCATCAAATCGTTTCCGGAAGTGCAAACGGTTTTCGGCAAAGCCGGCCGCGCCGAAACCGCCACCGATCCTGCGCCGATGGATATGATTGAAACGACCATTCAATTGAAGCCGGAAGGCCAATGGCCGGTGGTGGATATCCAGGACGACAACGGCAAAGTCATCGCGCATCGCCGCCGCACGCCGGACGAATTGGAGCAGGCAATGAATGCCGCCATCGTGATTCCCGGCCTTAACAATCTCTGGACCATGCCCATCGCCACGCGCATCAGCATGTTGTCCACCGGCATCAAAACGCCCGTCGGCATCAAAATCGCCGGACCGGACCTGAACGAACTGGAACACATCGGCACCGAGGTTGAGGCCGTCGTTCGCCAGGTGCCCGGCACCGCCAGCGCCTTTGCCGAGCGCATCACGGGCGGGCGCTACATTGAATTTGAAATCAATCGCGACGCCATTGCGCGTTACGGTCTGACCGTCGGTGACGTGCAGGACGTGCTGTCCATTGCGCTAGGCGGAATGCCGCTGACGACGACCGTTGAAGGCTTGCAACGCTACACAGTGAATCTCCGCTACGACCGCGATTTCCGCTCCGATTTGCATGCGCTCAAACATGACATTGTCATTCCCACACCGACGGGTGCGCAGATTCCACTCGGCGAACTCGCCAGCATCAAGGTCGTGGACGCCCCGATGGAAATCAAAACCGAGGGCGCCGTGCCCAACGACTGGGTGTATGTGGACATCCGCGACATTGACGTGGGCACCTATGTCCAGAGCGCCATGCACGCGGTGAACGCCGCCATCGCCGCCGGCCAGATCAAACTGCCGCCCGGCTATAATTTATTCTGGAGCGGCCAATACGAATACATGCTGCATGCCAAACAACGCCTGTTGATGGTCGTGCCACTTACGCTGCTCATCATCTCGCTCATCATTTATTTGAACACGCGCTCGTTGCTCAAGACCGCCATCGTGCTGCTGGCCGTGCCGTTCTCGCTCGTCGGCGCCTTCTGGACGCTGTACCTGTTGCACTACAATTTGAGCGTGGCCGTCTGGGTCGGCATCATTGCACTGGCGGGGCTGGACGCCGAGACCGGGGTCATCATGCTGCTCTACCTCGACCTCGCCTATGACGAATGGAAACAAAAGGGATTGATGCGCGGCCTGGGCGATTTGCGCGATGCGATTTACCACGGCGCGGTGAAACGGCTGCGCCCGAAAATCATGACCGCCTGCGTCATCATTGCCGGCCTGGCGCCGATTTTGTGGAGCCACGGCACCGGTGCGGACGTGATGAAACGCATCGCCGCCCCGATGGTGGGCGGTGTGATTACCTCTACCATCAGCGTGCTGGTGGTTTATCCGGCCATCTATTATCTGTGGCGCTCGCGACATCTCAAGCCGGTTGACCCGAAAAAATCCGGCGGACCGGCCGATCCAGTGTCAGTTTGAAGGTGAGAATAAGCGGCTGCGTGAACGCGTAATAAAACAGCGAGTTGGTTAAAACTAAAGAATGACATCTGATGGAACACCTTCGTATTGGGTTCACGATTTAAATCCGTTTTTAGTGCGGTTTACGGATTCATTGGGCATTCGCTACTATGGGTTGGCCTATGTGTTTGCATTCCTCATCGCAGGATTTCTGTTGCATTGCTACTGGCGGGCGAAACGTTCGCCGCTTAATCCCAAAGTTCAGTCGGATTTGATGATAGGTGTTGTCATCGGTGTGTTGCTGGGCGGGCGGCTCGGTTACTTTTTGCTCTATTCTCCGGTGACGTTGTGGCGGGAACCGCTGGCATTATTGCGCGTTCGGGATGGCGGGATGTCGAGCCATGGTGGGTTTGTGGGTGTTTGCCTCGCACTGGTTTGGCTGGTGAGAAAGCATAAGCTCGCGTGGCGATCAACCGCCGACATACTCGTGACGCTCGCGCCGCCCGGTTTGTTTTTGGGACGTGTGGCAAATTTTATCAACGGTGAGCTATGGGGCAAGGTGGCTTATGTGCCGTGGGCGGTCATCTTCCCGAAGAGTGCTCCCGATGGCACGCCGGTGACAGAAATTCCGCCGCGTCATCCTTCGCAACTTTACGAAGCCGTGCTCGAAGGATTGTTCCTCACCATTTATACTCAACTGCGTTTCTGGCGCAGCCCTGTGACTCGCGAAAGACCGGGCCAATTGGCCGGTGAATTTCTTATTCTCTACGCGGTGGTCCGCGCCATCGGGGAAGTTTTTCGTGAACCTGACGCTTCGTTATTGTTCGGCTTGAGCCGGGGCACGTTTTATTCTCTGTTCCTGGTTATCGGTGGGCTGATCCTTTTGGGAATGAGCCGTCACAAACCGCACAATTCCACGGAGAAACCAGGAGGTTAAAACCATGAATTGGCTCTGGCAAAGTTCATATCATGCAGCCGCGATGGTCTGGGAACACTCTCGGCGCTTGGTATCCGTGCTCAAGCCCCAAAAGCAGCTTCAATGGCAATCTGGCGACGGTATTTAGCAACCCACCGCTAGCCGGATTTTTCCTGACCTGCTATCCTGCACAAATCTGTGCGCGTAATATTCCGTGTTCTTCTGCTCGTGGCTGCGCTCATCGTGGTCGGCGTGTTGGTCTGGCAGGGAATGACGGCGGGTGGCAACCCGAATCCCATCGCTCCGAACACCAGTCCAACAGCCGCGCTGCTCAACATCGGCGTGCTCGTCTTCCGCGAAGGATTGGAATGTATATTGGTGCTCACGGCCATCACCGCCAGCATGATCGGCGACCGGCAACCACATCGGCGGCCGGTAATGGTTGGTGCCGGGATTGCCTTCATCGCAACTCTAATCACCTGGTTCATTGCGGTGGGAATCGTCCACGACCTGACGGGCAGCATTTCGGCGCTTGACCTTCAGGCGGCCACAGGACTGCTGGCGGTCGTCGTTCTGCTGGTGGTAATGAATTGGTTTTTCCACAGGATTTATTGGGGTGGCTGGATTTCCAGTCACAATCGGAAGAAAAAAGAATTACTCATCGGCGCAACTGACGCGGGCGTATCAAAGGTCCGGCTGATGTGGGGATTGGGCCTGTTGGGATTTACCTCGCTTTATCGCGAAGGCTTCGAGGTTGTCCTGTTCCTGCAAAGTTATGATTTGAAAATGGGCGGCAAGGTGATTTTGGGTGGGGCACTGCTCGGATTGTTTTTCTCCGGCATCGTCGCGGTGCTCACCTTTGTGGTGCATCGCCATTTACCCTATCGCAAAATGCTGATTTTAACCGGCGTCATGCTGGGTGTTGTGCTGCTGGTCATGGTTGGTGAACAGGCACAGGAGATGCAACTGGCTCATTGGATTCCGACCACGCCGATTGGCCGGTTGGAAAACATAATCCCTCCGTGGCTGGGCCTTTGGTTTTCGGTCTTTCCAACGAGGGAGACGCTGGCTGCCCAATCGTTCGCCGCCATTCTGGTGCTCGGTTCTTATTTTGCGGCCCGACACCTGAAAATCAAAATGCGACCTGAGGCTTAAATATTCCCCCAACCAAACGGCTGTTGAACGCCGACGGTGAAATCGGTATTGTCCGCGCATGGGCACGCTTTACTACGGCGACAACCTCGACATCCTCCAGCGTTACCTCAAGGACGAGACGGTGGACCTGGTTTATCTCGACCCGCCTTTCAATTCCGCGCAGAACTACAACGCCTTCTTCCACGAAAAGGATGGCACCGACGCCGCCAGCCAGATTCACGCCTTTGAAGACACCTGGCATTGGGACATCGAAACCAAGAAAGCCTACGATGCTGTCACCGAACAGCCCGGCAAGGTCTCCGACGTGATGCAGGCGTTCTACACCTTTCTGGGCGGCAACGACATGATGGCCTATCTCACCATGATGTCCTCGCGCCTCGTCGAACTGCGCCGCGTCCTCAAACCCACCGGCTCGCTCTACCTCCACTGCGACCCCACCGCCTCCCATTACCTCAAGTTGCTGTGCGATTCAATTTTCGGAAAAGATAACTTCCGAAATGAAATAATTTGGAAGCGAACT
>Ga0209517_10003609_pt1 | contig 20828 bp, 22 predicted proteins | sample PeaSoiMetSII2010_FD_187695 | JGI IMG/M metagenome (GOLD analysis project Ga0209517, IMG submission 187695) | Peat soil microbial communities from Weissenstadt, Germany - SII-2010 (SPAdes) (version 2) | ecosystem: Environmental > Terrestrial > Soil > Wetlands > Peat | place: Germany...
TCGTCTCTTCATAGCGACTCTCTCCTTTTTCTTGGCAGAAAAAACCACCTCGGTCATTATGACCGCGGTTGAGAGTCGCTACTTTCTACGAATTAACGGGCATCCTCAGTGAAGTCATCACGTGCCATTGCGTGAAATCGTAGAATGCGTCGTCTAAGCTCGTAGCCTTTTCACCGTGTCAAAGTTCGTATACCTTAATCCCTTCAAGTGCCGCACTCGACGGTTTTTCATCGGTGCTAATGGGCTGACCTGATTTGTCCCGAAATGTAGAATTCTAGTATGCAGACGGGATTTCGTGCATACCTCAAAGCCTTTGGCCTCAATTGGGGGACGAAGCTGAGCGGCATTGCATCGGTGCCATTTGCGGCAGCAGCACTGTTTGTTCAGAGTGCATGGCAGAGATGGCTTTATGCTGGACTAGCGGCAGCATGTTTTCTGTATTCCTCGTTTGAACTATGGCGAAACGAACGCAACAGGTATTTGCATGAGGTGAAGTCAAGAGGAGTCAAAAAAGAGTGGCAGAGCCTCGAAAGCAGGTTCCTTGCGGGCTTCCCCGACTATCTATGCGCCATATGGATTCGGATCAAGGGCACACCAATCCAGTGGAAACTAATGGGTGCATCGAGTGATGTTCAGGCGCAGCGTTTCCTCGCACTGATGGAAGAGGCAGGGAATCTCCTAACCCTTTCCGAATACGTGCGAAATGGGTTCCCGCAGACTTTGCTTTCTTCTGATCCAACGGATAGATGGCTGAATGCTTTGTGCGCGATCAGAGGTGAACGTATGGAACCTACGGGCCATGGGATAGCCGAAGGCATCGAATCTGAGAACGGAAGTCTCAAGGGTCTACCGGGTATTTGTTCATTGTTGTGCAGCCAGTTGGCGGCAAAAGAAGTATGGGCACCACTTCCAGAATGATGCTGACGATCAACTACCGCCTTTTCCGTTTGCCTTTCTGATCTTGCGCCTTGGGGCGGAAGAGTTCTTTGCCTCGCTGGCTCTTTCTGCCAGAAACCGCTCCAGCAGCACTGACGCAGGCTCATAGTTCCGGCCCTCACGCCGAGCAAGTTCGGCCTCAGTGGGGACTAGTCCGCCACGGAAGGCTTTGGCGAGGATGGATTGGGTCAGCTTGTCGGCACGAAAAGTGGCGACAGAGACGTGGCCTTCGATGGTGTCGGCGAGAGCAAAAAGAGCATCAACGCGGCGGACAATCTCTATTTGCTCCGAGGTTGGCGGCAGAGGTACGGGCATCCGTTTGTTGTCATGGATATAAAAGTGAGGTTGGGCTGACGCTCCAGATGCTTGCGAAATCCAAGTTTGACACCAGCGAGACTGAATCCAGCGTAACAAGAACTTGGGTTCGAGCAGGGGTCGAAGCATAAGGACGCTGCGAACCATTGCGAATGGCGGACACTCAGGCACTATGGCGGCTCGGCCAGTAGTCGCACCTACACTCACGATCAGAATGTCATCTTTGGCCGGGGCACAACGCTCTAAGCATTTTCGGAAATCCTCTTCACTTATTAGCTCGACATCTTTGAACTCAACAAAACCATCTCTGACGTGGGTCGCGGTAATCATCGGTAACCCAGCCGATTTGTATCGAGGCTGGATGTGTTCACCGTCAGTGATTTGGGAGCAGACCTCATCCGCTGAGACCCAAGTCCACACTTCCGGGATGTCTGGCAACTCGGCTTCATCGAGTGGAACGGGTTCGGGATACCGCCTTTTTCGATGTTTCGCAGACTGCACGCACTCCCAAGCTCTCATCCGCTCAGTCCCGATCCTCTGTCTGAGAGAGGCAACTGGTTCGTCGTCTTCATGGCTTTCACGCCAATCCTCCGTCAGCCTTCCCGAACATGCCGCCGACAGCACGGCTTGGCGAAAGCGTTTGAGTGTTACTGGAACTCGGTTTAGTTTGTCGCGTGATGCTTTGAGCGTCGTCAACAGTTCCGTGAGGCTCCTGACGATCCGAATCTGCTCAGGTAGCGGAGCTAATGGGAGTTCAGTCGTTTCGAGGAACGTTTGCGGCACACGCTTCTGGCCGACGCTGCCAGTCATTTCGGCTTCTGCTGCCCTGCGATAGGACTCCTGTCGAATGTAGTGATAAACAAACTCAGGCAAAGCTACTCCAGTAGAACGGAGGACATGGAACTCAGTTGATCCGAACCCAATCCCGTTTGTTAGATTCCTTGCGATAGCCGCCTTGCCGTTCTCCATACAGGGCGTGATCTTCGCCATGATTACGTCGTTCTCACGGAAAGACGTATACCCTTTGCGGACTTCAAAGAATCTTCTTGTTTGCGGCGCAGTGATTGCCCCCTCATCGGCGTCAACCGCTGGCATCGGCACGAAAGTTACTGGGTCATCGGCGGGCAGCGAGTCCTTGGACGCTTTGGGAGGATTGATCTCGCAGGCATCTCGCAGGGTTGTCAGCGTCCAGCCTTCTGGCAAGCCCTCCGAAATTTCGTCTGCTGGGGCGGTGCCCGTCTTGATTGCTAGAGTCACTTGGCGAGTTCCGGTTCGATCTCAGCTAAGTCGCTGGTAGCGCCATTCTCAAGTAACGAGAGCACTTTGTTTAGTTCATCAATTGCAAACTGTAGTTCAGCAATGGCGTCGGTAGCCAGTTCTTCCGGTTCGAGCGCGTCATCGCCGTCATCCAGCGACTCATCCTTGAGCCACTTGAGACTGTCAATTTTGAAATCACGTTTCTTGACTTCGTCGATGTGAAAGCTGCGCCAGCGGTCTTCTTTTGAGTCGCTAGGCTTGCGCTTCGCCTTTCCGTTCGGGTCGGTTCCGAAGCACTTCTCGAACTCCGCGAAATGCTCTGTTGTGAGCGGACGATCCTTCTTCGTGATGTGAGGCACATTGCTGCGTCCGTCGTACAGCCACATCGTTTCCGTCTTGTAGCCTTTGGTAAAGAAGATGACGTTCGTCTTCGTGCCGGGGCTGTAGGGCGTGAAGGTGCCATTTGGAAGCCGAAGCACTGTGTGAAGATTGCAGTCTTCGGTCAGAATTTTGAAGACTTCGCCAGCTTGATCCGCGAACAGGCAGTTGTCAGGCACGACAACGGCAGCACGCCCTCCGGGCTTCAGGATGGTCATCACGTGCTGGATGAAATTCAGTTGCTTGTTGCTTGTGGAGATCGTGAAATCGTCTCTGGTGGGTGCTTGATTCGCACCCTTGGTGCCGAAGGGCGGGTTCGTCATCACCACATCGAAGCGTTGACCGCTCGGTATCTCGTAGATTGAGTCTCCCAGCGCAATGTGGGGCTCAAGACCATGCAGGTAGAGATTCATCAATGTAAGGCGGCGGGGGCGGGCAACCAATTCCTGCCCAAAATACGTGTCCGAATTCAGCCGCTTCACCAAATCGCGAGGCAATGCACCGCCCTTGGTCTCGTCAATTAGCCACTCGTAGGAGGAAACAAGGAACCCTCCCGTCCCGCACGCGGGATCACACATGGTGAATTCCTTGTGAGCACGCGGATCGGGCTTCATGCACCGAACGAGAGCCTTAATCAGGATGCGCGGTGTGAAGTATTGACCTGCCCCCTTCTTGCCTTCGCTCGCGGCCTTTTCAAGCAAACCCTCGAACGCAGCCGCCTTGATGTCGATGTCCAGTGCCGTCCACTCAATGTCGTCAATCAACCCGAGTAATTTTTTCAGATTGACTGGATTGTTGAACCTCGACTGAGCACCCGCAAAGATGTCCCCGAGCAAGCCCCGTTGCTGGCCGAGCTTTCGGAGCAGATCGATGTAATGATCCTGCAAAGCAGTGCCCGACTTGTTGACAAGGCTCGGCCAGTCGCAGCCCTTGGGCAGTTCGATCCCACGCTCGTCTGCCATTTTGAGGAAGAGCAGGTAGGTTAGCTGTTCGATGTAATCGCCGTAATCAATTCCATCGTGGCGAAGAGTGTGACAGAAACCCCAAAGTTGCTGGACTACATCGCTCATAACGCTACGGCCTCATTGAATTGGTGGATGAGTTGAGGAAGTTGCCCTGCGAAGACCTTGTTTGCGCGACTCCAGCCGCCCACCCGATTGAAGACGGGCAACGTGTCGAAGTCGTCGGGATCGATGGTCAGGTTTGCGGCCAAGTGTCCTTCGATTCGCTCAAGCCACTGCACTTGCTCAGGCGTGAAGTTTTTGCCTGAAGTAATCTTCGCCATGGCGAGCTTGACTCGTTCTTCAGCAGTGTACAGGGGCTGTTGCTCATTGGCGGCGTGCTTGACCATCGAGATGATATCCACGAGCGCCTTTTGGTAGTGCAACTCGTGCGCCCTTTGGAGGTTTTCTTTGTTGAACCGCTGCGGTGTTGCTGCCAGTTTTTGCTGCAAGTCGCTCAATGCTTTCGTGCTCCAGTCCTTAGGGCGTTGCAACAGGATTCGGATTGCCTCAATCTGCTGAGGGTTCTCACGAACGAACTGAGCGAACGCGGTGAGGTAGTCGTCGGGTTTGTATTCCTTGCCGTCGATCCCGCGCACGAGCCATGAAGAAGTGACCGTATCCTGTGTCTCGTAGGCAACGATGAACCTGCGCTCCTTGCGGGGATAATTCATCAACAGGTCTTGGAATACTTTGTCCCTGAGCAGGCTCATCGTATCCACGAAGGCATGGCTCAACTTGTGCGGGATATCGCGGGCGTACTTTCCAACATCACCACCCGGAATGTGGGCAGCGAACATGTCCCGCGCCTCGCCTGACATCTCTTTCTCGATGCGTTGGAGACGTTTGACCAGCCTGCGGACGTTGTAATCCCGATCTCGGTTATTCCAGATGTCCTCGATGACCTCGACAATGGTGCACGGCTCTCGCTCTGGCGGTTCAGCGGTGATCGCCGTTGCGTTCTTGAAATACTCCAGTAGCGTTCCGTCAAAGCAGTCGAAGACAACAAAGTGGGACTTGTCTGGAAAGTGTTCCCCCTTGCGGGTGCCTCGTCCGAGCATCTGCTCGAACAGGATGCGAGACTTCACAGGGCGCAGAAAGACGATACCTTCCAGATCGGGTATATCCACACCAGTGGTCAGCAGATCAACGGTGACGACGATGGTCGGTGCTGGGCGATTACGGAACTCGCGGATATGCTGAAGCGGACGATCCACCCTGCCCGTGATTTTTTGAGCGAATGAATCGCCTCGACCGAAGATGTCGCGGGCAAGGTCAACCAACTGGTCGGCGTGCGACGTGTGTGGGAGATCGTTGCTGGCAAAAATGAGCGTTTTGGGCAAGCGACCATACCGCTGCTCATGCTCCAGCATCCACTTCTTGACCTCTTCGAGAATCTTCCGATTTGAGTCGGGCGACGTGATGTCATGCTCGATCTTGGCGCTATCGAACTGGCGCTCGTCCTCCAGCAAGTCAAGTTGCTTCGCACCAGAGATAGGATTGACGACCTCGACCTGCTCGCCCTCGTTCAAGAAAATGCCATTCATGCGAACGTTGGACTTGACCGCAACCACGTCGTAGTCAACGAGGAATCCCTCCCGCACAGCCCGCTCGTACTCGTACCGATAGATGATGTCCTTGAAATAGGCCATCGTGTGGGCGGCGGGTGTTGCGGTCAGACCGACCTTGACGCAATCGAAGTGATCGAGGGTTTTCCTCCAGATTGCGCTTTCTTGAGTTGAATATCCTCTGTGGCACTCATCGGCGATTATCAGATCGAACGCATGGATTGGGATGTTTAGCTGGCTGGCATCTTCATCGACTTCTTCGTCGCCAGAGGCCATGATTGCGTCCCGCCCGAAAAGGTTGATTGTCATTCGCTGGATCGTGCTCACGTAGACGAAAGCGTGTCCGGGTTGCGGATCAGTCAGGTAGGCACTTGGGAGAACTCTCGGGTCGAACTTCTCGTCCTCGTCGAAATCTCCTCGCTGGAATCGCTGGCTGTAAACTTCATAAATCTTGTCGAACTTCAGTCCCGGCTCTGGATCAAAGGAAGCAAACGCGAGCACCGCCTGTGCAGCCAGTACGCGGCGATCAACCAAGAAGAGAATCCGCTGTGCGACTCCTGCCTTCATCAGCCGATAAACCTGATTGACCATCGTGAAAGTCTTGCCCGTTCCCGTTGCCATAGCCACGAGCATCTGATGCTTGCGGTCTGCGATTGCCTTCTCGACGGCTGCGTTTGCCTCCCGCTGATATTCGCGGAGGCGAGAATGGTCGTTAGGTGTTTGGAGAAGCGCCTGACAGGATACGTCGAAGTCCTTGGCAAGCTGTTCGGCTAGGGCGTCTGGTGTGTGAAATTGCGCGATTGTGTGCGAGCGACTGAGAGCATTTCGTATGTCGTGATGCCAAATCACCTCGCCATTGGTCGAATACAAAAACGGAACTCTATACGCCCGAAAGTTGAGTGGGTTGTTGGTAGCACCTTTGGAATATCTCTCGGCCTGTGTCAGAACGCTCTGCGGGCCAAGGGTCAGCTTCTTGGCTTCGACAATTCCTAGAATCTGCCCATCCACGCAAAGCGCATAGTCTGCGGGGCCATTTGCAGTCTCAAACTCTTCGATTGCACAGCGGTCATAGGACGTGAGCGGCGTGTCGGGGCTGAACGGAACAATCCGCCATCCCGCCGTTTTCAGCTTTGGGTCGATCAGCCGCTTCCGCGTAAGCCATTCGGAATTGTTTTCAGACGGTTGCACAGGCGCGAGTAGCGAGAAACTGCATTATACCTAGTGCATTCGCGGGCTGGTGCAAGAGTGTGGAGAGTGGGCAGGGAGGCCGCCAGCCGATCAGGGTGGTATCGTAAACGGTTGCCGAGAGAACGTGCGGGAGGCAATATGAAGAAATCTCCGAAAACAAAGACTTCTCCAATAAAGGCTCTCACGATCCGCCAGCCTTTCCCTGAGTTGATCCTGCGAAGGAGAAAGCACGTCGAGATACGAAGCTGGAGGACGCACTACAGGGGGCCTCTCCTGATTCACGCGGGAATGAGAATGAATTCTGAGTTTGCGAGGGAGTTAGGGCTGAATCCTGAGAAGCTCACGACGAGTGCCTTCGTGGGTATTGCCGTTTTGTCGGATGTCAGGCCCTACACCAGAGAGGATTCGAGGCTGCTCAAGAAAAGGCGGGCGGGTGGAGGCTGGTATCCGAATCTCTTCTCGTGGGTTCTCACAAAGCCCCGCCGTCTCTCGGCCCCGATCAAGGCCAAAGGACGGCTTGGGCTCTTCGGCGTTTCGCGGGCTGTCGAACGTCGGATCGGGAGGTTGCTTTCTGTCTAAAGGCTCGCGACGAGGTCTCCCAACTCATGGGTCAGATCATTCTATGAAAATAGCAACGTGGAACATGGACTATTGGCACCACAGACCGACGCACAAGCAAGCGTGGGATTATTTCTTGAATCAGACAGAAGCAGACTTCCTCCTCTTTCAGGAAGGCAGGCCGACCGAGGACACGCAAGATGATGGAAAGTTGATCTGGCGTGAAATTGGAGGGAGGCGTGATTGGGGGTCGGGCATCTATAGTCCGACATTCAAGCTGGTTGAAGAAAGAATTAAGACTGGATTCACGGGTGAATTTGTAATCGGGAACGCAACAGTCAACGATCAGGAACTAACCTTGATTTCCTTGTATGGTCTCATGGAGAGCGATGGCCCGACGAAAGGCTACTCCATCCCGAACCTTCATAGAATGCTTTCGGATTTGACGGGACTCTTCAACGGACACATCGGGGGAAACAGAAACATCATTATGGCTGGCGATTTGAATGCGAGTACGCAATTGGACCCAATTCAACAGAACAAATCCCACGAAATTCTTTTCGACCGAATCCGCGATTTTGGGCTACGTGACGCCTTTGAGTTATCGGGAAACAAGAGCCACGTTCAAACCTTGCGTCATAGCCGCAGCAAAACGCCTTGGCAGAACGACTACTGTTTTGTCAGTAAGTCCCTTGAACAAAAGTACGTTGGCTACGAAATCAAAGACACCGAAGACGTTAGAAGATTCAGCGACCACAATGTGCTGATCGTTGAAATGAATTGCTGAGTAGAATTTTCGGAGACTTGAGCCAATGTCAAAACGTGAAGTCAGACTAGACCCTCAATTAGCGGCAGAAGCCAAGAGCATCGTTGCATTGGCATTCCGCAATGGCCCCATCGAAGATGTTCACGCAGGAAAAGAGTGCCCGAATTGTGCTGGCAAGGCCGAATACTCCCACATAACGCAAGACGAGATGAAGAACATCATGAAGCGGGCGGTGGACACCGTTTACAAGTTGCTCTGGCTGAAACAGAACGATCCTGAAAAGTACGAGGCGACGATTGAGTACGGGAACCGCCACACGCGGTTTTGGGATGAGCCAAAAGCTGATGTCGGCTAGTTCTGGGGTCTGGACGGCCCAGTCATCCTCGGGGTCCAGCCCTTCAAGTGCAGTCCCGCTGGGTCGCAGGGGCTCCCAAACATGGTCGCTAGGGTGGTCACAAAGGCTGTTTTCAACCTGTGAAACGCCCGAGCCGACCCAGACCCCTTCGGGCAGCCAAATCCCAGCAGAAGGGGCTTCCTGAAAGGCACCACCCCTTTGAACAACTCGGTCCTCGTATGCCTCGTATGCGGTACGGCCCTGCCCCGTGTGACGCCAGCGAATTGCTGGCCGAGTTTGGCGAGCCAAACCTTCGTATTTGGGCTGATTGGTGAAACTCTTGGTGAAACTTTTTAGTCTGCCCGCGTAGCTCCGCCAGTGGTGACTGCCGTTATCTATCAAAGCCCCAGCAGCTTCGGTTATTACTGAAAACATGAGCCGAGCGAGCAAAGAACGAGAACGGCTTCAGCGGCGAGCGGTCCACCAATCGAGACAGGCTGCACGTTCGAAGTCCACTAACGTCCACGACGAATTTCACTCGGCGACACCAGAAGAGCGTCGTCAAGAAGCAGAATATCGAGCGCATCATAACGGAAAGGACACTGCCGTTCACGAGGCTGGGCACGCTGTGGCGGCGTGGCTTCAAGGTGTGAAAATCGGTCACATGATGTTTAACGACCGTGGAAGCGTCTATTACGATGCAGCTGCCGACCATCTAGAAGCAATGACCGCAACAGGCGAGGCGCTGACTGCGGACGAAATTAAGGACAATAGAAGCGCCTTGCAAGGAACGGCAGAAGGCTTTATACGAGGCTGTCAGGCTGCCTTCATCACACTGGCGGGTGCAATGGCGCAAGCACTGTACCTCAACAAGGGCGATTCACCGATAACGATGCGAGAGCACGGCGGGCAAGCGGCAAAGGTGCTTCAGTTCCATAGCGGGCTCTCTGAAGACGCCGTGATAGCGGAGCGTAACCGCCTCATCCCTGTCGTCAGCAACGCCCTTCAAGACGAGCGTATCAAGTACGTCACGCTGGTTCTCGCTCATGTTTTTTATGAAAAGCGTTACCTATCAGGTGAGTCGGTAACGAACATCATCGAGGCGGCTTGGTCGCAAGTGGAGAGACGAAATGACCACCAAGAAAACATCAGCAAAAAAGTTTCACGTGACGGCAACTAATTGTTCTTGATTGGCCTCCCGAAGATTACTGTACGGGAGAGTTCTTCGATGCAGTCAGCCATTGTTAAGCAGGTCGGCAATCAATTCTTGATTGTCTTTTTCAGGGCATAGTCGAAAAACCTCTCGCTGGTGCCGTCGGCGGAAACCCATTCTGCACGGAGCGTCGTCCTCTTCTCAACCTTTCTCAGGGCGGAAAGAAACGTGCGATTCAACTCGCGTGCGCTGGCTCCTTCCATTTCGGCTTCCACCTCGAACTCGTCGCCCGCTTTCCTGACGGAGCCCTTCGCAGACAGAAGCCCAAGGCCGTGACGGATCGTCCGGGCATCGGAGCGGTTCGGAACGAGAGTAGAATTACGCTTCGGTGCAGTACTGCGTTGCTCTCCAACGCTAGACGATTTCGAGGGTGCAGAATGGTTTCTGGAAGTCCGAAATGGCCTGACCATCTTGTAATTGTGCGTCACGCCGAATCAGAACGGAACATTTGGAAAGAGATCGCTACCGCCAAGGGTGAGTTCGTTTATGGGCGAAAAATGCGGGATATGGATGTTCTCCTTACGTCGAACGGCGAAAAGCAGGCTATCGCTACTGGCCGACATCTCGGCACCGAGTTCAGGTTCGACCGTGCCTTCGTTTCTCCGTTCAAACGAACGATGCAGACGGCACGTTCAATGATCGAGCAGTTCCCTTATCAGGTTGAGATCACTGAGGAAGAGAGGGTGCGCGAGATTGACTTCGGAATCCTTGACGGATTGACCAAGCACGGCATAGCTCACTATCACCCGGAGGAAAAGGAACGCCGTTCAAAGCTCGGGAAGTACCATCACCGACCACCAGCAGGTGAGAACTACCCGGACGTTGCTCTTCGTGTCCACAGCTTTCTCGGCACCCTCACACGCGAAACGGCTGGTGAATCCGTTCTCGTCATATGCCACTCGGTTGTGGTGATGATTTTCCGAAAGTTGCTGGAGCGGCTCTCCGAGCTACAGCTATTGGCAATTGATGCGGACAAGGCCATGGATGTCAAGAACTGCTCGGTAACTCACTATGCATTTGACCCCAGCGTTGGAAAAAACGGAAAGCTCGTGCTGCGCGGTTTCAACAATGTCCACTATCCCGAGAACTTGCCAACCTTAGCGTCGAAGTGAGTCTGTTATGGTAAAGAAATCGAGCACACGTAGCGAAGCAGGCAAGAAGGCCGCGAGAACACGGAAGTTGCGTGCCGCTGGTCGGCAGGCGGCAAAGACGCGGCTGGTCCAGTGGGTAGAATCCGACGAACTGGATAATTTGGGACACGGTGTCCAGTTCCTGTACAACGAACTCCAACGCGAATACGTAGTCGCATTCTTGGAAGATTTCGAATCGCGGCACGGCGGTTCAGCGACCATTAGGGTCCTCGGGAACTGCCCAGCCTTGATTACCCCGGATCATTGGTCCGAGATCATCGAGAGCACCCGTGAAGCCGTCCTCGTCTTCCTGTCGGACGAGGGCAATCTCCACTATGCATTCCGCCACGGACCGATCCACATCTTAATTAACGGTTAACATACCAATACGCCGTCAATGCTGACGACTTCTCCGTCACAGCAAGTTTTGCACTAGACTCACGATATCTCAAACGGCAAACGTGCCGAAAGAACAGTTAAGAAGTCTCTGGGCCAACCTTAATGGAGGAACCAACATGGACGCCGCGACCAAGGATCAGGCATTAGAGTTTCTCAAAGAACTAGAAAAGACATTGAATAGCAAGCTGCCCGGCCCTACCGACATGAAGTCTTGGATTCGCGACACGGTCGCAGCGGCAAAGACTGATGACAAGCAGAAGCATCTGCGTCTTCCGGAGGCCGCCTTCCTCAATGGGCAGGCTCTTCCGGTGCTTTTCGAATTACTCAAGACCTATGGCGGTGGACTGTCCACGGACGACGCACGACGGGTGCTACTTAGTGAGTACCACCGGACGACGCCCGAGATCGCGCTGTGGTCGCCCATTCGGTGGGAGCGACACCCCTTCCGAAAGATTCTGAACGCCAGCCCAAGCGATATTTACCGAGTTTGGACGAACGCCGAGAAACATTACGGGTTGACACAGAGCTGCCCCGACTTCTCCCTGCGCGATCCGTTTCCGCATTCCATCTTGTTCGAGGGGAAATACTTCCAGAGCGGCTCACCGGAATTCGCGAAACGGAAGTTGGTCACGGATATTTATGAGACCTTCTTTTACCGTGGCCTGCCGAGTCTTGCCCCAGCCAAAGGGCACCCGGAGTGGAAGTACGACTATGCCTGTTTTATGGCTTACGACGCCTCAGCCTTGGGGACCCTCGCGAAGGCGTGGAACGATCTTCCTCTCCAGACTCGCCGCTGCTTCTGGGAGGGCGCCAACGTGTACGTCATGATCCTCCGGGGTTCGCGCACGAGGAGCACGGCGGATGCCTGATCCCGATGATGATGCTCTGCCACGAGCACGACACAGACCCGAAAATGCGTCCCAAGCCCGTCAGCCCCTGAGCAGCGCGAAGATGTGATCGTGCACATGGCGGCTGGGTTGTTGCAGGCATATTTCAAAGCACAGCGGGAAGCGAGGCGATGGAATGTCGAATGATGAAGCGTTTGCTTGGATTCAGGAATTTCCCGGAGCCGTGACCGTCTGCGATAGTGATGGGATAATTTTGGCAATGAACGACAAGTCCATTCGGACTTTTCAGGATAGCGGCGGTGCCGCGCTGATCGGTTCCAATCTGTTCGATTGCCATCCCGAACCCTCGCGCACAAGGTTGAAGGAGTTGCTGAGCGCTGGGCGCACCAACGTTTACACCATCGAAAAGAAGGGAATCAAGAAGCTGATCTATCAGTCTCCTTGGTATGTGAAAGGATCGTATCGCGGGTTTGTGGAGCTGTCGCTGGAAATTCCGGCTGAGATTCCCCATTTTGTGCGCGGCGAGTGATGAGCGGTACGTGAATCACAGGTCCTTCGAAGCGGGGAGAGGCCGGGGTTTACTGTCAACGCTCCTGTAGGCGAACGTGAGACGGATACAGAGTTCCGTAGTTCAATGAAAGAATGTGCCCGCTCGTCTGCTCAATGCGGCGGGGCGACGGTGAACTGATCTCCTGTTGATTTCTCTGACCAGAATCGCCCCACTCCGAAGTGCAATAATTGAAGTCTGAAAGGTTGCACTCATGAAGAGCAGGCAGGGGTACAAGGGCTACGTTATCGAGGCACGGTCATACCAGCAACAGGAGGGGGCATTCTCGGCGGAGCTTTGGATCGAAGAACATGATGCGTCCGGCGTGACCGAAACTCAGTTCTATTTGCCTGACACATTCCCCACGCAGGAGTCCGCTATCGAGGCTGCGGTGCACGCTGGGCGGCAGAAGATTGACGCGGGTTTCGAGCGGGGATCGGCAGTAGTGAACGGGTGAGCGGGGGCGAGACCGTTAACTGAACGCCTGCTGGGAGGACGCACGGAACTCGACCATCTGCACTTTGGAAAGTCGTTCTGGCGTAGAGTGTCCTCTCTCCCGCCTCTCTCCGCCAGAAAGCTACACAAAAGCTACAAGAAAGCTACAGACAGGCGTATATTTATTTCGCCATCAACGATGGCAAAATCGCTAGGTACTCTGAGCAAGTCGTTTGAAATCAGTGCTAAGCAGCTTTGGATTCAACGCAAGAATCGAATCCCACTCTCTCCGCCAGTTTTCATTCCAAAGGACTTAAAGGCTGAAGGCCTCAGCGGCTACAGATTCGGCTACATTCCGCCGATCTGGGTTTCGCTGGGCTTCACGCTTTCTCGGTAATAAGCCTTCAGGTGAACCGATGAAGGTCAGTCTGTACGTCAGGGAACAATCCACTCGCAAATACACCAAAGCAACCAAGCGGTCCTATCCGCTGGGAACCATCTTCGTGCTGCGCTACAAAGGCACGTGGGAAACCATCGAAGCGCTGACAGTCCAAGAAGCGCACCAGAAGCGTGCCGCGAAGGAACTAGCCGTGCTGTCCGGCTGGCGCAAGAAGAAGCCGACACCGACCGTCCTGATGTTGGACGCGGCGATGGACTCCTACCTGTCCGAGATCAAAGCCGGACGCAAACCGAAAACCTACCAAGCCTACGACACCGCGCTGCGCTACTTCCACGAGTGCGTCGGCAACAAGCCAATCAAGGACATTACACGCGGCGATCTGATCGTCTTCGCTGCCTTCCTGCGTGACGAGAAGGAACAGGCACCGCGTAGCTGTTGGAACAAGTTTTCAAATGTGATGTCATTCCTGAAGCACCACGATGCGAAGCCGAAAATCAAGCCGCACGACTGGCCTCAGTACGTGGAAGAAGAACCAGAGATGTACGAACAGGAAACGTTGGACAAGTTCTTCGCCGCATGTGATGACGACGAACGCTTGCTGTTCGAGTTCTTCCAGATGACCGGGATGCGCGAACAGGAAGTCATCTACGCCACGGACAAATGCTTGGACTTCAGCAATTGCACGGTCAGCGTGAAGCACAATCCCGAATACGGCTGGACTCCGAAGATGTACAGGGAAAGAACCATCCCCGTCCCACGTTCCCTGATGTCGAAGCTGAAGGCGATGCTGGTCAAGCGTGGCAAAGGTGGATTGCTGTTTCCCACGAACACTGGTCATCCGAAGTTCAATTTCTTGGACATCGCCAAGGCGATAGCGCGGCGTGCAGGGATTGACGAGTCGGAAGTCTGGCTGCACAAGTTCAGAAGCACCTTTGCGACGCGGTCTCTGTGGTCAGGAATGGATTTGCGCACCGTCCAGTCGTGGATGGGACACACAGATTTAGCCAGCACCATGCGCTACCTGAAGCCGAACCGCGCCGTGGTGCAAGAGAAAGTTGAAGCGATTTGGTCTTAAGCAGCTTCATCTGGCAAACTTTCCAACCACTTTTCTTGGCTGCCGCGAGCTTTCTCCGGCAGCTTTTTTCCTATCGGTCGCATACGTTCCAAGTTGGCATCAACAGACGAGAAGCGTGCATACCGCCAACACTCGGCACGGTGTTCATCATTATCGTAGATGTCCACCATGTCCCGCGCCATCATGTCGAGTTCCGTTTCGGTGTAAAAATCCAAGACATCAATTTCGCCGTCTTCGTTGTAAAGGCTCTCGTCTTTGTCCGCTGCGCTGTCGAGTCGCAGATACAATTCTTCAGAAACTTCTTCATACGCGATAGCCAGTGCCAGCGAGTGTGCGTCTTCTTCCAGTGCGCCGAGAGTTATTACGTCCAGTTCGTGAACCACTTCGATTTGATCCTGCCAATTTTTGTGCATAAAAGCCTCCATTTCCATGTACGCACGCCGGATGTTTACTTGTCCAGTACTACTTAATTCGACGAAAACTAAGCCTCTGTTAGGGGAATTGTTGACTGCGCTGAGTTAACTGTGGTTAACTTGAGATAGACAACACTCTTGGAGGGAATTGTCGTCCGCCGTGCGAGTCGGCACAACGGACGGGAGTTCCCTCTTTTGTTTTGTCCAAACTCAATAACGTCTCAATGGAGAAACGTATGAAAATCGCTGTGTCACTCTCATTTGCGGACCCCGGCTACATCGGGAAACCGTACTGGCCTCAACGCAACACACTCATCAACATCTCAAAAGATGTTCATCCAAAACTTAGCGAAGCCAAGAAACAGGCGGCGCTAAACGCCGCATGTGAGAAACGCGGCATCACGATGGACGACTATACGACCTTGGTCGAAATGGCGGCGCGTCCGTTCTACACGTCGGACGAAACACGCGCTGGCGAGATTGTCATCCCGCAACGCATCTTCCAGTCGTTCCTCAACAACGCATCACAAGAAGCGCCGAAGGCGATTCCGCGAATACCGTCCAAGGGACTCACGTTCATCGGCGTGAAAGTTTCGGACGGTAATGGCGGAAAATTCTTCCGCACTGGTATGTATGAGAAAGACGCGAAGCTGTTCGAACGTTTCGTCAAGATGGAAGAATCCAACCAACGGACGTTCTCATCGGACAGCTACATCGCGGACTTTGAAGCCAGCGGCGTGATCGATCTGGACGAAGAAGTCATCAAGTCCGACGAGTTGCGCAAGCTGGTCGAATACGCCGGACGCTGGACGGGATTGGGAAGCGCACGTCCACAGGGATTCGGACGCTTCACCGTTAGCGAATGGAAAGAGATGTAATCACCACGGACGGGGACGCTAGTCCCCGTCTTTCGTTTTATCCCACGCGGTCTAAGTCATAGACGACGCCAAAGCCAGAGCCAGTGAAGTCCGAGTCTAAGCCGGAGTTAGAGTCGTGGTCCTAGTCCCTGTCCAAGCCGAAGGAGTCGGAGTCTTGGTCTAAGTCGATGCAAAGCCAATGGCACCGTCGAAGAAGTCGGAGTCTGAGTTTTAGCCCAAGCCACAGCGTAGGCACAGCCGAAGACTAAGTCTAAGACGTTGTCAAAGAAGCCGAAGTCAAAGACGCAAGTCATGGACTCGGTCGAAGTCGAGGTCAACGGCAAATAACGGCAAATACACGGTCGAAGAAGCCAGAGTCGAAGTTCAGGTCAAAGCCATAGACCAAGTCATGGAAGTCGCAGTCAAAGATGGAGTCGAAGTCACGGTCTAGGACGGCGGCGTAGTCGGAGAAGTCAGGGTCATGGTCATGGTCCAAGTCGTTGTCACGGTCGAAGCACAGACGAAGTCATGGAAGCCAAGGTCAAAGTCGGAGGCACGGTCTTAGCCACTGTCGAAGAAGCCTGTGTCAATGTCTCGGTTGAAGCCAAAGCCGGAGTCGAAGTCATAGCCACTGTCAAAGAAGCCGAAGTCTAAGCCAAGGTCTGTGTCAGAGTCCAAGTTTAGGCAAAGCCTGTGTCACAGAAGTCATAGCCGAAGTCCAAGACATAGCCAACGTCCCAGCCAAAGTCTCAGAAGCCAGAGTCGAGGCCGAGTCTAAGTCTGGCTCGTAGTCGTAGAAGCCGAAGTCTTGGTCTTATCGTGGTCACGGTCTAAGGCATTGACGAAGCCATAGCCTAAGTCGCGGTAGCCGATGTCGAAGCCACAGGCAATGTCGGAGTCACGGTCAACGCCGCAGACGATGTCCAAGTCCCTGAAGTCAAAGCCGGAGTCCCGGTCTGTGCATGGTCGAAGTCAAGATCGTAGTCGAAGCCACGGTCGCAGAAGCCGCTGTCAAAGTCTGAGTCGTAGCCTTGGTCTGAGCGAAGAAGCCGGAGTCATTGCCGCAGCCAGAGTCAGAGTCTAGGTCGTTTTGAAATCGGAAAGATTGTTGTGTGAATTTCCAAACTTCCAGTATTAGGGTAGAGTTATGTTATCCCACACAATCTATAAGCTTGCGTTAAGACGCATGCTTGACAACAAATCCTACGCGGAAATCCACAGAGAATTAGGTGTCGCGGTCAGTACTCTTGCGCTTTGGCGGAAGCAGTCAGGTCAACCACCACGGAAACCGGGACCAAAGGGACGACAGCATGTTTGATCGCGAGAATGCAGAGATCGCGCTGCGCATACTAGGCAAGAACAGAAAGCGCGTCTGGGAAGTCCGCGTCCCAAAGGCTGGACGATTCCGCACCATCTCAGGCTATTTCAACAGCACCATTGATCTCGTCAATTCGCTAGCCACGCTGGACGATGGTCAGTACGAAGGCTGCTACATCACGCTGAATCCAGTGAATCCCGCACTGCTGGCGCGTGCGAACAACACCACCAAGAATTGGTCCGACAAAACATCGCAGGACGGCGACATCGTCCATCGTGATTGGCTACTACTGGATATTGATCCCACGCGACCGTCAGGAATTTCCTCATCCAAAGAAGAGAAGGCCGCAGCGAAAGCTAAAGCGAAGGAAGTACGCGACTGGCTGACATCCCAAGGTTGGCCGCAACCAGTGATCGCCGACTCCGGTAATGGCTACCACTTACTTTATTCCATTGACCTACCAAACGACGATTTCAGTAGAGACTTGGTGAAGGACTGCTTGGCTGCGTTAGCAGCGAAGTTCGACAACGACGCGGTCAAGGTTGACCAGTCGGTGTACAACGCCAGCCGCATCGTCAAAGCGTATGGGAGTGTGGCGCGTAAAGGCGATTCAACTGAAGAACGTCCGCATCGCACAGCGCGGATGTTTGAACCACCAGCGAAGATCGAAGAAGTGTCGCTGAAACAGATTGGTGATCTCGCTGACCTGAAGCCGGGGACTAAAAAGGCAGTCAAGAAAGACGCTGTCATGGTTGAAGGACCGTGGACTGAAGAGAAACTGCTTGAGATGTTCGACGCCTGCAAGTGGGAAGCTGCTGATCCGGTGGCTTTCAAAGGATCACAGAAGTACGTCGGCATCTGTCCACGCAACTCAAACCACAAAGACTTCGCGGTGTTCTTGGAAAACGGCTGGATCAACGTTGAATGCTTCCACAAAGCACATTGCGGTGATTTCAAGACCGTTGACCAATTCCTTGAATGTTTCGACACAGATTTCGAGAAGCCGACGACTGAAGTTGACATGGATTTCCTCGGCGTAATGAACGCCGACGATGAGATTGAAGAGAAAAAGGAACAGACAGCGGGACTGACCGAACCGTTCAACCTGACCGACATCGGCAACATGGAACGATTGGTTTGGCGTCATGGATCGAAACTGAAGTATGCAGCCGCGCTGAAATGGCTGGTATGGGATGGCAAGCGATGGCGCGAAGACAAAGTTGGCAAAGCACAGCGGTTAGCGTGGAATACCGTGCGCAAGATCAATGAAGAAGCCAAGCTGATAGAAATCCCTGACAAGGAAGTTGACGAAGAAGGACACGACAAAGCGACGGCGATGGTCGATTCGATTCTGAAATGGGAACACACTTCGGAAATGGGAGGTCACGTTGCGTTGATGTTGAAGCACACGCAAGCGGCGATGGGAGTTGCAGCGGAAGCCGGGGAGTTCGATCAGGATACAAACCTATTCAACACAACTGGTGGAACCATCAACCTGCTGACAGGGGAAGTGCGATCTCATGACCGTGAAGACATGCTGACCAAGATTGCGAGCGTGGAGTACGATCCCGACGCCAAGTGTCCGCTGTGGGAAAAGTTCATGCTGGAAATCATGGACGGCAATCAGAAGATGGTTGATTTCATCCAGCGTGCGTTAGGTTATTCGCTGACTGGTGAAACGATTGAACACAAAATGTTCGTTCTGTGGGGAAACGGCGCGAATGGCAAAACGACGATGCTGGAAACTGTCGGCTTCGTTTACGGAGATTACGCCAAAGCTGCGGAGTTCACGACGTTTGTTGCCAAGAAAGATGCGAAGACAGGCGCAACACCGGAATTGGCGATGTTGCGTGGCGCACGATTCGTAAGTGCGACCGAAGGTGAAAAGCAACACAAACTTGCGGAGTCATTGGTTAAGCAACTGACTGGCGGCGATACGATTTCAGCGCGGCATCTGTTCTGCGAATACTTCCAGTTCAGACCACAGTTCAAGTTATGGTTGGGAACCAACCACAAGCCGGAGATTCCCGGTACAGATGACGGTATCTGGCGTCGCATTTGCCTGATCCCGTTCAATGTAAGTTTTCTCGGTCGCGAGGATGACCGTCTTCAAGAGAAATTGAAGCGCGAAGCACCGGGAATTCTGGCGTGGATGGTCCGTGGATTAGTCGAATGGCGCAAGCACGGTTTAATGGTGCCAGAAGAAGTCAACGCGGCGACGGCGGCTTACCGTGCAGACGAAGACTTGTTCACGCGGTTTACGAACGATGAGTGCGAGACTGGTAAAGGAATGGAAGTTCCAGCTAAAGACCTGTTCGAACGCTACAAGCAGTGGACGCGAGACAACCATGAAGCTGAATTGAGTCAGCGGAAGTTCGGCGACGCAGTCAAGGAACACGGTTTCGCCAAAGAGAAGCGTGAACAAGGATTCGTGTACAAGGGGATCAAGCTGCACAGTCTGCATAGTCTGACACCAACCTTTATTACGTCGGGAGACGATGAACTATGACCAAAGCTAAAATTCCTGCACAGTCCGGTGTAATAGAATCAACAACCTGCACAGTCTGCATGATTCTCCTATCTGTGATTTACGCGCACGCGCACGCACACGTGAGGGTACATAGAGAAAACTGTGCAGACTGTGCATCTGTGCAGCCGGATGGAGTGAGAAATGAACACTGAAAAACAAGTCGAAGTGTACTGTGGCGAGTGTGCGACTCCGTTCTTTGTGGATCGCGATCTCTGGGAACACGCGCATGACACCGACACACAACTCTGTCCTGAGTGCGCCGCGCTACTAAGTCCACTGCGGAACGGTTTGTCACTAACACACCTTGAGTAATGTAGTTACTGTATTACTAAGTGGCTATGTATCTATTACATACAACACCTATGTGCTATACGAACGACAGTTATCATGAGGAACCTTTCGCTGTTCGCTCGCCTGCTCAAAGATAGACACACCGCTAAGATGCTGATGCCACGAGACTTACACCTACCCCATCAACTTGAACCGACCTTTTCCTGAAGTGCAGGCGGTCGCCCAGCACCTACTTTTGAAAACCTTCCACTTTTTGGCTCGTAAGTAACGTGTTACCAGCCTTTCCGTGCTGGTTACACCACGTTTATGCCATTACCACGGTATTAAGCGTCTGGAGCCATCAAAATGTCCCACGAAGTACTCAGCCTGTCTATAACCGTCCTGTCCCTGATCGGCAGCATTCTTGTCATCGTCTCAGCCGTCCGCAACCGCGCCAAGCTGAAAGCCATCGAAGCCGAGCTGTCCAAGTTCGCCACGTCAGAATTCTCTGAAGCCAAGATTCTCATCGCACGCATCCGGGCGGTTCTCTAATGCCCCAACCGTTCGACCACCAAACCTTCGTCGCGAACCTTGATCCCAAGAACATGACGCGCAGCCTGACCATCGGCGGCGAGTTGATCGAAGTTCCCGCAGACGCACAGATCAGTCTCACACCGCACGGTCCGTTTCTCCGGCTCCAGTGGGCGACCGTAGAGCACCGCGAGCTACAACTGGCTGGCGAGTCTCGCGTCAAGTCAACCGACCGAATCTACAACGACCGTGGCGAACTCCTGTCCGAATTCAAGAGTGACACTGGCTGGGCTGTCTCTGGCGCACCGCGTCTTGACCTGATCCCCGAAGACATCAAGTCAACCAAGAAAGTGAAGCTGCACTGATGTTACTCGAAGAAGCACTGCCCATTCGCATGGAGTTTGTTGGTCTTGGCCTCGTGCCAATCGCAGCGGTCTGAGCGCCAGAGCAATACTAGGCCACATCACGCCGCGTGAGCGGGGTGCTGCGGCGGAGGAAAACTAGACCGCCGGATTCTTGGTTCTCGAGCACGGTCGATGACGGGGTAACGGAACTGGTTCG
>Ga0209517_10003610_pt1 | contig 20827 bp, 19 predicted proteins | sample PeaSoiMetSII2010_FD_187695 | JGI IMG/M metagenome (GOLD analysis project Ga0209517, IMG submission 187695) | Peat soil microbial communities from Weissenstadt, Germany - SII-2010 (SPAdes) (version 2) | ecosystem: Environmental > Terrestrial > Soil > Wetlands > Peat | place: Germany...
CCGCGCTAGCAGTTTTGAGCCACCAGTTCGAGTTGGTCAACTTCGAGGCCCGTGCCGAGCCGTCCTGATACGCTTCCATCAGGATCGAATAATTCCCCACCAGCACGCTCGGATTCGCCGCTTTCAACGCAGTTACCGCACTTTTGAGGTTGGGATATGCGCTAGTACTCCATCCTGCATACGCGCCCAAGATCACCACATTGAACTTTGCCAATTCTGCCACATCAGAGGAATTGAGACTGTTCATCCCCGGGCTATAGAACAAAGCCAACAAGCGCGGAAATCCCGCCCCCTGCACCGCAGCCGTCCGCTGCGCGAGCAGCGTTCCCGATGAGCCTGCGCTGCTCGTCGTGCCGCTGCTCGCCGTGGCGCTGCTCGCCGTGCCGCTGCTCGCCGTGCCGCTGCTCGTCTTGCCGCTGCTCGCCGTGCCGCTGCTCGCCGTGCCGCTGCTCGCCGTGCCGCTGCTCGCCGTGCCGCTGCTCGTCGATCCACTGCTGCCGCTACCGCTCGAGCCTGTCGTACCGCCGATGCCAGCCGCGACGGAACTGCCCGAACCGCCACCGCAGGCGCTGAGCCAAACGCTAAGCATGCAGACGAAGATTGCGAACCACAATCGGTACCAGATCGGCTCGATCGGATGAGCTGAAGATTTGCAAAATGCGTACAGCTGGAGTTTCATTGACTGCCTCAATCGAGTGCCTAGCCCTCGACCTTACGGTCACTCAGGCCCCAAATGAAATAGTCTGGATGACGTAGCCGACGGATGGGATCCGCGCGGACTCGTTTCCGAGGTTCGATGCCAGCGTGGCACCGTCCCCAAAAGCCGCTTGCAGCAACGATTCACAGCGCGTTAATCCATTCGGCCCCATCCAATCGGATTAACGCGTGCCTGGTTGCGTCGACCGACGGTCTAGCCCGAATGCGGCCCCCAGGGTAGTGCAACGATTGATTCGGGAGTAATTACTCGTGAAGTGTCGAAGTATTTTCACTTCACTGGTTTGGGTTCCTTGTTGTTGTATTGGCGGATGTATCGCATGAGTTTTCTCTTGAGGTCCGGCATCGAAGTGAAGACCCCGCGCTCGATCTTGGCGAACCACAGCTCGACCTGATTGAGCCAGGAGGACTACGCTGGGGTGATGCGCAGATGAACACTGGTGTGCTCGGCCAGGAATTGAGCGACCCGCTTGGTCTTGTGCGCCGAGAGGTTGTCGGCGATCACATGGATCTGCTTGCCCCTTGGGCTGGTTGGTCACGATATCGGTAAGGAACGCAACGAACTCGGCCGAGGTGTGACGCTGGGCCGTCTTGCCCCGTTTTGGTGTTGAAGGCCGCATAAAGCGACAGCGTGCCCTGACGAAAGTACTCAAAGGTGTGGCGCTCGACACGCCCTGGCGAGAGCGGCAGCACCGGATCCTCGCGATCCAGCGCCTGGATCGCCGCTTTCTTATCGACACAGAACACAGGGGTACAGCCCGATCACATCGGCTGTTCTGGTCTCGAAGTCCAGGTCGTTGGAGGCAATATGGCCTTCGAGCCGGCGCGGCTTGATTCCGTGCTTAGCCCAGATGCGGGTCACCGTCATGTGCGAGATGTCACCCAGTTCGGTGGCGAGCTCGCGCAAGGACCAGCGCGTGAATGCGTCCGCCGGTTTGTGTTTGATCGTCCACGGAAGCACGCGCGCCTCGGTCCGATCGGTCACCTTGTAGCGTTCGCGCCCGGCGTAGCGAGAAAACATCCCGGCCAGACGATCCGTGGCAAATCGCTTACTCTAACGACTGATTTCGCTGTCGCTGCAATCGAGCTTGGTCCGAAACTCGGACCAGGTAAGTCCGTCGGCCGGCAACAAAATCACGCGGGCATGTCGAGGCGCATCGACTCGACCGCTTCTGGCATCAGCTTGCTGCTCAAGTTCCATGCGTTCGCTTTTGGTCAGTTTCATCACGTCCTCCTGACCTGAGGGGCGATTTTCGGACCATTTGAAGCGTGAGACGATGGCTTCCTTGCCTGAGCGAGGAGCCCATGCGAAAGAGCCGTTTTACCGAAGAACAGATGGTCAAGATCCTGCGGGAGGCCGATAAAACGCCGGTCCCAGAGGGTGCCAAGAAGCACGGCATCAGCGAGCAGTCGCTGTACGTTTGGCGAAAGAGGTACGGGCAGCTGGAAGCGGCCGATGTGCGCCAATTGTGTGGCCTGCAGAAGGAGAACGAGCGGCTCAAGAAGCTGCTGGCCGAGAGGGACCTAGCTATCGAGGTGATGAAGGAAATCAACGCAAAAAAATGGTGAGCGCGCCCGTACGGCGACGACAGGCCGAGTTGGCACACCGGCGCGGCCTGTCGGTTCGTAGTGCGTGCGCGCTGATGGACGTGCCGCGATCGACCTTGGGTTATGAGGCGCGCATGCCGGCCAAGGACAAGCTGGTGATCGATGCGATGCGAAAGCTCTCGGCGCAATTTCCGCGCTTTGGTTACCGCCGCATCCATGTCTGCTTGGCGAGGGAAGGTCACGCGATGGGATGGGATCGGGCACATCGACTCTGGAGCCAGGCGGGCCTTCAAGTTCCGCGCAAACGCCCGCGACGCCGGATTGCGTCGAATCGACCACGCCCGTTGCCGGCGGCAGGCCCGAACCAAGTCTGGGCATACGACTTCGTCTTCAATGCCTGCGCCAACGGGCAGCAGCTCAAGTGTCTGACGGTGATCGACGAATGGACGAGAGAATCCTTGGCCATCGACATGCAAGGCAGCATCCGCTCCAAGCGTGTGATCGAGGTGCTCACGCGCTTGGTTTCCCTTCACGGCGCGCCGCTCCACCTGAGGTCCACGAATGTCTGAGCGCCGAATGGTTCCGCAGTCGGTAAGAGGCGCGCACCGTGATCGAGGATTGGCGCCGGCACTTCAACAACGGTCGGCCTAATTCGAGTCTCGGTTATCTCAGTCCGTCAGAATTCAAAAGCAGCTTGCAAGGAAAGGTGTCAGCACCGCAACCCGTTTCCCAACCCGAAGCCATTGATTTCAACTAATCGGTGGTCCGAAAAAACCCGGCAGGTCACTCCACAGGCATGATGCTGCTAGCGATTTAAACGGTACAGTCCACGAGTGAGTCCGCCGAATCACCAGCAGATGCCATCGTAGCCTTCGCCGCTACGTAAGCGATCCACGCGCACCAGGTCGACCACCGACTGCCCGGGACGAACTTGCTTGAGGACGTCCTTGAATTCCGAGTCGCCGTGGCCGATGACCAGCGTATCAGCAAACTGCAGAACTTCGGCGACCGTCTCCACCATCAGTCCGGCGATGTGCGGAATGCGATGCATGATGAACTCGCGATTGGCCCCCGTCAGCGCCGCTAGGCGCACGTTGCGGTCGTAGATCTTCAGCTCGCAGCCCTTGCCCAGCAGGTGCTCGATCAAGTCCACCATCGGCGATTCGCGTAGATCGTCGGTCCCGGCCTTGAACGAAAAACCCAGCACCCCGATCCGCCGGTGACCCTTGTCGAGCACCATCCGGATGCCCTTTTCGATCTGCACCCGGTTGGACGGCAGAATCGAAGCCAGAAGCGGCAACTCGAGATCGAGCATCCGGCCCTTGTAGTTGAGCGCGCGCACATCTTTGGGTAGGCACGAGCCGCCGAACGCGAACCCCGGCCGCATGTAGTAGGACGACAAGTTTAGCTTGGTGTCCTTGCAGAAGATCTCCATGACAGTCTGGCCGTCGATTGCCAGCGCCTTGGACACGTTGCCGATCTCGTTGGCGAACGCAACTTTGACCGCATGCCAAGCGTTGTCCGTGTATTTGACCATTTCAGCGGTTTCGATTGCGGTCCGTACCAGCGGCGCATCGATGCCGCGATACAGTTCCAGCAACATTTCGCCGGAACGCGAATCGGTCTCGCCGATGACCGTCTTGGGCGGATGGCGGAAGTCCCACACCGCGGTGCCCTCGCGCAGGAACTCGGGATTGATGCACAGGCCGAAATCGACCCCAGCCTTCTTGCCCGACGCCGCTTCCAGTGCCGGTCGGACGACATCGCGTACCGAGCCAGGCAGCATGGTCGAGCGCACGACCACGACGTGAAAGTCGGCCTTGGAGACCAGCGCCGCGCCGATCTGCTCGCATACCGTGCGTACATGGCCAAGGTCGAGGCTGCCGTTGGGCTGCGAAGGCGTACCGACGCAGATCATCGTCAGGTCGGATTCGAAGACCGCCAAACGGGCATCACTGGTGGCCGTAAGGCGTCGCTCTGCAACTGCCTGAGCGATCAAAGGACCGATTTCCTCCTCGATGATCGGCGACATGCCGCGATTGACGAGGTCGATCTTGGTCGGATTGACATCGACGCCGATCACCCGATGGCCGTCGCTTGCCACGCAGGCCGCGCAGACGGTTCCGACATACCCCAAACCGAAGACACTTACACGCACGATGGATTCCTCGAAAGAAGGCTGGATGAGCTGGTGGATATCATGAATGTCCCGGTGAATTTGGGTCGATGGCGATATGCGTCAGGAAGCTCGCCGCGCCGTGAATCGAGCCTTTGAAGCGCACCACGCTGCAAGGCTCTTTCTCGTCGAAACGGCGCGACACCCAGCCCAGGGGCGTGACCGCGTCGCCGCGGATCACCTGCGGATCCCAGCCGCAGCCGGGCATCGTTATCTGCAGGCAGGCACGCGCCCCTTGGACCACGGCGGTCGCGCCGATCAGACTCACGATCGCGTGTTCGCCGCAGTGCCAATGCCACTCGACCATATGCGCCAGCTTGCAGGCAAAGGAATCGATCACCGTCAGCAACCGGCGCTCCTTGTCGTACACCGTCTCGCGCCGGTGAACAAGCGGATCGTCCAGGCGAAGATAGCCATCGTGTTCGGCCACCAGCCGGTCGGTGCGCGCGTCGCCGGTCCAGGACAGCGTCCGCACCTGGGCGTGCCGCGTCCACAGGAAGCTGCCGCCCGACTCCGATTGGTCGCGCCCATCGACTCGCACCGTGTTGTGCGCCGAGGTGCCGCGAAAGTACGCACGCCAATGCGGCCTACGGTGGTAGTCATAGGTTCCCGGATCGATCAACAACTCTTCGCCGCCCACTCCGAGCGTGAATGACAAGGCGTCGGCATGACCGTGCGCAGCCAGGCTAAGATAGCCCAGCGGACCTGCATCGGCGGTGATCCGCACTTCGTGAGCGCTGCCAAGATCGGCGCCCAGGATGTAATAGCCGCCCTGGGGAAAGTCGCGCCGCGCCGGCAGTGCGCGTAGCGCGGTCGGCCGCGCCTGGTCGATCGCCTGTTCATCACCGGGGTTCAGGCGCTCGAACTCGATCGCTGCGCCGGCGCCCAGCAGCCAGCGGGCGCCGGTCGGAAATTGCGCCACGCGCGCGGCGAAGTCGGGCCGATCGAACAGTACCGCGCCACACGCTAGCAATACCTGGACCGGGTCGTCCGCGGCGTTGCGCGCAAAACCGATCCAGACCGCGTCGTCGGCATCGCCGATCATCGGCAATCGGCCCTGAACGTCCATCAAGGCGACGACAAACTCCAGCATCGCCTCCAGGCGGCGCAGGAATGCGGCACTGAAGTCGTCGCTACGGGTCGCAGCAAAGCGCGACGCCACGAGCAGAATCCAGGCCACCGTATAGTGGTAATAGACCGCCTGCTCGCGATCGACCCCATCGCCAGTCGTCTGGCGCAGAGCCTCCTCTTCCAGGCGTCGCTTGCTCGCTTGCTGCCAGCGTCGGGCCTGGGGCCAAAGCGGCCATGTCACCGCAGCGACATACAGGCCCACCATCTCGCCAATCAGGTGATTGTTGGCCGACGAATGCAACGAACGTTGCCCGGCGATGAAGTGCGCATGGCGGTAGACGCTTTGAACCCACGCAGCACGAAAGTCCTGTCCACGCTCGCCCGCAAACACCGGGCTCTCCTCGCCGCCAATGAGATGCCAGGCGATCGCCCAATTGACCAGCCGAACCGCGAGTTCCAGCGAGCTGTTCCATTGCACCCCGATGGGGTACGGACATTGCTCGAACCAGGACTCCAGTAGGTCGCGCAAAGCTTGCGCAAAGCGCCAATCGCGTGTGACGTAATAGGCCTGCGCCAGGGTCACCGTTTCCTGGTGACGGTTGAGCTCCCACAGATACTTGATGTCACCGACCTGCGCGGCGTCACGATAGTCGATCGCCTTGCCGAAGTGCAACGGTGCAAGCGTGCCGGTTCGAGGATCGCGGTTCCAACGCGGGGGGAACCCCAGGACCAGATTGTCGGCCGAGAATATCGACCACTGCCCCTGCATCAGGCGCTCGGCGCCGGCCACGAGATCGGTAGCACTGGCCGGATCGATTGCCGGCAAAGGCCAGACCCAAGGCCGCCCGCTTCGTCCACTTGCAGTCGGCACCCGGCGCGCAAGTCCCAACCCCCATCGCTGAGCAAACGACTTCAATTTCTGCTGCGTGCGCCAAGCGACCTCCGCGCCATCCATCGCACGCAGGCGCCGCAAACGCCACGCCAACGAACTGCTCATGAGATGCCGAAGTGCCGGCACCACAACTCGAGGTTGAGCAGTGACCAGAGCAGTTTTTCATGATTGACGCGGCCGGAAAGGTGTTCGTCGATCACCCGTTGCAGGGCGGCAGGCCGGTAATAGACTGCGGTGCGGGCCTGCCCTCCGGACAAATTATCGAGCAGGAAGGCCCGCATCGGCCCGCGCAGCCATTGATCGATCGGCACCCTGAAACCGAGCTTTTTCCGATGCAGGATCTCCTGCGGCAGCAACTCGCGCGCGGCCTCGCGCAACAGCCACTTGCCGGTCATGCCGCGCACCCGGTAGCGATCGGGCAGGCGCGCCACCCAGCCGGCCAGTTCGTGATCCATGAACGGCATCCGTGCTTCCAGCCCGACCGCCATGGTCATCCGGTCGCCGCGCTCCAAGAGATTGTCGGGCAACCAACTGGTCTGGTCGAAATACAGGATCCGACGCAACGGGCTCGCCTCCGGCGCCGAATCAAATTGCAGCGCCCGCCCAGGGCCGGCGCCACGCCCGTCGACAGCAGTCCGCATCGTACCCGCGGGCGCGAACAGCGAGCTCTCACTCAGTTGTGCGCCGTTCGGCGAGAAAGCCACCAGACGCGCCCGTTCACCGGTGCTCATGGCTCCGAACCAGCGCGCCATGCGCTCGTCGAAATGATCCAGACCCAGACACGTCAGAGCCGTGCGTGCACGCCGAAACGCGAACGGCAGGTGGTCGAGCAATGGCTCGATCACCCCGTGCCGCAAGCCGCCCGGTAAATAACGATAGTAGCGGCCAAAGGGTTCGAAACGATGCTTCGGATATCCCCCGAGGATCTCGTCGGCACCTTCGCCGGTCAGCACCATCTTGACGTGACAGCGCGCTGCCTTCGCCATCAGGTAGATCGGCACGTCCGATGGTTCGCTGATCGGCGCATCGCGAAACCCGATCAAGGTCGGCAACTGCGCGATGATCTGATCGGGCGCGACCAGCAGTTCATGGTGGTCGGTGCCCAGTCGCTCTGCGACCACGCGGGCGTACCCCAGCTCGTTGCAGGCCGGATCGTCAAAGCCCACTGAGAAGGTCTTGATCGGCTGCTCCGCGTGGCGCGTCATCAACGCCACCACCGCGGACGAATCGATACCCCCGGATAGAAATGCACCGAACGGCACATCAGCGACCATCCGCATCGCCACCGATTCGTCGAGCCGCTTCAGCAGCTCGACTTCCGGGTTCTTCGGCACCGGTTCACGCGCCCGGGGTCGACCATCCGGGGAGGCGAAGTACCGGTGCTGCTGGAGCCGTCCATCGCTCCAGACCGCATAGGAACCAGGTGGCAGCTTGCTAATGCCAGCGAACAGCGTCGCGGGCCCCGGCACATATCGATAGCTGAAGTAGTCCCAGACCGCATTCATGTCGACCTCGGCCTGGACGCCGGGCCAGGTCAGCAGCGCCTTGATTTCTGAGGCGAACAACAACACGCCGTCCTGGGACCGTAGGAACAATGGCTTCTTGCCGAAGCGGTCGCGGGCCAGCATCAGGCGCTCGCGCCCGCCATCCCACAACGCAAAGGCGAACATGCCGCGCAGCCGCTGAACACACTCGTCGCCCCACTGCTCATATGCATGAACGATCACTTCGGTGTCGGAGGCAGTCTTGAACGCATGACCGCAAGCCTGCAGCTCCCGGCGCAATTCCTGGAAGTTGTAGATCTCGCCATTGAAGACGATCTGCACGCGGCCATCCTCGTTGCCCAGCGGCTGATGGCCGGTGCCGAGGTCGATGATCGACAGTCGGCGATGGGCCAGGCCGATCGCCACGCTTCCGCGCGCGGCGCTCGCAAACAGGAACCCCTCGTCGTCCGGACCGCGATGCGCGATCGCCTGCGCCATCTTCCGCAGCGCATTATTCGAATCGATTCCCGGGGAGGTGGCTCCGATAAAGCCGGCGATGCCGCACATGATTTAGCCCTGTGAGTCGGACTCTGTTGAAACGACCGCAGGATGATTACCGCTCGTACGAGAATCACAATCGACTTGGCGATAGAGGCGCGCGAACGAACGTGCGAACTGCTCCAACCCGAATCGCTCGATGATCCTGGCGCGCGCGGCTACCCCGAGGCGTGCCAACAGCGCGCGATCATCGTCGAGTCGGGCGAGCGCCGCGACCAGTTCATCGACCCGGTGCGGCGTCACCAGCAGACCGTGCTCTAGGTCGCCGACAACGTCGGGCACCGAACCCACGGCGGAAACCACCGGGACGATGCCCGCCGCCATCGCCTCTAACAGCGCGTACGGCAAGCCTTCGGCATGACTGGGCAGCACGAACACTTGCGCCCATTGCAACAGCGCCTGTTTGTCGGCGCCGAAGCGCGCACCGGTAAACTCGACCTGGGGATGCAGACCGAGGGCCTCGACCCGCGCTCGTAGCGTCGCCTCCTCGGAGCCGCTGCCGGCAATCAGCAGGCGAATCAGCCGTCCGCTGCGTACCAACACCGCGACCGCCTCGAGAAGTTCGAACAAGCCCTTTGCGGCGTCAAGACGGCCAAGGAACAGCAGACGCAGGCCCGCCTGTTCCGAGTCGCCGACCGAGGCAGAAGCAGACGCCAGAACCACCGCATTAGGGATTAGGTGGACCCGGACATCGGGCACAAAATCGCGAAAGGCTTGCCACTCCGGCTTGCCAAGTGCCACGACGGCATCGGCGGCCCGCAAGACGCGGCGGAAAAGAGCGGTAGCCCAGCGGCGACCCGCGAAAAACTCATGCGGAAGACTGCCTCCGTGAATCTGAAGTATCACGCGGCGCCGCAACAGGCGTGCGACTCCCAGGTAGACCACATCGCGCCAATAAGCCTTCGAATTGAGCGATGTATTCAGGTGGAGAACGTCGATTCGCCGGGTCACCAGGCAGGCGCCCAGAGCCAACGGGCTTGCCAGCAGGCGCAGCAATCGCCCGGCGGCCGATTCTTCGCGCCCTTCGCTGCCGATCTGAAAGTGTGTCAGGTCCAACGCGTTCTCGCCGACGCTCGACCATGGCGCAGCGAGTAACAAATTCACATGGGTACTGACGCCGCTGATCGCGCCAAGCGCCGGTCCCGCGAGAAGGACTCGCATCTGCGACGCCTCAGCGATTGAACACCAAGCCGAGCATCTGGCATTGGGCCGCGCGCAATGTGGCAACGAAGTCCTGCGCCGCACTGGCCGCGGTCTGGTCAGCACGCACCACCAGTGCCGCCGCCCTGGTGCGGCGGCACACGGTCTCGGCGTCCGGGCCATCACTCCAGGCAGGCGTATCGACCAGGACAACGTCGAACTGCTCCTCGGCAATAGCCAATAGCCGTCCGAACTCCGGACGGGCGAGTAGATCCTGGGAATTCGGCGGGATCGGCCCGGCCCGCATCACGTACAGATCGCGCATCGCTACGATGTGCGTCACCGAGTCGGCACCACTGCGGCCAGCCAACAACGTCGACAGACCAACTCGACCGTCAACCCGGAACAGTTCGTGCTGGCGCGGATGGCGAAGGTCCGCGTCGACCAACAAAGTCCGCCGACCACACTGCGCGAAAGTGATCGCCAGATTGGCGGTGATGAAACTGCGTCCTTCGCCCCGTTGTGCACTGACGATCGCGATCGCATTTCCGCCAGCACTCGGTCCGCTGCCGCCCGCCGCCCGTGGTCGCTTGACGTCCAGCCATGTCTGGCAGATGCGCTCGCGCACCCCACGCAAGACCTCCACGACCGAATGATTCGGCTGATACGCGGCGAGGAGTTCGGGCGCATGAATCGGGCTGGACGGTGCCAGTGCCGGCAAATGGAACTGCCTTGCCAGGGCCAGATCGACCTGCCAAGCAGTAACCAAACCGAGCTCGCGTGCGATGGCGCCGAAGCGCTGCCGTGGACGCTCCGGACCAAGATTGATCTGCATATCGAGAATTCGAGCCAGATCTTCCGGTTTGAGAAAACCCAGCTCGATTAGCAATTCGCCCAGCCGCTTCTCTTGACCGCGCGCCTCCCGCCGTGCCGAAAGAAAAGGGTCTCTCCGACTTCTCCGGGGGTCCAGAGTAACCAACGTCAGGCCGTCAACACCAAGTACGTATCGCGCCGAGCCTTGCCGCGCCGGAGGGACCCCGTCAGCGGCCTGGTCATCACCAGCCTCCTCGATCGCTCCAAACACCGTCGAACTTTCGATGTCGACCGGCTCATCCGGCGTCGATTTCATCGACCGCCCGTTGCCCCGGTCCATCGCTCGACTGCCCTTCGTCATTTCAGGTCCACCCCAGCGCCCGTCGCCATCCCGCCGTAGGCGGAATGCCGTCCGGCATGCTGCCCAGAATCGGCAGGTTGAGCAGTCGCGCGGCTTCACCCGGTGAACGCAGGCGGCGCTCGAAGTGTTCCAAAACGAGCGCGCTCGCCACCCCGAGAATGGCCCCCAAAAGCGCGCCAATCATCGTGTTCAACCTGATTTTGGGTTTGACATGGACCTCCGGTGGCCTGGCCTCGGTCAGCAGCGTCACGTTCGTGTGATCGATCTGGCTGGCGAGCCTGTCTTGCGACAGCCGCTGATTGGCCGAATCGTAGGCACGCTGGGCGCTCTCAACGTCCTTTTGCAGCACCGTCGCCTCGTCTCGCTGCGCGCGCATCGCCAGCAAGCGCGCTTTCTGGGTCGCGATTTCGCCTCGCAGCTCGTTCTCGCGCTGGACGTTGACCTGATTGGTGGCACCAACGTTGCGCGCAACTTGACGGACCTCGGCAGCCAGGCGACTGCGTAAGGTCTGCACGTCCGCCGCCGCGCTCTGATACTGCGGGTGGTTTACGCCTAGGCGACCCGACAGATCTTGCAGCTTGGCCTCGGCCTGCGCCAAGTCCTCCCGCAGTTTCTGGACGGTCGGACTCTGGACAACGTCAGGGGCCGCGTCGGCCTGGCCCTGCGCCTCATGCGCGCGCGAGCTGCTATCGACGCGCTGGCCCTGAACCAGGGTCAGTTGCGCGCTCAAATCGTTGAGCCGGGTAAGTTCAGCGTCGTAGCGTTCATCGCTGACGACGATTCCCTTCTCCTGCTGGTACCGAGACAACCGCTCCTCGGCCTTCTCCAGAGTTTCCCGTAACTGTTGGCTGTGGGCGTCAAACCAAGGGACGTTACTCTTCGCGCTTTCGGAGTGCAACTCGATTTGGGTGGCGAGAAAGGCCTGGACGAAGCTATTCACCACCCTGGCGGCAAACTGGGGCGAGCGGTTGGTAAAACTCAACGCAACCACACTGCTCTCGCGCGTTGGCTTGATTTCCAGATGTTCTCGCAGGAACTCAGCGAAATACTCGTTGGCGGATAGTTTCCCGCCGGCATCCTTTTTCCACTGCGCGAGCGCCTGCTGGTCCTCGAGGAGTTTCAAATCGGCAATCACCTTGAAGATCACCCGGTCGCTGCCGATGACGTCGGCCAAGGTGGCCATGACTTCCTGAATGTGTAGCGGGTTAGGGTCCAAGTTGACCGCGCCGGAGACCTGATCCGGCGCATTGATGTCGACCAGAATCTGTGCGGTGGACTGATACTGGCGCGGCATCAGCAAGCTGCCGATCAGCGCCGCGGCCGTGGTCAGGGTAAACACGCCGAGCACGACCAAAGACCGGGCACGCAAGGCCAAGAAAAGCTGTTCGAAAGGCACGGCCCTTCCTTCCAAGTCTAAAGCGTTGATGGGCGCAGCCCAGGTTCGCCGCGGCACGCCACGGTCGGCGCAGGCTGTGTTCGCGTCGGCAGTCGATACAGTAACTCAAAAAAGTGCCGCACCATCATGTGACCGCCGCGCCTACGCCTCCGCAGGCGACGGCCGACGCGCCGAGCGCACCGGCAATGCAAGCAGTGCGTGGTACGCGGCCAACAGTTTCGGAGCCTCGTGACTCCATTGCAGATCGTCGACCACGCGGCGACGGCCTATGGCGCCCATCTGTTCCCGCAACTGCGGATCGTCGAGCAGCTCGAGCAACTTGTCGCCCAGATCGAGTGGGTCATTCTGACGCGCATACAGCGATGCCAGCTGCGCAGAAAACCGGCCCTCCGTGAGGTCAAACTGGACGATCGGTTTGCCCAAGGCCATGTATTCCATGATCTTATTCATCGTCGACTTGTCGTTCATCTCGTTGGCGACATCCGGGTTTACGCAGACGTCCGCGGTGTTAAGCATCGCCAGCATCTGCTCGTCCGGCGCCCGGCCGGTGAATGTTACGTACTCCGCGACGCCCAGTTCCCGCGCCAGGGCCTGCATCGCCACCAGGCTAGAGCCGCCACCGACCAGTCCGAAATGCACATCCGAACGACCACGGTTGTAGACAATGTGATGGACGGCACGCAGCAGCAGGTCGATCCCCTCCTGAGTACCCATCACGCCAACGTAGCCCACCAGATAGCGGCGCCCGCAGCGCAGTTCTGGCCGGGGTGGCTGCAACCGCATGCGCTCGAGCGATGGTCCGCTGCGCACCACAAAAACCCGGTCGCCCGGCATACCCCCGCGGGATAGCGCGATCTGGCGATAGGACTCGTTGGTGGCGATCGAAATGTCGGCGTTGCGAAACGTCCAGTGCTCGAACCACAACAACAGGCGGTAGAAGAAATCGCGACGGTGGAACTTCGCCTCGTAGAGCTCGGGATTGATGTCGTGGTGATCGAAAATGAAACGAGCACCCGCATACCACTTGAAAAATACCGCGATCAGGAACAGCAAGTCCGGCGGATTGCACGCATGAACGATATCGAACCCTGCGCGCCGGTGCTCTCGCCACGCCAAGCGCAAGGTGTGCCAAAGCGCCGCGCTGTATTCGCGCAGGTACCCCACCGCACCGGAAGCTTCGATCGGCAGGTCGTAGCGCAGGATGCGGATGCCGGAGATGGTTTCCTCATATGTCTCGCAGCCCGGCCCAGTCGGACAAATGATCGTCACATGGTAGCCGTTGGCCGCCAAGGTGGTCGCTTCCTGCCAAACCCGGCGATCAAAGGGCGACGGTAGGTTCTCAACCAGGATCAGCACCCGAGATCGCCGCACGCTGCCGTGCGACGTCGATTCCGACTCGGCCGGCCGATTCGTGCCCACCAACGGTCCCGAGCGCACCGCCTCCATGGCCACCACGCAATCCCTCTGCGCCCCGGGCCGACTCCTGCGCCACCATCCGATCAATTTCTTCTCCTTAACCGATCGCGGAAGCGCAATCCATCATGAATATCGGTGCCGCTTCAAATTTGACCCACCCTGCCGGTTGAACTTTGACCCGCGGTGGAGGCCGACCGCGTGATGGTCGGCTGTGGATATAGGTGTAGTGCACCCGCGCTTCCAAATTCCCTTCGCGCCAAGATCCGCCTCCTGGCTCAACACGGTCGAGCGTTTCTTCTGCGACCTGACCACCCACAGATTGCGCCCTGGCGTGTTTCGCGACGTAGCGGATCTGGTGCCGGATATCAATAACTACGTCGCTACTCATAATGTCAACCAAAGGCCAATCACCTAGACCGACAAAGCCACGGAAATTTTGCAAAAGGTCATCCGCGCAAATCAGCGGTCAAGTTCCAAATAGAGTAAGCACTACACCCGCTACGGAGGATTCCCATGCGAATACAGTTCGTCTGCGCCAAGAACAGTTGCCCGAGCGCCGGATATTGAAGTTCACGCGGGCGGTTGGCGTACTGACATTCCGTATCGGAGTCGTGTCCAGGCCCTGATCGCCATTCCGAATAAGCATCAACTGAGCGGAGGCCAGATAACTCGGGCGATAAAAAGGGATCAAAACCAACGTCGTCGCGCCGACCGTGCTGCAGAAAAAATGGGGTGACCAAAAGCTTGCGCTTGAAAGGCACACGGATGATGCCGCGGGCAAGAAATCCTTCCTCCATGATCACTTAGGAAGCTCCCGAGCCTTTCAAAATTGCGGGGATCGTGCGCAAGAGGATCTCCAGGTCCAGGCTCAATGACCATTCATCGATGTATTGCATGTCGAGTTCCATCCACCGCTCGAACGGAATCGACGACCGGCCAAGAACCTGCCAGAGGCACGTAATGCCAGGCCGCACGCTGAACCGGCGGCGGTGCCAGTCCTGGCTGAAGCCCAGGTAGTCCCGAACGGCGAGAGGCCGCGGGCCAACCAGACTCATCTCCCCTCGGACAACATTCAGTAGTTGTGGCAGTTCGTCAAGGCTTGTTCGACGCAGGAAGGCGCCGAGTCGGGTTATACGAGGGTCCTTCTTGATCTTGAAAACCGGGCCGCTCACTTCGTTCTTGCTTTCCAGTTCGGCGAGGCGTTTCTCGGCGTCCACGACCATCGTTCGAAATTTGAAGAGTTTGAAGCGACGCTTGTTCAGTCCCACGCGCTCCTGTAAGAACAGCGCGGGTCCTGGCGAGTCCAGGCGGACGGCGATACCGATCACCACCATGACCGGAGCGAGGACTACCAGCACGCTCGAGGCCACAATCAAATCAACCAGACGCTTGATCAGCACCGATGGCCCGCGCACCATGCCGCCTGCGTGAACGGTTACCAGACGTCTCTCATCGATAGGATCCTGCCCGATGCCCCCGCGCGCCGAGGTGAACAAATCCGAGTCGAATCGAACGCGGATACCCTGCTCCTCGCATTTTTTTATCAGGTGCGAGGCACGCTCGTATAGCGACCTCACCGGCAAGCAGACCAGAACCTCGTCTACAACGTTCGAATTCAGGTAGCTGGCGAATCCAGCAAAGTCCGTTACCACCGAGTAACCCGACCCCTCGAATTCGGGCCGACCGCCCCACGTTTCATCCACGAAGCCGACCAGCCGGTAGCCAAGTTCCGGCACTCCTAGAATGCGCTTCGCAAACCAGATAGCCCGCTCGTTCGTTCCGATGATCAGCAGATGATCCAGCTTTTGCCGGTCCCGATTCAACCGCCGCAGAAGCACGCGCATCACGACACGAGCACCGATCGTCGCGACACTGACCATAATCCAGAATTCGACCACCGAGAGAGCCGTCACAACCTCGATTGGCATGAACCAGTCAGTGACCAGGATCATGCCCGTGCCGACGGTCGTGGCCCGCAGCAGATCCATGATTTCTGACGAGCCACCGGAAATCAATCGACGGGTGTCGTACGCATGGAAATGCGACAGCAGCCAGCTCCAGCCCACGAGCCAGCATCCCAACAGCGCGGCATTCTGAACCTTGATGCGGATCCCGAGAAAATCTTCCAGCGGCAAGCTTTTCAAATGAGAGAATTGAAAATAGGTGGCTCCCAGCAGACAGATGAGCATCATGACAATGTCAGCTGCCTTCATCATGTCGACCAGGAACTCACGACGCATGAACTTCGATGCCATGACATGCTCCCGTCTCTAGCATGGTCGGTGCCAACACGCACACGCTTCGGCTAGTCCGTTCGGTTGGCCGCTTCGACCGGACTCCTCCCAAAAAACCGCATCACGCTCGCAAGACGCATCCCATGCAATGTATACCGTATTTAGGGCCTTACACATGAATGCCGACTTGTGTGCGGGAGTCCTAGAATACTCTCGTTTTTCTTACTGCGGTATGAAAAAAACTTTGCGGAAGTTTTCTGACGGCAATTTTTCAATGCTTCTTTCTGCAAAATCGTTTTGCAAAAATAGTGTTTATTTTCAGGTAGTTGGATATTTTTCCTGTCTAGTCTGCCACGTCTATGCGGCATTGCAGAATATGAAAAATGAATCCTCATAATTCGAGCTTGGCGGGCTTTTGGGCAAGGCGCTAAGGGCTAATTGCAGCGTTCAAAGGAGGCATCGCTAACGCGATATTTCGTACCGCATATTTGTAATAACCTTGCGTTGTAAATGGTGCCGCAGATTGTCACGAGCCGTCGTGGAAGGCCAATGACAGCGGTTGCGCGCCGAACTTGCCGTTCCGCATTTCAATCCGGTTCTGCTCCACTATATAAACCGCATTGGGGCCGCCACCGATCGAAGGTCGGCATTGGACGGAAGTTCCTATTCGGCGTCGTCACGCTGAGCCATCTAACTCCCCGTGACGATTAGGAATAATTGGCGCGGAGAGGTCTTTCTTGTGCCAAATGTGTAACGCCTTTATGGCCGGATATTTGGAGGTTCCTGGGCTTATCTGGCTTTGTGCCTTCGCGACCAGAACCGATCACGTCGTCACCACGACCCGCAAATACAAGGATCGGGTCTACCGCGCCCATCTGCTGCGTTGCAGTAATCGCGAATTGGGCGTCGTCAAGAACGAGATACTGCGCGATCTCTCTCACCTGCCCGACCACCTCTTCCAGATCAATTGCCGCTGCCTGGCGGGCGAGAGCTTCGTGGCCCTGGGTGAAGCCTATGACGTCAGCGGCTTCCGCGCGCATGGTGCGGTGCAAGCGGTTGGTTCAACCATGGAGCGTCTGGGCTTGGCTTCGGCGGTCGCCTCCGAGGCCTGCCGTGAAAGCAAACGATTGTTGGCGATGGTGGCTTTGCGCATCCTCGCTCCACACGAAAAGCTCGCCACCACGCGCTGGTTGCACACCACGACCTTGGCCGAAAGACTTCGGCGTGGCCGATACCAACGAGGATGATCTGTACGCGGCCACGGACTGGCTGCTTGCACACCAGGACACCATCCAGAAGAAGCTCGCCGCGCGTCAGCCGAGCGGCGGCCCCCTGGTGTTGTACAACCTGTTGTCGAGCTACTTTGGGGGCACTACCACCCGCCCGTTTGCCAAGCTCGGCTACAGTCGCGACGGCCGCAAAGGCATGCTGCAGGTCGACTATCACCGATGCGCACGGCTGCCCGGTGGCCATGTCGGTGTACGAGGGCGATATTGGCGACAGCGTGACCCTGACGCCCGAGATCAGGCGGCTGCGTGAGAAATTCGGCACCGAACAACTGGTCATGGTAGGGGACCTCGGAAGAATCAGTCAGAAGAACATCGAGCAGATGCGGGAGATGGAAGGTATCGGCCGGCTCAGCACACCGAAGAGCGCTTCGGTCCGCGCGCTCGTCGAGCAGGGCCATCTGCGGCTGGGCCTATTCGACGAGCGCAACCTACTCGAGATGAGCTCGCCGGAATATCCGGGCCAGCGCCTGATCGCCTGCCGCAATCCGGAACTGGCCAAGCTACGCACGCACTTTCACCTTCGCACGCAACAGCCACGGCATTGCCCCCGAGGCGGCGGCCGACGGCATCTCGATAATCCGCACTTCAGCGAGCGCAGCGCAGATGGATTTGCCCAAGTGCGCGCAAGTCTACAAGGCGCTGGCCGACGTCGAGCGGGCGTTTCGCTCGCTCAACACCGTCGACCTTTGGGTGCGCCCGATCCACCATCGCACCGCCGATCGGGTACGTGCGCGCATTTTGCTGTACATGCTCGTCTGCCATGTCGAGTGGGACATGCGCGAGGCCTGGCGCGAGTTGATGTTTGCCGATTCCGATCAGCAGGTCAAGAAAACGCGTGATCCGGTGGCCCCGGCCAAACGCTCCAAATCCGCTCTGGCCAAGGTGGCCCGCCGCACGCTCGATGACAGCTCGCCCGCGCACAGCCTTGTCAGTTTGCTCGAAGAACTAGCCAACTTTGCGGACAACACCTGACGCACCCCCCCAACGCCGGCCCTGAGGGGCCGACCGTTGAGATCCTCACAACCCCAACGCCGAGCAACAGCGCGCCCTCGAGCTCCTCCAGCAAATCCGGGGGTATACCAAGACGCGGAACTCCAATCTAACGCCAAGCCCCTGTGATGCAAAGGAAAACTCACTCAGCGCACGGTGGAACTTCGGGCTAAACGTCCGCGACTTGAATCTGACCAGTGAGCAGATGCTCGCTTCGCACGTCGGGGTGGTTTGGATGTAAGGTGACTGGAAGTACGACGTCACACAACGCTGGCACCTGACTGCGCGGGCCGATTCGGCCGCGGTCCGCTCCGAGGCAGCGCAGAGCGAATCGTCGGACAGCGCCAGCCTGCTGGCCGGTCTGGAAGCGGAACGGCACCTCGACACCGACGTCTTTACGCTTTCGGGCGCACGGGAAATCGTCCCCACCGGCCAGAAGGACCTGAGCGCGTCGCAATGAGTACGTCGGCGGGTCCTTCAGCCGGCCAACCGTCGCTACATAACGTACATTCCGCACTTGTCGCGACGCAATATCCCGCAATTTGCGTCCGCTGACGGTGGTGGCTACGGTTGAGGCGGGTAGTTAGCGTCGATCAGGCGTTCTGTCTGTTCCTCCCAGGAGCGTAGGAGCTCCAGGACGAGTCGGTGGTTTTCGATGGCCTGGCGCAGAACCGGCGCCTGTTCGGCCGTGACGTAGCGCTGGGCAATCTTGTTGTCGCGCATGTGGCGCCATTGGTAGTAGGGACCATGGCGCGCGGCCGGGTCTGTCTGGCAGCGGCAGGTGGACTTGCCGCACTTCATCATCCGTTCGCTCAAGGTTCCGGAGCACAGCAGATCGATGCGCCCTAGATCGGCGCGGATCTGCTCGATGCGCTTGCGCGCCGTTTGCGTGCGTGCTGAGGAGATTTTCTTTGCCAAGGTTATTGACTCTTGATCGTCCTGCAATTATACTATTGCAGGATCTATGGCAGGTCAACCCCTCCCCGACCACCAACTCGATCTGCAGACCGAGCGGCTGGGTCCCTTACCTGTTGTCAATCACTTCATCGAGCGCATGGGCTTGCCCGTGTTCCTCGAGCAGTACGTCCCCAGCAACGACCAGCGCAGCGCCATCTCCCACGCCCAAGCGCTCGGGGTCTTGCTGCGCTCGATCATCGTCGAACGCGAACCGATCTACCGGCAGCAAGAAACGGCTTCTTCCTTTGCAGCCAACCTGTTTGGCGTCGATGCCGAGCAGATCGGCCATCTCACCGACGATCGCCTGGGCCGAGCGCTCGATCACATGTTTGACGCCGATCGCGCCTCGCTGCTCACCGACGTTGTCGTCACCGTGGCCAAGCGCTTCGGGGTGAGCTTCGATCGTCTGCACAACGATTCAACCTCGATCGCCTTTTGCGGCCAGTACCGCGGCGCCGGCGGGCGCAGCGTGCGCGGCCGCGTGGCCCCCGCCATAACTTTTGGCTACTCGAAGGACCATCGGCCTGACCTCAAACAGTTGTTATTCATCCTTACCACCGAAGGGGAGGCCGGCGTGCCGGTGCACTTTCGTTGCACCGATGGCAATGTTGCCGACGTCACCACCCACATCGACACCTGGAACACCCTGCGCACCGTGGCCGGGCGTGCCGACTTCCTCTACGTGGCCGACAGCAAACTTTGCTCGCACGAGAACATGGGGCACATCGACCGCAACGGCGGGCGCTTCGTGACTGTCATGCCGCGCAATCGCCAGGAGGACGGGCAGTTCCGCAAATGGATCCAGACGAACGTGCCGGCCTGGGAACTGGTCTGGCAGCGCCCCAATCGACGTGACCCCGAGGGGCCGCGCGACGAGTGGTACGTGTTCAAGCAGGAGCTACCCTCGGCCGAGCTCTATCCCATCGTCTGGGTCTGGAGCACGCTGCTGACCCTCAAGCACACCTTCCGGCGCCAGAAGAACGTCGCCGCGGCGGTCGATCACCTCACCGACATCAAGCGCCGGCTGGCCGGCGCCCGTGCCCGGCTGCGCGGCGCCGCGCAGATCGACCTGGAGGTCGCCGAGATCCTGGAACGCTACCGCGTCGGCCGCTACCTCAAGGTCACCCGCGTCGTGCGTGAGGAGTACATCTACCGCCAGGCGCGCCGTGGGCGCCCCGGTGCCGACACCGCCTACCGCAAGATCACCAAGCGGCGCTTCGACATCGAGTGGACTCTGGACCACGAGGCTATCGCTTACGACCAGAAGTCCGACGGCATGTATCCGCTGATTACCAACGACCGCAGCCTGTTACCGGCTCAGGTGCTGATCGCCCATAAGGGTCAGCCCCGCATCGAGAAACGCTTCGAGCAGATCAAATCCGTCCACGAAATCGCGCCCGTCTTCCTCAAGAACGAGGCTCGCATCGAAGCGCTCTTCACCCTGTACTTCCTGGCCCTGCTCGTGCAGGCCATCATCGAACGACAGCTGCGTCTGGCCATGAAGCGCCAGGGCATCGAAGAGTTACCGCTCTATCCGGAAAGTCGGGCTTGCCGACGACCTACCACCGAACACATCCTGCGCCTGTTCAGCCTCGCCGAGCGTCACACCTTGCTCGCTTCCGGCGCCGCCGTACGCGTATTTGAACCCGACCTCAGCCCTCTACAGATCCAGATACTTCAGCTCCTCGGCGTCCCGCTCGCCCAATACCGCGCCGACCACTGAAAACTTCCGCCCGAGGACGGAAATTGCGGGAAAATGCCTCGGCCGTTGTGCGGAATGTAGGACTG
>Ga0209517_10003611_pt1 | contig 20824 bp, 19 predicted proteins | sample PeaSoiMetSII2010_FD_187695 | JGI IMG/M metagenome (GOLD analysis project Ga0209517, IMG submission 187695) | Peat soil microbial communities from Weissenstadt, Germany - SII-2010 (SPAdes) (version 2) | ecosystem: Environmental > Terrestrial > Soil > Wetlands > Peat | place: Germany...
CCCGGGACGCGCTGCTGCCATTCCAAGATCCAGCATCCATGACCAAGGCCGCATCCCGCTCCCGCTACGCGCGGCTGCTCTCGGCGCTGCCGGCGGTGGTGCCGTTCGTGCCGCCCGAGACGCTCGAGCGCCGCATCGGCCGGACGCTCAAGGTGCGCATCGGCGCCAACGAGAGCGCCTTCGGGCCGTCGCCCAAAGCCGTGGCGGCGATGCAGGCGGCGGCGTCCCGCGTCAACTGGTACTGCGATCCCGAGGGCTTCGTGCTGCGCGAGGCGATCGCGCGGCGGCACAACGTCACGCGCGACAACGTGGTGCTCGGCGCCGGCATCGACGATCTCCTGGGTCTGATCGTGCGCAGCTTCGTCGATCCCGGCGACCGCGTGGCGATGTCCTTGGGCGCCTATCCCACCTTCGCCTTCCACGTGAACGGCTTCGGCGGCAAGCTCGTGAGCACGCCCTACGTCGCCGACCGCAACGAGCCCGAAGCGCTGGGCACGCTCGCGCGCCGACGCCGGGCGCGGCTGGCCTATCTTTCGAACCCCGACAATCCCACCGGGAGCTGGATCGCCGGTTCCGAGGTGCTGCGCCTCATCGAGCGCCTGCCAGAGGGTTGCGTGCTGGTGCTCGACGAGGCTTATGCGGACTTCGCTCCGCCCGAGGCGCTGCCGGCGATCGACGCCGAGGACCCGCGGGTGATCCGGCTCCGAACTTTCTCGAAGGCTCATGGCATGGCGGGCGCGCGCATCGGATATGCGATCGCACCGCAGGAGACCATCCGCGCCTTCGACAAGATCCGCCACCACTTCGGCGTCAACCGCGTGGCGCAGGAAGGCGCCTACGCATCGCTCGGCGATCCCGACTTCATCGCGGGCGTGGTGCGCGCGGTGGACGCGGGCCGCAGGGATTACGACCGGCTGGCAAGCGAGCTCGGTTTGAAGACGCTGCCCTCGGCCACCAACTTCGTCGCGGTCGACCTCGGCAGCACCGAGCGCGCGACCACCGCGATGAAGCGCCTCCTCGAGGAGGAAGCCGTCTTCGTCCGCATGCCCGGCGTGGCGCCGCTCAGCCGCTGCATCCGCGTCACCGTCGGCACCCCGCAAGAGCGCGCCGATTTCGCCGAGGCGTTTCGGAGGGTGGTGGCGGGCCTTTAGTGGGCTCAGGCCGCTTGTCCTTCGACACGCGCCTGCGGCGCGCGCTCAGGACGAGGGAGAATTGAGTGCCTCATGAGCTACCCCTCACCCTGAGCGTGCCCCGAAGGGGCGTGTCGAAGGGTCACTCTTCCACGTTAGTGCGGCTCGGGGTGGTCGACGGCTTGTCGCTCCGGATTACGCTCGCTTGCGCGGCTGCACGGCGACTTCCAGCGCGTGCCGGATGAAGCGTTGATAGGGCATGCCGGCCTTGGCCGCCGACGCCTTCACGGCATTGAGCAGTGGCTTCGGCAGCCGCATGTTGACACGCTCGCTCTTGGGTTGGAACTCGAAGCGTACTGCCCGGAGACCGGTCAGGTCGTATTCGGTCAGGTCGGCCGTGGCGACGAATTTCTCGGCCTCTCTATCGCTTCGCAGTCTTGGCAGCTTCTTCTTCATAGTACTTGACCTCTTTCCGGTGCATGTAGCGGGCGCTGATCGGCCGAAGCAGGGTCTCACTGCCCCGCTTGCGCAGGGTAAACACGATCAGGACCCTGCGGCCCTTGTCTGTCGTGCCAATCGCCTTGAACCGCGTCTCGCTGCGCGAATGAGCGGGATCCGGGAATACAGCGAGCGGGCGGTGAAACAACACCTCGATCTCGGCGAGCGAGACGCCGTGCTTCCGGCATTTCTCCCGGTTCGCGTCATCCCAGTCGACTCCAGCGATCCGCAGGTCCACTGCGTCAAGACTGGATCTGCATGCATCCAATTGTCAATACATTAGCGCCGCGACGTCGCCGATGTGTGTCGGAGTGTGGTGGCAGCGCTTTGATCAGTTAGCGCGTCACCGACGCGGGGATAGAACCGTCACATGCGGTGGCTGCGGAACGCGCTCCAGAAGCAAGCCTGCGCGACAATTCCTGCACCGGCGAGCACGAGAGCCGCCGCCAACGCGGCGCTCTGGCCCAGCCCCGCAAGCGCGGTGCATAACGCGCCGACGGCCATCTGGGAAAATCCGTAAAGTCCGGAGGCCGATCCGATCACCATCGGATTGACGCTGATCGCCTCCATCAGGGCCACCGGCGACGCGATCCCGGCGCCGAGCGTGAACACGAACATCGATCCGACCGCCAGGACGACGGAGAGATGTCCCGACAAGACCGCCGCCAACAGCACGAAAGCGGCGATCACGCTGAGGGCGTTGGCGCCGATCAGCAGCCGCTTGATCGGCACGACACGAACCACACGGCTCGCGACCATGCTGCCGACCCAAACACCGAGAATGAGGATCGCGAGGTTCGGGCCGACTTCTCCGACTGGCCTCTGCAATTCATGGACGAAGATGAACGGCGCCGCCGCGAGGAACGCGTACATCGACGTGGTCGCGCAGCCGCCGCCGATCGCAAAGCCGAGAAATGCGGGAGAGCGCAAGAGCTGGCCGTAATTCCGGAGGACCGCAGCATTACTGTGGCGAGACGGCACGCCCGTTTCCGGAAGCAGCCGCCAAGTCAGGGCAAAATTGACGACACCCAGCGCGCACAGCAGGACGAAGATCGATCGCCATCCGATGGAGCCGGCCAGGAGACCGCCGAGCAAAGGCGCCGCGCCCGGACCGAGCGTCACCATCAGGTTCATCAGCGCGAGCCGGCGCGCGGCGTCCCTGTGCTCCGCCGTGTCGCGCACGATGGCCCGCCCGAGCACGAGGCCGGCGCATCCGCCAAGCGCCTGGAACAGCCGGGCGACGATGAGGACGTTCACGTCCCGCGCCAGCATGGCCACGGCGCTGGCGGCGACATACAGGGTCAATCCGACCATCAACGCGGGCCGGCGCCCGAAGCGATCGGAAACCGGCCCATAGATCAGTTGCCCGACGGCAAGCCCTACGATGTAGAGGCTGATCGTCATCTGCATGGCGGAGGCGCTGGCGCCGAGATCCGCGCCGGCGATCGGCAACGCCGGCACGAAAATGTGCATGGCGAGCGTGCCGGTGAATGTCAGCAGCGCCACCAGCCAAAGCGGTATGAGGGCCCGCGGAGGCAGCGTTGCCGCGGTGCCTTCCTCGCTCACGGCCTTGCCGGCGTCATTCATGAGCCGGATCTTGCGAAGCGGGGACGGCACGGCAGACATGCCGAAGCACACGGACCGCCGCCTCGATATCGGCGTCCGGGAGTCCGGCCAGCACATCCTCTTGCACGCGGCGCGCGCTCGCCTCGACGCGGTCGACGATGGCGCGCCCCGCCTTGGTCAGCACGATCACCTTTGCCCGGCGATCCGCTTCTTCGCGGCGCTCGACGAGCCCTTCGGCCTCCAAGACATCGAGCAATCGCACGACTGCGGAGCTGTCGATCGACAGGGAGACGGCGAGCTCCCGCTGGCGCATCGGCCTCGGGGACCGCGCGACGCGGATCAAGGGGAGCCAGGTGGCCTCGGTGAGACCAAAGGGCTGCAGCCCATGATCGACGCCGCGACGCCATTGGCGGGTCGCAAGAGCGAGCAGGGCGCCAAAGCCGCTTCGGACCGTCTTGTCGCTGGAGGGCATGGGCGAGGACCAATTAGATGATAGCTCAATAGATGACATGTCATGCAAATCGACACAAGACGGAGAATGGGATGCTTCTTCGACGGCGCTCGCCCTGAGCGCGTCCCAAGAAGGGGCGTGTCGAAGAGTCAGTCCTCCACGTAATGCGGCTCGGGGTGGTCCGCGAGGTCCTCGTAGTGGACGAGGCTCGGGATGTTGATGCCGATGGGCTGACCCTCGCGGAAGGTCCATTCGCCGCGGTCGCAGTCGGCAGCCCGGACATATCCGTTGATGTAGAAGCGGCGGTCGCCCGGCGTCACGTTGGCGCCAGAGCCATGCACCAGGAACACGCTCCAGATCGCGAGGTCGCCGGGCTGTAGCTCGACATCGAGGAGCCGTGCGGGATCGAGCCCTGCCGCGCGCAAAGCCTCGTCCGTGGGCGGTCCGGCGAGTACCTGGGCGGGCGCCGGGATCGCGATCTCGCCGCGCAGATGCGAGCCCGGCAGCACGCGCATGCAGCCGTTCTCGCGGCTGTGCCGGTCGATCGCGATGCCGGTCTGCACATAGGAGACCGCGAGATTGCGGTAGGCCTCGCGCGGGCGGCGAAAGCGCACGTCCTGATGGAAGGCGAAGTCCGCCGCCGCGGCGCCCGGCGGCTTCCAGTGCAGCTGGTTCACGATCTGCTTGATGTCGCGTCCCAGCAACGGCTCCAGGATTTCGAGGAGCCGCGGATCGCGCCGGAACTGCTCGAGCACGGGATCGCCGTAGCACGGCCACTGCACGAGACGCACGATCTTGCCGAGCTGGGGATCGTGGCCCAATCGGTAGAACAGATTGCTGTGCCGAAAGCTCGTGCGATAGGCCATGCCCATCGCCCAATGCCGATCGAAGCGCGCGGCGATCGCGGCGACGTCTTGCGGCGAGAACACCGCCGGCAGCACCGCATAGCCCTGGGAGCGGTAATGCGCGAGGGCGGCCTGGAGCGCGAAGGGATCGATCAGCGGCGGGCTCCGCTCAAGGGTCCGGCTCCGGCGCGTCGGGCGCCTTGGCAACGGAATGGCCGCTCGCGAACAGGCTCAGGAAATCCGGCAGAAAACTCTCCATCCCCTTGAAGGCACCCTGGCTCGGCGGTAGCGCACCCGCGATATAGCCGAGGCTCGTGAAGGGCAGCACCAGGTCCTCGTCGCGCGAGAGCACGTGGATCGGCACGGTGTGCGGCGCCTCCGAGCCCGAGACGAAACCCGGCGGCTGGTGGTCGCCGAGGATGATCACCAGCGGCTGGCTCTTGAGCTGCCGCAGCCAGCCCGCGAGCGCCTTCAAATCGTAGCGCACCGACTGCAGGTAAGGCGCCTCGAGGTGCCACCAGTCGGGATCCCGGTAGATCTTAGTCCATTCGTCCTGCGCGATGCTCTTGTACGGCCCGACGTCGCTCCAGTCCTCGACATAGGGCGGCACTGGCGCGAAGGGCGTGTGGCTCGACACCAGGACGATCTGCGTGAACTGCGGCGGGTGCGGCTTGTCGTCGACCACCTCCAGCGCCTTCTTGAGCGTCCACTGATCGGGCACGTCGAACCAGCCGAACTCGGGCCCGTCATAGGCGAGGTCCTTGGCGGTGATCAACCGGTCGAAACCCCAGTACGCGCCCTCGGGCCACGGCTTCTTGATGCCCGGCATGATGTCGAGGCTGTGATAGCCGGCGGCCGCGAAATACGCCGGCAGGGTGCGCCGCTGGCTACTCAGCAGGAGACGATAGAGGAAGCGGTCGAGCTTGAGGCCGCTCGCCATGGTGCCGTGGGCGAGCCAGGACCCGCCGCCGAAGGTCGGCGAATCGATGCGGTTCGAGACGATGTAATAGCCGGCGTCCTCGACGCCGGCCTCGAAGTCCGCGAGCGCGGGCTTGATCTCTGCCGCGAATTGCGGATCGTCCAGGACCGTCGTGCCGTAGGACTCGAAGAACACGAGATAGACGTCGTGGCCTTGCAGCTTGTTGAGGTCGCGCACGGGCGGCTCTGGGCTCTCGAGCGCATCGCCATAGGGGCCGGCACCGCCGTTGAGAACGCGGAAGCTGAACCACGCGTTGCCGAGCTGGTGCCCGACCTCGCTGCTGAGCCCCGCGGTGGCGAGCGAGCCCGCCATCGGCCAAGGAATCGGCAACAGCACCAGGCTCAAGCCCACGACGACGAGCGCCATCTCCGGCCGGCGACCGCCGCGCAGCGCCCGCTCCATCATCCGCAACACGATCGTGATCACCGCCGCGAGCGCGATCAACCCAACGACGGCACCGAGCACGATGAGACCGGCTTTGAGCCAGCCCTTCGCCGCGAAGAACAGGCCGACCAGACTCGGCACATGCGGCAGGTCCCAGTAGAGATCGAGCTCGCGCTCGAAGAAACTCGGCACCGCCGCGGCGATCGCGTGGAGGAGCGCGCCCAGCGTCAGCAGGCTCGCGGCGGTCCAGCGCAGCCACGCCGGCATCCGCCGTCCCAGCGCCGCGAACACCGCGACCAGCCCGACCAGCAGCAACACCTCGACCTCGGGCCGCCAATCCAGCGTCAAGCGGTTCTGATTCGGCACCTGCTCCGGCAGGAACAGCAGCGACATCAAAGCCGTCCCCAGCACCAGCGTCAGCAGCGCGCGGACCGGATGGATCGGACGGATGTGGTCGAAGAACATCAGAGCTCGCTTCGCACGAAGCGGGGCGGCATATGAGTCTGTGCCGCACCCCCCTCCCTACCCTCCCCCTCAAGGGGGGAGGGGCAAAGAGGCACCGAGCTTGCGAATCCCCTCCCCCCTTGAGGGGGAGGGTTAGGGTGGGGGGTCTGCTTCAGAAAAGCCGTCATGAACCCGATTCAAACGCGCGGCGCAGGCGCTCGTAGTCGGCGGGCTCGTTATAGGCCTGCGCCATGATGCGGACCCAGAGCCGGCCGTCCGAGGCATTGACCGCGGCTTCGATGCCGTGCTGCTCCGCGAGATGGAGGCGCAGCTCGGTCGAGCGCTCGGGCGTCGCCGCTCCGGCGTTCGGCAGCGCGATCACCGCCATGGACGCGAACATTTCGAGCGGACCGCCGAGCGGCGTGCCCCAGGCCTCGCTCAGCATGCGCGCCATGGCGTGCACGAGATCGCGGTTCCGCGTCATCAGGCGCTCGCCGCCCATGCGATGGAAGAACTCGATGCCCGCGGGCGCGCTCAACCAGCCCGTGAGCTCCTTGGTGCCGGTCCAGTCGAACTCCTCGATGAAGCCCTTTCGGTATCCGTGCGAGATGGTGAGCGGGTGCAGCGCGGCCTGGAGATCGCGGCGCGCCCAGAGAATGCCGGTGCCGCGCGGCGCCATCAGCCACTTGTGGAGATTGGCGACGTAGTACTCGACGCCGAGAGCCCCGAGGTCGAGGGGCAGCTGCCCCGGCACGTGGGCGCCATCGATCAGCACCGCGGCGCCGGCGCGATGGGCGACCGCGGTCAGGCGCTCGACCGGCAGCACCAGCGCGCTGTGCGAGCAGATGTGATCGAAGATCGCGAGCCGCGTCCGATCGGTGAGCTTCGCCTCCACCGCGGACACGATCGAGGCGGCATCGCGCACTGGAAGCGGGATCTCGACCTCGACAACCCGCGCGCCCGTTCGGGACGCCACGTAGAGCGCCGCGTTGCGGATCGCGGGATAGCCCAAGCCCGTGATCAGGATCTCGTCGCCGGGCTTGAAGTCGAGCGAGCGTAGCACCGCGTTGGCGGCGGAGGTGGCGTTCTCGCTGAAGACGATGTCGTCGCCGTGCGAGCCGAGCTCGGCCGCGACCTTGCGCGCGGCCTCGCGCAGCAGCGGCCGCGATTCCCGCGCCATGAACTTGGTCGGGTTCGCCTCGATGCGCCGGCGCCACGCGTCCTGCACCGCCATGACTGCTGATGGCGTCGAGCCGAAGGAGCCGTGGCTGAGATTGGCGATCTCCGGCGCCAGACCCCACTCGGCCTTCGCCGCCGCACCGTAGAGGGAAACGATACCATCGGCGGTCATTGCGGCAACCACCCCCTCACTCCTCACCTTGCCTCTCCTCTCTCCCCCAAGAGGGGGCGAGAGGAGAGGGATTAGCTTGAGGCAGCACCCTCAAAGCCCCTCTCCGCTTTCCCGGCTTCGGGAGAGGGGAGAGGGAGGGGCCCACGCCCTGAGCTTGTCGAAGGGCGTGGGAGGGTGAGGTGAGAGGGTGCGTCACGAAGACTTTACGGCTCCACCATCGCGGCGGCGGCGGGCGAGGCGATGTGGGTCATGCCGGTGTTGCGCCCGGTGGTGGTCTGGCGCATCACCGCCGAGGCCGTGGCGAAGCCCGAGGGATAGACCGCGCTTTCGACGCGCTCGACGGGGAAGCGCTCGGCGAGCGCCGCCACGATCGCAGGATCCATCCGCATGTCGCAGAGCACCGCGGCCGTGCTGGCATCGAGCCGCGGCGTCTCGAAGGCCTGTGCCAGCGACATCTCGAAATCCACCAGGAACGAGGTCAGCTGCGCCACCGCGGGAATGATGCGCCGGCCGCCGCAGGCGCCGAGCGCCACCCACGGCTTGCCCTTCCGCACCAGCAGCGCCGGACACATGTTGGCGAGCGGCTTCTTGCCGGGCCCGATGGAGTTGACCCGGCCCGGCGTCGGGTCGAACCACATCATGCCGTTGTTCATGGGGATGCCGGTCTCCGGCAGCACCACCTTGGAGCCGAAGCGCGAGAGCAGCGTGTTGGTGAGCGCCACCATGTTGCCCTCGCGGTCGACCACCGAGAGATGCGTGGTGTTGGTGAGCGCGGGCATCGCGTGGCCCAGCGACTCCAGCCGCTCGGCGAACGCGTCCCGCAGCGCCTCGGCGTAGGCGAGGAACACGCCGGCATCGGGATAGCCTACGGTGCCGCCGGGAATCCGCTTGGCGAGCGCCGTCATCGCCTTCAAGAGCGTGGTACCGCCGGTCAGCAGCGGCGCCGCGTTGATGGTGACGCCGCGATAGTCGAGCCGCTGCGGCTCGACCACCTGCGCCCGATAATCCGCGAGATCGCGCGCCGAGAGCGCGCTGCCGCCTTGCGCGAGGTCGGCCACGATGGCGCGCGCGAGCTCGCCCTCGTAGAAATCGCGCGGTCCCGCCTTCTGCAGGCGGCGATAGCTGCGCGCAAGCGCCTTCAGCGGCAGGTAGCGGACGGTGTCGGCGGGCGGCGGCACAGGCGGCAGATCGTTCGGCAGATAGACCGCGCGCGAGCCCGCGAATTCCCGCAGCTCCGCCGCGCAGAGCGAGACGTTGAGGCTGCTGTGCCAGTCGACCGGCAGGCCTTGCTCGGCGAGCCGCGCCGCGGGCTCGATCGCCTCGGCAAAGGATTTTCGGCCGAAACTCTCAAGCGCCAGCGCCAAGCCGGCGACCGAGCCCGGTATGCAAATCGACTCGTAGCCCTTGGCGTTGCGGTCCTCCGCCACCACCGGCCAGCCGAAGAGCTCGTTGCTCGCCCCGCCCGCGAGCGGGTAGCGCTTGGGGTCGGTGGCCGCCGGCGAGACCAGCGTGAAGTCGACCACCTTCACGTGACCGGTCTTGGCCTCGCCATAGACCAGCAGGCCCGAGCCGCCGATGCCGCTCATCCAGGGCTCGACCACGCCGAGCGCCAGCGCGGTCGCCACCGCCGCGTCGACGGCATTGCCGCCCTGGGCCAGGATCTCGGTGCCGCACTCAGCCGCGCGCCAATGCTGCGCCACCACGATGCCGCGCTCGGAAACCTTGGGCGGTTTCGCCAGGACCCACTGCTCGATCGGATGGACAGGCTCGGGCATCAGGGCTCGCAGGACGCGTTAGGGGTTGGGAGCGCTGATTCTCCACATCCCGGCCCGCGGTTCAAGCGCGGCTCCAGATCGCGCGCCCGGCTACTCCTCCTCCCGCGCAGCGCGCAGGCGCTTGAGGGTGCCGCGGCGGGTCTTGGACTCGAGCCGGCGGCGGCGGGAGGCGCGAGTGGGCTTGGTGGGTTTGCGCGGCACCGGCGGCTCGGCCGCGCGGCGGATCAGGTCGATGAGGCGCTCCAGGGCGTCGCGCCGGTTCGCCTCCTGGGTGCGGTGGCGCTGAGCCGTGATGACCAGCACGCCTTCCAACGTGAGCCGGCGACCGGCGAGCCGCTCCAGCCGCGCCCGCACGCCGCCTGACAACGAGGGCGAGTGCCGGACATCGAAGCGCAGCTGCACGGCGGACGCTACCTTGTTGACGTTCTGCCCGCCCGGCCCCGAGGCGCGCACGAAGCGCTCCTCGATCTCGGACTCGTCGATTGCGATGGCGGGCGTGATGCGGATCATGGCGGCGAGTCGATCGTGCGCGCGTCAAGCCTGCCTGGGTGGCTCGCGCCCACGCAGGTTCACCGACCAACCGCCGGAAATCACGAAGCGCGGGAAGGTGATGAATTGTTCGGCGAGGAATCGGCTGACGAAATCGGCGGGACCCAGGAACGGCACGGGCCGCTCCGGCTCATTGCCGTGGCCCACGCCCTGCGCCAGGAATCCCACGAGACCTCCGGCCAACCCAGCGACGGCGGGCACCCAATCCGCCAGCACAATGCCGAAGATGAGGCAAAACAGTCCCACCGCGAACAGGGGTACCGCGACGATATGGATCAACAGATTGGCGCGCGCCTGATGCGTGGACGCGTAATTGGACCATTGCCACGCCAGTAGATCGCCCCTGATTGCCATCGTGCCCCCCGCAGTGCTTTCGGCATAACGCATTTAGGGAACGCGCTCCAAGGTTTTCGTCTTCACCTTTCCAATCGGGTGCGATCCGCGCTATGGCCTCGGCCCATGCGTGTCGACCAATTCGATTTCGAGCTGCCGAAGGAGCTGATCGCGGATCGTCCCGCGGAGCCGCGGGAGTCCGCCCGGCTCCTGGTGGTGGGCGACGCGATCGAGGATCGGCGCGTCGCGGACTTGCCGAGGCTGCTCCGGCACGGCGACCTCCTGGTGTTCAACGACACCAAGGTGATCCCGGTGCGGCTGACGGGGACACGCGGTGACGCCTCGATCGAGGTGACCCTGCATCGCGACCTCGGCCAGGGCGCGTGGCTCGCTTTCGCCAAGGGCGCCAAGCGTCTCAAGCCCGGCGACCGGCTGGCCTTCGGTGAGGATTTCTCCGCCGACGTGACCGGCAAGACGCCCGCGGGCGAGGTGGCGCTGCGCTTCGCGCTCGAACCCGCCGAGTTCCGCGCGGCGCTCGATCGCCACGGCAGCATGCCATTGCCGCCTTACATCAAGCGGCCCCGGGGCGGCGATCCCCGCGATATCCGGGATTACCAGACGATCTTCGCGGAGAAAGAGGGCGCCGTGGCGGCGCCGACGGCGGGCCTGCATTTCACCAAGCCGCTCCTGGCCGCGCTCGGGGCGGCCGGCATCGAGCATTTGACCGTGACCCTCCACGTCGGCGCCGGTACGTTCCTGCCGGTGAAGGTCGAGGAGGTCGGGGATCACGTGATGCACAGCGAGACCGGATTTCTCGAGGCCGCGGCCGCCGAGCGGCTCAACCGCGTGCGCGCCGACGGCGGCCGGATCGTGGCGGTGGGCACCACCAGCCTGCGCCTCCTGGAGACCGCGGCGGACGTGGACGGGCGCTTCCGACCCTTCGCCGGCGAGACCGCGCTCTTCATCACGCCGGGCTATCGATTCCGCGCGGTCGACGTGCTGATCACGAATTTCCACCTGCCCCGCTCGACCCTCTTCACGCTGGTGGCGGCCTTCGCCGGGCTCGAGCGCATAAAGCACGCCTACGCCCACGCGATCCGCGAGCGGTACCGGTTCTTCTCCTACGGCGACGCCTGCCTGCTGCTGCCGGAGGCCGCGCGGTGACCACCCGCTTCGAGCTCGTCGCAACCGACGGCGGCGCGCGCCTCGGGCGGATGGACACGGCGCATGGGCCTGTCGACACGCCGGCCTTCATGCCCGTGGGCACCGCCGCCACGGTCAAGGGCATGCGGTCCGCGGATGTCGCCGCGACCGGCGCGCAGATCATCCTCGCCAACACCTATCACCTCATGCTGCGGCCTGGCGCCGAGCGGGTGGCGAGGCTCGGGGGCTTGCACAGATTCATGGATTGGCCGGGCCCGATCCTCACAGACTCCGGCGGCTTCCAGGTAATGTCGCTTGCGAAGCTGCGCGAGATCACCGACAAGGGCGTCACCTTCCGCTCGCATCTCGACGGCACGGAGTATGAGCTGACGCCCGAGCGCGCGGTCGAGATCCAGCACATGCTCGACGCCGACATCACCATGGTGCTGGACGAGTGCACGCCCTTCCCGGCGACGGAGGACGAGGCGGGGCGCTCGATGGAGATGTCGCTCGGCTGGGCCGAGCGCTGCAAGCGGGCGTTCGCGGCGCGGCCGGGCTACGGGCTCTTCGGTATCGTGCAGGGGAGCGTCTATCCGGAGCTGCGCCGGCGCTCGGCCGAAGGATCGGTCACGATCGGCTTCGACGGCTACGCCGTGGGCGGGCTCGCCGTCGGCGAAGGGCAGAGCGAGATGTTTCGCGTGCTCGACGCGACCGTGCCCACGCTGCCGGCTGACCGGCCACGCTACCTCATGGGCGTGGGCACGCCCGCGGACCTGCTGGGCGCGGTCAAGCGCAGCATCGACCTCTTCGACTGCGTGCTGCCGACGCGCTCGGGCCGCACGCACCAGGCCTTCACGCGCGGCGGCACCGTGAACCTGCGGAACGCCCGCCACCTCGACGATCCCCGCTCCCTCGATGCGGGCTGCGGCTGCACCGCCTGCACGCGCCACTCGCGGGCCTATCTCCATCACCTCGCGCGTGCCGGCGAGATGCTGGGCGCCATGCTGTTGACCGAGCACAATCTTCGCTACTATGCCGACCTGATGGCGGGCATGCGCCGCGCAGTCGCTGAGCGCCGCTTCGACGCCTTCGCCGCCGAGGTCGTAGAGACCGAGGAACGCGGTGATATTCCGGCGCTGTAGTTGGCGGCCGCGTACGGGGACGCATCACGCGCCGACGCCGAGCTGATCACCCCCTCCCTACCCTCCCCCTTCAAGCGGGAGGGGGATTTGAGGAAGGGCGCATCGTAGCCCCTCCCCCTTGAGGGGGAGGTGGGGTGGGGGGTTGGTTCCGACAAAACACTCGAATAGAAACATGGCCTTCATGCCCAAACGCACTCGCACGCATCTCACCCAGCTTGGCCGGCCCGCGCGGTTGCCGGAATCGCCCGACGTGGCGGTGCTGGAGCGCGTGCCGAACCCGCATGCCGGCACGACCTATCTGGTTCGCTTCACGGCGCCAGAGTTCACGGTGCTCTGTCCGATCACGGGGCAGCCGGACTTCGCGCATCTCGTGATCGACTACGTGCCGCGGCGCTGGCTCGTCGAGAGCAAGTCGCTGAAGCTCTATCTGGGCTCGTTCCGCAGTCACGCGGGCTTTCACGAGGACTGCACGCTCGCGATCGCCAAGCGGCTGGTGTCGGCGATCGCGCCGGCTTGGCTCCGGATCGGCGGCTATTGGTTTCCACGCGGCGGCATGCCGATCGACGTGTTCTACCAGACGGGCGCGCCGCCGCGCGGGCTCTGGCTGCCGGATCAAGGGGTGGCGCCCTATCGCGGCCGAGGATGACGGCCGCCGATCCCCAATCGGCGATCCGCGAGCAGGCCCTTGCGCTGGGGTTCGACGCGGTCGGTTTCGCCCCGGCCTTGCTCGGCGCGGACGCGCGGGCGCACCTCTCGGAGTATCTCGCGCGCGGCTATCACGGCGACATGGGCTGGCTTGCCGCGCGCTCCGATGAGCGGGCCCAGCCGCAGGTGCTCTGGCCCGAGGCCAAGACCGTCGTCGTGCTCGGCATGAATTACGGGCCGGGTGACGACCCGCTCGCGGCGCTCGGCGTGCCCGAGCACGGCGCGATCTCCGTCTATGCGCGCGGCCGCGATTACCACGACATCGTGAAATCACGGCTGAAGGCGCTGGCGAGGTTCATCGCAGAGCGCTGGAAATGCGAGCTCAAGGTGTTCGTCGACACCGCGCCGGTGATGGAGAAGCCGCTCGCCGAGCGCGCCGGCATCGGCTGGCAGGGGAAACATACCAACCTGGTCTCGCGCGCCCTGGGCTCGTGGCTGTTTCTGGGCGAGATTTACCTCGCCCTCGAGCTCGAGCCGGATGACCGGGAGGCGGATCATTGCGGTGAGTGTCGGCGCTGCCTCGACGCCTGCCCGACCCGCGCCTTCCCCGCACCCTACCAGCTCGATGCGCGGCGCTGCATCTCTTACCTCACCATCGAGCACAAGGGCCATATCGACGCGGAGCTACGGCCCTTGATGGGCAACCGCATCTACGGCTGCGACGACTGCCTCGCGGTCTGCCCCTGGAACAAGTTCGCCAGAGCCACGCGCGAGCCCGGCTTCGCGGCCCGGCCGGCGCTCGCGGCTCCAGAGCTCCGTGCTCTCGCGGCCCTCGACGACGCCGCATTCCGGTCGCTGTTCTCGGGCTCGGCCATCAAGCGCATCGGCCGCGACCGCTTCGTGCGCAACGTGCTGATCGCCATCGGTAACAGCGGCGAGCGCGGGCTGCTCGAGGCGTTGCGCCCCTTGCTCCCGGATGCCTCGCCGCTGGTGCGTGCCATGGCGGCCTGGGCGTGGCTCCGCTTGGCGCCCTCGGCGGATCAAGCGCGCACCCGGGCCGCCCGGCTCGACGCCGAGAGTGATCCCGCCGTGCGCGCGGAGTGGGAGCGCGCGGCCTAAGGCTTGCCCGGCCTGGACAGAATTGCCACATCAAGACCATCGGAGAGAAGCATGACCGAACAGCACACGGATTGGCGCACCCATGGCGTGCGCATCGTCAAGGGCACCGAGCTCGGCATCAACACCGCGCAGACGCCCGGCATGAACCGCGCCGCGGCGATCACCTACGCGCGGGCCGGTGCGCAGAAGCTTTGGGCAGGCACCGTCACCATCCATCCCAACGCCAAGACCGGCGCCCATCACCACGGCGAGGTCGAGAGCGTGATCTATGTCGTCCGGGGCAAGGCGCGCATGCGCCGGGGCGAGCGGCTCGAGTATGTGGCGGAAGCGGGTCCGGGCGATTTCATCTACGTCCCACCCTACGTGCCGCACCAGGAGATCAACGCCAATCCCAATGAGCCCTTGGACTGCGTCCTGGTGCGCAGCGGCCAGGAGCCGGTGGTGGTGAACCTCGACATCCCCGTCGTCGAGACGCCCGAGGAAGTCCGCTGGATCGATTCGATTCACAAAACCTGAACGCGGAGGCCGCCAGTCTGCACTCACGGGCGCGCGAGTAGTCGAGCCCGCGCGAGCCATGATAGGGTGACCCCGATCGGGGAAAATGGGGGCATTCATGCGGAAGCCGGTGCTGTGGATTGTGGTCCTGGTGGTCGTCGTCGCCGGGGCAGCGGGAGGCTATTACGGCTGGACGCGCCTCCACGATTATGCGGGCGAGCAGTTCCGGACCGGGCTCGATCAGTGGATCAAGACGCTGCCGCCGGGCTACTCGATGGCGTACAAGACGGCCGAGTACAATGTGGCCGCCGACGAGGCGACGCTGAGCGGTGTGGTGTTCAAGGGAACCGGCGCGCAGGCCCTCGACATGACCCTCGACCAGGTCGAGGTCAGCAAGCCCTCGATCGATTTCGCGGCGGCCTGGGCGCAGGCCGCGGCGAACCCAGCCGCGCTGGCGCCGGACAAGGCGCTGCCCGTCGCCGGCACCATCTCCGTCAAGGGGGTGAGCCTCCACTTCGCCACCGGATCCGCAACGGTCGGCGCGGTTCGGCTCGACGGCTTGAGGCTTTATCCGTGGGCGCTGCTGTACGCCGGCGTCCCCTCCTGGACGGAAGCGCAGGCCACCTTGGCCACGCGCACCCAGCCACCGCAATTGGAGGACCTTCTCCCGCTTCTCCGATTCGAGGCCTCGATCATGCTGGGGATCGGCTACGACGCCTATGCCGTGGACGACATGCAGGTCATGGCGAAGGTCCCGGCAACGCCCCAAATGGCGGCGACGGACGTCAGCTACGCCATCCGCAAATTCAGCGGCAGCGGATACGACCGCGGCACGCGCGGCGACGCGCAAGCCGAGGGTGCCACCATCCAGGCCGCGCCCTTGGGGACCATCACCCTCGAGCGCGTCAGCATGGCGGACATGAAGTTCCAGCAGCCGCTGAGCCAGCTGCTCGCGGGCGACCCTCTCACGCCGGAGATGCTCGACGGTCTCGCGATCGGCCGGATCGAGTATGCGGGGATGACGGCCAAGACTCCCGACGGGAAGGTAATCCCAGTCGGCACGCTGTCGATCTCGAAGATCGGATTCTCCCATGGAGTACCGGTGTCCGGCGAGCTCAGCTACGCCGGGCTTAAGCTCAGCAAGGCGTTGATGCCAGACGTGCGAGCGCAAACGGCCTTCGATCAACTCGGCCTGGACACGATGACCCTGAGCCTCGGCCTCTCCTACCAGTGGGACCTCGACAAGAAGCAGATGAGCGTGCGCAGCGTTGCGCTCAAGATCGACGAGCTCGGCGCACTCAACCTCTCCGCCGACCTCTCGGATATGACGCCGAGCCCGGGCTGGCAGACGCGTGGCAGCCTCACTCACGCGCTGCTGCGCTACGACGACGCCTCGCTCACCGACCGGGCGCTCAAGGCCGCGGCCTTGCAGACCAACACCGATGCAGCGGCGCTGCGCCAGCAGGTCATGGCCATGGTCGACGCGCGGGTGACGGCGCTCGGCAACAGCCCGGCGGTCGAGGCCGTCGCCACCGCGGTGAAAACCTTCCTGGGCGCGCCGCACTCCCTGACGATCGAGCTCGCTCCGCCGGCGCCGGTCGCCTTCAGCGCGCTGCAGGGCGCCGCGACCATGCAGCCCGGCGACATCGCGGCGCTGATCGGCCTTGCGGTCTCCGCCAACAAGTAGGCTGAGCGCAACTTTCAGCGCCGCAGCGGGATCAGCGCGGGAATAGCCACAAAGTCTTCACAGTTCCGCCCCGCTCTGTGAACCGCCGCATTGACGCCTGACTAGATTCGTTCACTCTGCCTCGCGGATTCTCCGGTCGCGACGGTCTCGCATGTTCTTGAACGGCTCGAGCCGCCTCACTCTGCCCTGGCGTTCCCTGTGGGAGCGCCTGGCGCGCCAAAGCGTGCGGGATAACGAAGTCTCGCTGATTGCGGCCAGCGCGCTGATCAGCGTGGCGATCGGCCTCGGCGTGATCGTGCTCCAGGTGCTGGTGCAGCAGCTCCACGAGATCAACTTTGCCATCGAGCCGCATCAGCGGCTGAGCGGAAGCGGCGCGCCGGATTGGTGGCGGGTCCTGCTGGTGCCGTGCGTCGGCGGCCTCCTCTCGGGTGGCGCCACCATCCTGATCCGCCGTTGGCGGCCGCGCGAGATCGTCGACGCCATCGAGGCGAACGCGCTGTTCGGCGGCAAGATGTCGCTCACCGACAGCGCGAACTTGGCGCTGCTCACCATCATCTCCTCGGGCTTCGGCGCGTCGGTCGGGCTCGAGGCCGCTTATACCCAGCTGGGCTCCGGCATGGCCTCGAAGTTCGGCCAGCTCCTGAAGGTCCGGCGCGGAGATCTTCGTACTCTCGTGGGCTGCGGCGCGGCGGCCGGCATCGCGGCGGCCTTCAACGCGCCACTCGCCGGCGCCTTCTATGCCTTCGAGCTGGTGATCGGCAGCTATTCGCCGGCGGTGCTGGCACCGATCAGCGTGGCGGCGCTCTCGAGCACGCTGGTGGTGCGCGCGCTCTACGGCGAGGAGTCGATCTTTGGGCTGGACGCGCAGGTGCACATCACCGGCATGGACTATGCGCTGTTCGCCGCTCTCGGCATCCTGGCCGCGGTGATCGCCATCGCCACCATGACCGGCGTCACGCGCATCGAGCGCTTCCTGCGCCGGCAGGCGCTGCCGCGCTGGGTGGGTCCGACCATCGGCGGACTCGTGGTGGGCATGATCGCGACGGTCTTTCCGCAAGTGCTCGGCAGCGGACACGGCGCCCTCCAACTGGTCCTCGAGAACGGGCTGCCCTGGACCGTGCTCCTGGGATTGATCGCGGCCAAGGGGCTCGCCTCCGCGGTATCCGTGGGCGCGGGCTTCCGCGGCGGGCTCTTCAGCTCCTCGCTGCTGCTCGGAGCCGTGTTCGGCGGCGCGGCAGTGGCCGCGCTCCAGGCCGGGCTGCATCTCGCGGGGCTTCCCGGGTGGGAGTTCGACCGCGTCGCGTACATGCTGGTCGGCATGGGCGCGGTGGCGGCGGCTGTCGTCGGGGCGCCGCTCACCATGATCTTCCTGGTTCTCGAGCTCACCGGCAGCTTCCCGGCAGCGCTCGGCGTCATGGTCGGCGTGATCATCGCATCGCTGGTGGTGCGCCAAACCTTCGGCTACTCCTTCGCCACCTGGCGGTTCCACATCCGCGGCGTGCCGATCCGCGGCGGCTTCGACGTGGGCTGGATCGAGGATCTCTCGGTCGGCAAGCTGATGCGGCGCGACGCGCCCACCGCGCCGCTCGGCACCGCCGTCGCCGAGTTTCGCAAACGTTTTCCGCTCGGCAGCACCAAGCGCGTTTTCCTGGTCGACACCGTGGGCCGCTATGCCGGCATCGTCACCATCGCCGATGCCTACAATCCCGACCTCGATCAGACACTCGATCAACCGATCGACGCGCTTAGGTCGACCGCGGATCAATTCCTGCTGCCGGAGCAGAACGTACGCACGGCGCTCCGGCGGTTCGGCAGCGCGGAGACCGAGACCTTGGCTGTTGTGAGCGACGCCAAGACGCTCCACGTCGTCGGATTCATGACCGAGGGCTATGCGCTCCGCCGCTACAGCCAGGAACTCGAGCGATCCCGCGCCGAGGAGCTCGGCGAGCACTCGCTCTACGGACCGGCCTAGGAGGCTTCGATGGACGATCCCGCTCCGGACGAGATCCAGGAACCGGCTCCGCCGCGCCGCTCGCGCGAGGTGCTGCACCAGGCGCGCCGACGGCGCTTCATGCGGATGCTGACGGCGGTGCTGCTGGGCTGCATCGTTGGCGCTTACACCTTGGGGGCACTCAACGAGCGGGTGATTCCCGAGGACGAGAACGACCTGTTGCCCGTGCCCTTGGAGGCGCTGATCATCGGCGCGGCCTTCACGCTGGCCTCGCTGCCCACGGCCTGGTCGATCGTCGGGCGCGTGCTGATCCCGGTGCCGGCTTTTTATATCTATCTGACAGTGCTGCTCGGCAAGAACCCGCCGTTGCCCTTCTACGCCGCGTTCGCCGTCGCGGGCTGCTATTCCGCCGCGTTGACTGCGCTCTCGCGCGACCTCGCGGAGCGGCCGACACGGCCGAAGCTCGGCTCGGCGCGCGCCCGAAGTCGACGTGCGACGCCCGGCTGAAAGGAAAGAGGCCCGGGAACCGCCCGGGCCTCCTCGTCTCGAAAGTGCCGATTTCTAAGGCTGGTCGGGCACCAGCGGCGGCGCGCCGCCGACCTCTTCCCAGATCTTGATCTTGTGCGTGGGCTCCCGGATGCCGGCGAGGCTCACGATGACGCCGACAGCGGCTATGCCCATCGGGTAGAACAGGCCACCGAGCGCGATGCCCGTCACCGAGGCGAGCCAAGTGCTCGCCGCCGGCACGAGGCCGCCGAACACGCCGTTGCCGATGTGATAGGGCAGCGACATCGAGCTGTAGCGGATCTTGGCCGGGAACAGCTCGACCAGGAACGCGGCGATCGGGCCGTACACCATGGTGACGAGAATGACCAAGTAGAGCACGAGCAGGCCGAGGATGAACGGATAGTCCTTGAACGTGCCCATCAAGGTGAAGACCGGCCAAAAGGTCACGACCGCAAGCGCGAAGCCCACTGTCATGATGTTGCGGCGACCGATCTGGTCCGACAGCGCGCCGAACACCAGGAAGAAGAACGCCCCGATCGTCAGCGCGATCATCATGATCCAGTAGACGGTGACGTAGGAGACCTTGAGGACCGCGGTCATATAGAAGAGCGCGTAGAACTGGCCGGTGTACCAGACGACGCCCTCGGGTGCCGTCGCGCCGAAGAGCGCGATCGCCATCAGGCCCCAGTTCTTCCCACTGGAGTACGTGTCCTTCACGGGATTGTGCGACGACTTGCCTTGCTCCTTCAGGCGGGCAAAGAGCGGGGATTCCTCGAGCTTCAGCCGGATGTAGATCGACAGCAGCACGAGGATCGCCGAGATCAGGAACGGCACGCGCCAGCCCCAACTCGCGAACGCGTCCTCGCCGAGTGATTGACGGCAGATCAGGATCACCGCCAACGCGAGGACGATGCCCATGGTCGCCGTGGTCTGGATCCAGCTGGTGTAGAAGCCGCGCTTTTCGTCGGGCGCGTGCTCCGCGATGTAGGTCGCGGCACCGCCGTACTCGCCGCCGAGCGCCAAGCCCTGCAGCACACGCATGCAGACCAGGAACACCGGCGCGAGCGTGCCGAGCGTTTCGAAGCCCGGCAGCAAGCCCACGACGAAGGTCGAGGCGCCCATCAGCATCAGAGTCAGCATGAACGTGAACTTGCGGCCGATGAGGTCGCCCAGATGGCCGAAGACGATCGCCCCGAATGGCCGCACGGCAAATCCCGTCCAGAACACCAGCAAGCTTAGGATGAGCGCCGTGGTCGGGTCGAGCGTGGGCGAGAAGAAGTGCTTGCTGAAGAAGACGGCGAGCACGCCATACAAGTAGAAGTCATACCATTCGATCAGCGTGCCTACGGAAGAGGCTCCGATGATGAAGGGCAAGTTGATGCCCTTCAAACGTCCGCCTCTGGCGTGAACAGTCGTTGGCATGAGCGTTTCCCCCGAATGATTATTGACGATCTGGTCCCACCGGACCCCGGGACGCTCTCGCAGCCCATGAGGTTCGGCGCGGACTTTGCCCTCAGCCTCTTGTTCTTGTTTGGAATCCTACAGGGCTCACCCCTGGGACGCAATCCACGTTGGCGCGGCCGGCGATTGCTTAAAATCAAGGCACGACGCAAAGCCGCACCGCTCCCGCCATTGGCGCCCTAATACTTTAGGTCTAACAGGCTGCTGAAAAACTCTGCACTGATTGCGATTTTCTTTGGGGATGCGAGCGGTGGCGAGTTTGATGTGTGGCTCCAGGCACCGGGAGCGAGTGGGCTCAAGCTGGCGCGGCGAGCAGCTTTGGCAATCGGACGAGGTTGTAGGCGGCGAGAGCGAAGGTGAAGAGCGCCG